>Ga0073928_10004351_pt1 | contig 21083 bp, 17 predicted proteins | sample PaiPotPPA55metaG_FD_76969 | JGI IMG/M metagenome (GOLD analysis project Ga0073928, IMG submission 76969) | Iron sulfur acid spring bacterial and archeal communities from Banff, Canada, to study Microbial Dark Matter (Phase II) - Paint Pots PPA... ...
CCTTCTCGACGCCGACGACCGCATCGGGGTTCTGCGCCGTCAGCTTCTCGACCAGCTGCGAAATCAGTTCGTCGCGATGCGCGACGACGAGCGTGACGTCGGCGGGCCGCAATTCGAGCAGCTCGGGGAGGGTCGCGATCACGACGCTCTTGCCTAAGCCGGTCGCAAGCGAAACGAGCTGCGCCCGAAAGCCACGCTTGCGCGCCTCGACAATTGCCCGCTGCGCCTCTTCCTGATACGGACGCAAGCGGAGGGTACTGAAATTCAAGCTCGGACCCTGTCCATCACTCGGGTGGTAGTGCCGGCGCTCACACGGAGCAAAACGCTCTACGCGGTCGCCGTCACCTCCATTATAAGGCGGCGGTCAAGATGCCTTTCGGGGGCCGGCCTAGGGTTCGACGGCCGCGTCGCGGTCGGCGGCGAGCTGCTCGCGGTATTCTTTTTCGGTCTCGAGCCAGCCGGCAAAGCGCTCTTCGAAGACCTCGGGCTTGAGAAGCATGATGTCCCGAAACGCTTCGAAGCTGCGCTCGTGGTACTCGTGGTATTTGCCGAGCAGCTCGGGCCCCGAAACCAGGCCCTTCTCGATGACGACGTCGGCCAGCGCCCGTAGGCGAACGCGCAGGAACGCGATCGTGTCGAGCATGTTGCCGAACAGCTCGAGCCCGACCGTTTCGGACTCGACGATCTCCGGCAACGGCGGCTCACCGGGTGGGGCGGGATGCTCGAGGCCGATTTCCCGCAGCTCGCCGAGCGTGTGAAACGACTTGCCGAACGCGCCCCAGGTCAGCTTTCCTTCCTTTGAGACGCTATAGCTGAAATTTTGGCCGCCCAGGACGTGCGCAACCATTTCCGCGTCATCGACGGTGAGCAGGTACTCGTCCGGCATCAGCGCGCTGCGCCGCGCCGGATCGAAGACATCCCCTAGCGGGCCATCATCCACGAACGTGTCTCTCCGCGAATCCGGGCAAGTGCCCGTCGTCGTCGGGCCCTTTCAGCGCAAGGCCGCCCAGAACCCGCTCAGAGCATCGCGCGGCGGAGGTCTCCGAGGACGCTCGCGAGGTGCGCGTTGAAGCGAGCGGCGAGCGCTCCGTCGATCACCCGGTGGTCGTATGAGAGTGAGATCGGAAGCATCAAGCGCGGCACGAAGGCCTTGCCGTCCCATACGGGTCGCATCGCCGAGCGGCTCACGCCGAGGATCGCGACCTCGGGCGCATTGATGATCGGCGTGAACGACGTCCCGCCGATGCCGCCCAAACTCGAGATCGTGAACGTCGCGCCCTGCATGTCGGCAAGCCCCAACTTCCCGTCGCGTGCCTTGGCCGCGAGCGCCGCGGTCTCGTCCGCAACCGCAACGACGCCTTTGAGATCGGCGCCCTTGATGACCGGCACGACGAGCCCGTTCGGCGTATCGGCGGCGAAGCCGATGTTATAGTATTTCTTGACGACGAGGTTGTCGCCGTCGAGCGAGCTGTTGAGGTCGGGGAAGATCTTCAGCGTCGCGACCGCGGCTTTTATCACGAACGCGAGCATCGTGATCTTCGTGCCGGGATGCTCGGCGTGCAGCTGCTTGCGAAAGCTTTCGAGGTCGGTGATGTCGGCTTCGTCGTTGTTGGTGACGTGCGGAATCATCAACCAGTTACGGTGCAAGTTTGGACCCGACAGTTTACGGATCCGCGAGAGCGGCACCACTTCGATCGGGCCGTACTTCGCGTAATCGACCTTCGGCCACGGCGGGATGTCGAATCCCAAACTCGTGCCCGGTTGCGGCGTCGTGCTGAGCGCGCGCTTCACGAAGTTCTGTACGTCGTCGCGCGTAATGCGGCCGCTCGGCCCGGTACCGCGCACCCGGGCGATCGCGACGCCGAGTTCGCGCCCGAAGCGCCGAATCGACGGGCTCGCGTGGACGGGCGTTCCTCCCGCCGGCGCTTCCGGCGATTCCGGCGGCGCTTCCGGCGATTCCGGCGGCGCCGGCGGCTCCGCTGCTTCGGGTCGTGAGGGCGCGGCGGGTTGTTCGCTTGCGCCGGACGGCGCGGGCGCGGCGGATTGCGACGGCGGCGCGGGCGCAGACGGCGCGGCGGGCGCAGACGGCGCGGCGTTGGCCGCAGGCGCGAGCGTCACGAGCGCGGAGCCTTCAGAGACTTTGTCACCGACTTTCACGGCGACGCTCTGAACGACGCCGGCTTGCGGTGACGGCACCTCCATCGACGCTTTCTCCGACTCGAGCGTGACGATCGGGTCTTCGGCCGCGAGCGTGTCGCCGGGCTTCACGAGAACCTCGATTACCGGCACGTTCGCGAACTCACCGATGTTCGGAACGCGGACCTCGATCGTTTCAGCCATCGCCGGCTACACCGTCACGGGATCGGGCTTCGCGGGGTCGATACCGAGGTGTTCGAGCGCGCGCGCGACCGCGCTGCGTTCGATCGCTCCATCCTCCGCCAGGGCCTTCAATGCCGCCAGCGCGACCCAGCGCCGGTCGACTTCGAAGAAATCGCGCAGCTTGCTGCGGTAGTCGCTGCGGCCGAAGCCGTCGGTGCCGAGCGCGTGAAACCGGCGCACGCCGACGAACGGCCGGATCTGATCGGCGTACGACTTCATGTAGTCGGTCGCGGCGATCACGGGGCCCGGCGGCCGTTCCGCGAGCGCGCTCGTGATGTACGGCACGAGCGGGTCTTCGGCCGGATGCAGCAGGTTCCAGCGCTCGGCCGCAAGTCCGTTGCGGCGCAGCTCGTTGAAGCTGGTCGCGCTCCAGACGTCGGCGGCGACGTTGAACTCCGCCGCGAGCAGATCGGCCGCGGCCAGGACCTCGCGCAGGATCGTGCCCGATCCCATGAGCTGCACGCGCTGCGCAGCGGATTTGGCGGCCGCCGTCCGCAGCAGATACGCGCCGCGCAAGATGCCTTCGCGCGATCCCTCGGGCATCGCCGGCTGCGGGTAGTTCTCGTTCATCACCGTGATGTAGTAGTAGACGTCCTCTTGTTCCGCGTACATCCGGCGCAGGCCATCTTGTACGATCGTCGCGAGTTCGTAGCCGAAGGTCGGATCGTAGGCGACGCAATTCGGAACGAACGCCGCGAACAGCTGGCTGTGGCCGTCTTCGTGCTGCAGGCCTTCGCCGTTGAGCGTCGTGCGGCCGGACGTGCCGCCGATCAAGAAACCGCGGCTGCGCATGTCGCCCGCCGCCCACGCGAGGTCACCGATCCGTTGAAAGCCGAACATCGAATAGAAGATGTAGACCGGAATCATGGGCCGATCGCTCGTGGAGTAGCTCGTGGCCGCGGCGATCCACGAGCACAGCGCGCCCGCTTCGTTGATGCCTTCTTGAAGGATCTGGCCCGCGACGTCTTCGCGATAGTACATCAGCTGGGCCGCATCTTGCGGTTTGTAGAGTTGCCCGAGCGGCGAATAGATGCCGAGCTGGCGAAACATGCCTTCCATGCCGAACGTGCGCGATTCGTCGGCGACGATCGGCACGACGAACTTGCCGATGTTCTTGTCGCGCACCATCGCGGCGAGCACGCGAGTGAACGCCATCGTCGTCGATAGCTCGCGGTCGCCAGAGTTCTGCAGTTGCGAATCGAACGCTGAGAGTTCCGGAACCGTCAGCGCGCTCGACGTGCGCCGGCGCTGCGGCAGGCTGCCGAGCTGACGGCGCCGCTCGCCCAGATACCGGCCCTCGGGACTGTCGTCGGGCGGCCGGTAGAACGGAACGCGCGCGAGTTCCGTATCCGACACCGGGATCGCAAAGCGGTCGCGGAATTGGCGCATCGCTTGAAGATCGAGGTGCTTCTGCTGGTGCGCGATGTTCTGCGCTTCACCGGAGGAGCCCATGCCGTAGCCTTTTATCGTCTTGGCGAGCACAACCGTCGGCTCGCCCGTATGCGCGACCGCGGCCGCATAGGCGGCGTAGACTTTGCGCGGGTCGTGGCCGCCGCGCTGGAGCGCCCAAATCTGCTCGTCGGTCCAATCCGCTACCAGCGCCGCCGTTTCGGGATAGCGGCCGAAGAAATGCTCCCGAACGTACGCGCCGTCGTTGGCCTTGAACGTCTGGTAGTCGCCGTCGACGCACTCGTTCATCAGTTGTACGAGGCGGCCGGTCTTGTCGCGCTCGAGCAGCGGGTCCCAGTTCGCGCCCCACACGACCTTGATCACGTTCCAGCCCGAGCCGCGGAACTCGCGCTCGAGTTCCTGGATGATCTTCCCGTTGCCGCGCACCGGGCCGTCGAGCCGCTGCAGGTTGCAGTTGACGACGAAGATCAGGTTGTCGAGCCGTTCGCGAGCCGCCACCGAAATCGCGCCGAGGGATTCCGGCTCGTCGCACTCCCCGTCGCCGAGGAAGCACCACACCTTGCGGCCTTCCGTATTCGCGAGCCCGCGGTTGTGTAGGTACTTCAGAAATCTCGCTTGGTAAATCGCTTGGATCGGCCCCAGTCCCATCGAAACGGTCGCGAACTGCCAGAAGTCGGGCATGAGCCACGAATGCGGATACGACGAGAGACCGCGGCCGTCGACTTCTTGACGGAAGTTCGCGAGCTGCTCCTCGCTGATGCGACCTTCGAGGAACGCGCGCGCGTACACGCCGGGCGAGGAGTGGCCTTGGAAGAACACGAGGTCGCCGCCGAACTCCGCGGTCGGTGCCCGGAAGAAGTGGTTGAAGCCGACGTCGTACAGCGTGGCCGACGACGCGAAGCTCGCGACGTGGCCGCCGAGTTCGGAACTGGTTTCGTTCGCGCGAACGACCATCGCCATCGCGTTCCAGCGAATGTAGTGGCGCAAGCGCGTCTCGAGTTCTTCGTTGCCGGGCATCCGCGCTTCGAACGCCGGTGGAATCGTGTTGACGTACGGCGTTTGCACGCCCAGCTCCACGTGCGCGCCGCCCATCTGCGCGCGCTCGACGAGCCGTTCCACGAGTTGCCGCGCCCGCGCCGGACCTTCGCTCGCAAGCACCCCGTCGAGCGCGTCGAGCCACTCCTGGGTCTCTTGCGGGTCGGGGTCGGTCGCGCCGGCCTGCGTCGTCATGCCGGGGCGTTCCCTCGCGCCGCGCCGGGTTCCCCGCGGTTGGACCGCTCCGCTCGGCGCTTTGGTCCGCTCCAAAAGGGCGGACCCGGGCGCTTCCCGTGCGAACAGCCGCGCCGATGTCGGGGAAGCGCAACCGCCCGCTGTTCTTCGCGGGGATGTTGAGCGATTCGCTCGCGTATCAGATCCAAAGCGTGGCCGTTGCCTGGCACGTGTATACGCTGCACCATCGGCCGCTCGATCTCGGCCTCGTGGGCTTGGCGCTCTTCCTGCCGACGTTCGTCTTCGCGATCCCGGCCGGCGTCTTCGTCGATCGCCACGACCGGCGTAACGTCGTCGTCGCCGCGGCGCTGATCGAGGCGCTCGCCGTCGTCGCGTTCATCGGGCTCGTGGTGGACGGGGTCACGGCGCTATGGCCCTACCTCGCCGCCTTGTTCGTGGTTGGAACGTCGGCTGCGTTCGGAACGCCGGCGCGCCGGTCGCTCCTGCCGAGCATCGTTCCGCCCGAAGATTACCTGCGCACGCAAGCGGCGTACTCGTCGCTTCGCCAACTAACGGTCATCGGAGGTCCCGCGCTCGGGGGCATCCTCGTCGCGTTCTCCACGACGGCTGCGCTCGCGATCGCCGCCGCCGGCACGCTCGCGTCGGCGTGCTTCCTTCGAGTATTGCGCGTCCAGCGGGCGGCCGAACTCGCACCCCCGCGCTTGCGCGAAGCGCTCGACGGCGTTCGCTTCATCTGGACGCGCAAGATCGTGCTCGCGGCGATCTCGCTCGATCTGTTCGCCGTGCTGTTGGGCGGCGCGACGGCGCTGTTGCCGGCTTATGCCGACGGCATCTTTCAGGTCGGCGCGCAAGGCTTGGGCGCGCTGCGCAGCGCGCCGGCGATCGGAGCGGCGCTCGTCGCGGCGTTCATGTCGCGCCGGCCGATCGAGCGGCGCGTCGGTCCGACGCTGCTGGCTGCGGTCACCGGATTCGGCTTCGCGACGATCGGATTCGGCGTATCGCACACGTTCCTGCTGTCGCTCGTCCTGCTCGCGATGATCGGTGGGTTCGACATGGTCAGCGTCGTCATCCGCAACGGTTTGGTACAGCTGGTTACCCCGGACGCGATGCGCGGGCGCGTAAACGCCGTCGAAAACGTGTTCGTCGGCGCGTCGAACGAGTTCGGCGAATTCGAATCCGGCACGCTCGCCGCGTTCATCGGCGTCGTCCCGGCCGTCGTCGCGGGCGGAATCGGCACGATCGCCGTCATCGGGCTGTGGGCCCTTCTCTTCCCGGAATTACGGCGCGCCGACCGGTTTGAGGTGCAGGCGGAGCGCCCGTAGGGACACGATCGCATCCATCGCCACCCGGCTGTAGTTGGAACAACTGTCGAACGCCGAGCGTTGACGGGATGAGGAAAACGGTCATGGCAGCCCAGCACGCAAACCCCAAAATCCACTTGATCGCGCATGCGATCGGCAGCACGCGCCGGCCCGTGTTGCGCGGCGATGACGTGGTGGTTCTGGCGCGGATGGTGCTGTGGCTCGCGATCCTCGCGGCGACGTTGACCGGCCTCCGGGCCGGGTCGTAGGCGGCCGCATGCCAGGCATCACGACGTTTTCCTCGCTCGAGCAAGCGCTACGCGCCGGCTTTGAAGTGTACGATCGCACCGCCCGCGGGTATCTGGTTCGCAAGCAAACACCGACGGGATGGGCGCTCGCAATCGTCGAGATCGAGCCCGTCCTCGAAGTCTAAGCCGGCGGCTGCCTCAGATTTCGGGTATCTCCCGATAGCGCGCCGCAAGCGCGCCGGTCGCCGCGGCGAGGTCGAGATCGGCAACGAGCAGTCCTTCCTTGCCGTACGGCTGATGGCACAGCAGCGTCCCGTCGGGCCGCACCACGGCCGACGTCGTCGCTGAACCTTCGCTCGCGTAGTTGACGGTTGCGAAATAACACGCATTCTCGGCCGCGCGACACAGCGCGGCCTTTTCGTGAAACGTGTTCGCGGGGTCAGCGAAGCTCGCTGGCACGAAGCCGCCGGGCTCCGCCGGATGGTAATGCGGGTGAAACACGACGTGCGCGCCGCGTCGCACCGCCCAGCGAACCGTTTCCGGGTAACGCCAGCCCTCGTGGCAGATCGCGATACCAAACTTCAGCGAACCGGTTTGGAACATCCGTCTTCCGTGCCCGGGCGTATACGTGTCGTCCTCGGACGGATCCAACTGCACCTTGTCCTGGAAGCCGGCCCTCGTGCCGTCGCGATCGACGACGAGCGCTGAGATGAACAGTGAGCGCTCGACGACGCGCTCCGTCCCCAGAATGACCGCGATGTCTGATTTCGCCGCCGCCCCGGCGACCGCCGACCAGGCGCGTTCGAGGAAGATGGCGTCGGGGGCCGGCGGCGCTTTTCCCAATCCCCGGTAGCCCGGCACGTAGCATTCCGGAAAACACACGATGCCCGCGCCCTCGGCGGCCGCCTGCGCAATCGCGTGCTCCGCCAAGGAGACCGATTCTTGCGGAGTCTGGGCGTAGCGAAGGTTGGCGAGTGCGATTCGGAACGCGTTCATGTTGCCGGCAGTTTCAACACGATTCAGCCGCGGCGCTCCGGAATCCCGTAACCGCCGCGAAACCGCGATGGTGCGCGCATGGTGCGTTGGCACTTGACCCCGGCCGCGGGGCGGGGTACCGTTAGGCATCGCGGCGGCATTGGCTTTTCTGCCGCGCGGGGTCAGCATGCAATTCTTACGTCGACTCGTTTGCGCCGGCACGGTGGTTATGCTCGGGCTGATGTTGAGATGCGGTGCCGTAGCGCAGCCTGCGCCGTCGTCCACGATGCTCCATGGCGGCGTCTCGACATCCGGACATTCCGATTTTTGCGGGCACATGGATCCGAACGATTTCCCGAACGAAGATCCGAAGACGACCGAGCCGATCTGTCAGGAGCAGCGCGACGGCGAGTGTAAGGCTCCCGCGTACCTCGCCGACGGAGAGTGGAAGATCTTGCAGCGGGAAGATGTCTTCTGCCTCGCGGCGGCGGCGCGGAAGCCCGAGCGGCGGCAGCAACTTGCAAAGATGGAGATCCTGACGGTGAAGCAGGTCGCGGCATCAAAGGTCGGCCGAGTCTGCGAGCGGGACCCTTGGGATCGCGGAAAGCTCATGTGCGATCCGCTGCCGGGTTCCTCAGGCGATACGCCGCGCGGGACGTTCATCGGAAACCTGCCGCCAACCGACACGATTCCGACCGGGTGCAGCCGTTATGGTCGCGACGAAATGATCTGCCAGAAAAATCCAGATCAGTCCCCGCCATTTCGCATACCTAACGGAACGTACGACGCATCGAAACGTCTCGGCGCCGGAGGAGATCCAAGCACGGCAAGGCGGGTCGTGGCGGTCAGGAACAACGTCCTAATGACGTCCGACCAGGGCACCTTTCGGTTCCTTTATATCGGCTCGACGCCAGGCGGCGGTATATTTCTTATCACCGATAAGAGAGCCTCAGACGGCAGCTGGCAGCCCTTATCGCAGTCGCTACGAATGCTGGTCATCCAAAATAATAATAATTTTCCCGGATATACCGTTTGGTTCGGCAACGGACAAATCGGCTTTCCCTTACCGCCCACGGAATACTGGCTCGTCGCTAATTAGTCTGGTTGTGCTCATAACGACGATCTAAACGCCGGACACGCGGAGCGAGGAATCGGAGCGCGCGGTGCGCAATTCCTTGATAAGGCAAATAATGCGAGCGGAGCGGTAGCGTGCGCGTCGTGTGCGTCGGGGGTGGTCCGGCCGGGCTGTTCTTCTCGGCGCTGTTCAAACGCGCGCGGCCCGATGCCGAGGTCGTCGTGTTCGAGCGCAACCGGGTCGGCGACACGTTCGGGTGGGGCGTCGTATTCTCGGACCAGACGCTCGAACGAGTCGCCGCGGCCGCCCCGGCGGCGCACGCGGCGATCGAGCGCGCGTTCGTGCATTGGGACGAGATCGACGTGCACTATCGCGGCCAAACGGTGCGCGCAGGCGGACAAGGCTTCGCGGGCATCGGCCGCAAGCGGCTGATCGAGATCCTGGCGGATGACGCGCGCGACGCGGGCGTCGACTTGCGCTTCTCGACCGAGGTCACGACCATTGCTGACGCCGGGCCGGCCGACGTGATCGTAGCGGCCGACGGCGCGAACAGCGTCGTTCGCCGCTCCGGGGCCGAGCGCTTCGGCACCACGCTCGATACCCGCAAGTGCCGGTTCATCTGGCTCGGCACCCGACGCCGATTCGACGCGTTCACGTTCGCCTTCGAAGAAACGCCGCCCGGCTGGTTCACACTGCACGCCTATCAATTCGAGCCCGGCATGGGCACCGCGATCGTCGAGTGCCGCGAGGAAACGTGGCTCGCCGCCGGTCTCGATTCGGCCGGCACCGACGAATCGGTGCGCTTCTGCGAACGCATCTTCGCGCGCTATCTCGTAGGAAACGCGCTCGTCAGCAATGCGCTCCACCTCGCTCAGCCCTGGTTGCGGTTCGTCACCGTTTCGAACGAGCGCTGGTCCGACGGCAACGTCGTGCTGCTCGGCGACGCGGCGCACACGGCGCATTTCTCGATCGGCTCCGGGACCAAGCTCGCGCTCGAAGACGCGATCGCGCTCGCGGCCGCGCTCGCGGGCGAAGGCGATGCGCCCACGGCGTTCGCGCGCTACGAGGCGGAGCGGCGGATCGAAGTGCTGCGCCTGCAAAACGCGGCCCGAAACAGCTTGGAGTGGTTCGAGAACGTCGCGCGCTACGCGACGCTCGAACCCGAGCAGTTCGCGTATAGCTTGCTGACGCGCAGCCAGCGAATCGGTCACGAGAACCTGCGGCTGCGCGATCGCACGTACGTCGGCGGAATCGAGGCCTGGGTCGCTCACCGAAGCGGCGCCGCAGCGCCCGTTCCGCCGATGTTCGCGCCGTTTCGGCTGCGCGGGCTCGAGCTGCGCAATCGCGTCGTCGTCTCGCCGATGGCGATGTATTCGTGTACCGACGGCGTACCCGATGACTTCTATCTCGTGCACCTCGGCGCTCGCGCGCAGGGCGGCGCCGCACTCGTGTTCACCGAGATGACCGCGCCGGCGCCCGGGGGTCGCATCACGCCGGGCTGCGCGGGCATGTACGCACCGGAGCACGAGGCCGCATGGCGGCGCATCGTTCGCTTCGTTCACGAGCACACGCCCGCCAAGATCGGGCTGCAGCTCGGCCACTCGGGCCCGAAGGGCTCGACGCAGCTCGGCTGGGAAGCAATCGACGAGCCGCTGACCGACGGGAATTGGCCCGTGCTCGGACCGTCCACGGTCGCCTTCGGGCCGCAGAACCAGGTCCCGCGCCCGATGTCGCGCGCCGACATGGAGCGCGTGAAAACCGAGTTCGTGCGCGCCGCCGAGATGGGTGCGCGCTGCGGGTTCGACATGCTCGAACTGCACTGCGCGCACGGCTATCTGCTCTCGAGCTTCATCACGCCGCTGCTCAACGTGCGCACCGACGCGTACGGCGGCCCGCTCGAGAACCGGCTGCGCTACCCGATCGAGGTGTTCGCCGCGATGCGCGCCGTGTGGCCGGACGAGCGGCCGATGTCGGTGCGAATTTCGGCGACGGATTGGGTGCCGGACGGCATCACGCCCGACGACGCGGTCGAAATCGCGCGTGCGTTCCGCGCGGCGGGCGCCGATCTGATCGACGTGTCGGCGGGACAGACCTCGCGCGACGCACGGCCCGTCTACGGCCGCATGTTCCAGACGCCGTTCTCGGACCGCATCCGCAACGAAGTCGGGATCGCGACGATGGCGGTCGGCAACATCTACGATCCAGACCACGTGAACGGCATCGTCGCGGCCGGCCGCGCCGATCTGTGCGCGATCGCCCGCGCGCACTTGGCGGACCCCTATTGGACGTTGCATGCGGCGGCGAAACTCGGCTACGACGGCGTCGTGTGGCCGAACCCGTACCTCGCGGGGCGCGACCAATACGTCCGAACGCTGCTGCGCGCCGAAGCGATGCCGAACGTGATGCCGTGATTCAGCCGGCGGATCTCGAATCGCGCGCCGAGGAGCGGGATCATCTCTCGCTACGGTTATGGCTGCGGCTGCTTTCGGTGACGAACCTCGTGCAGAACCACACGCGCGCTCGGCTGCGGCGCGAATCGTCGACAACGCTCGCCCGGTTCGATCTGCTCGCGCAGCTCGAGCGCTCGCCGGCCGGCCTGACCATGAGCCAGCTGTCGCGCCGGCTCATGGTGACCGGCGGCAACGTCACCCGGCTTACGGCGCAGCTCGAAGCCGAGGGGTTCGTCGCGCGCGCGACGCCGAAGGCCGATCGGCGCGTCACCGCCGTTCGACTCAAGGCGGCCGGGCGGCGCGCGTTCGCGGCGATGGCGGTGCGACATGAAACCTGGATCGTCGAGACGTTCTCGGTACTGAACGAAAAGGAGCGAATACAGTTGTACGACCTGCTCGCCAAACTGAAGCACCGCGCGGCCGCACAGATCGCGGCGGACGCGTGAACGTCGAGCTTCGCGGTCGCGTTGCGACGCTCACGCTCGATCGCCCCGAGCGCAAGAACCCGCTCACGTTCGACATCTACGCGCGCCTGCGCGACTATTTCCGCGCGCTCGAGCACGATCGCGACGTGCGCGCCGTCGTCCTTACCGGTGCCGGCGGCAACTTCTGTTCCGGCGGCGACGTGTTCGAAATCATCGAGCCGCTGACGCGCATGGCGATGCCGGAGTTGCTCGCGTTCACGCGGATGACCGGCGCCGTCGTCTCGGCGATGCGCGCCTGCCCGCAGCCGATCGTCGCGGCGGTCGACGGCGTCTGCGCGGGCGCGGGCGCGATGCTTGCGCTCGCCTCAGATTTGCGGCTCGGCACGACGCGCAGCCGGGTCGCGTTCTTGTTCGTTCGCGTCGGCCTGTCGGGCGCCGACATGGGCGCGTGCGCGCTGCTCCCGCGTGTCGTCGGCCAGGGACGGGCAGCCGAACTCCTCTACACCGGCCGCTCGATGAGCGGTAGCGAAGCAGCGGGGTGGGGCTTCTTCAATCGGTTGGCGGAGCCCGAGGCCTTGCTCGACGATGCCGTCGCGCTCGCGCGCGAGCTCGCAAACGGGCCGTCGTTCGCGCACGCGATGACGAAGCGGATTTTGCACCAGGCATGGGCGCTCGGGCTCGACGAGGAAATCGAAGCCGAAGCCGAGGCCCAAGCGATTTGCATGCAGACGGGCGATTTCAAGCGCGCGTTCGAGGCGTTCGCCGCCAAGCGCACCCCAGTGTTCGAAGGCGACTGACGATGGCCGGCACGCATCTGGTCGATCCGTTCGTTCGCGATAATTTGCCGCCGCGCTCGCAGTGGCCGGAGTTTCTGTGGGAAATCCCCGAAGTGCGATACCGGCCGCGGCTCAACTGCGCGGCCGAACTGCTCGATGGCGCCGTCACGGCGGGTGCGGGCGATCGGATCGCGATCATCGCCGGCAACCGACGGATGACGTACCGCGAGCTGCTCGCCGAAGCGAATCGGATCGCCGCGGTGCTGCGCGACGATTTGCGGCTCGTGCCGGGCTCGCGCGTGCTGCTGCGTGGTTACAACGATGCGACGACGGCCGCGTGCTGGTACGCGATCCTCAAAGCCGGCTGCATCGCGATCACGACGATGCCCCTGCTGCGCGCAGTCGAACTCGAAGCGGCGCTCGGCAAAGCGCTCGTGTCGGCGGCGCTGTGCGACGCGCGGCTCGCCTCGGAACTCGGGACGGCCATCGCGCGCTTACCCGAGCAGGTTGACCTCGTGAAGTGGAACGAGTCGGCGCCGGACGGCCTCGAAGCGCGCGCCGCGCGCCACGACGGCACCTTCGAGAACGCGGCTACCGCTTCGGACGATCCGTGCTTGATCGCGTTCACGTCGGGGACGACGGGACGCCCGAAGGCGACCGTGCACTTCCACCGCGACGTCCTCGCGATCTGCGACACCTTCGCCGCGCAGCATGTCCGCGCGACGGCAGACGACGTCTTTTGCGGCACGCCGCCGCTCGGCTTCACGTTCGGCCTCGGCGCCCTGTTGCTGTTCCCGGCCCGCGCTCGCGCGACGGCGCTGTTGCTCGAAAACGCGAATCCCGAGTCGTTGCTCAGCGCGATTGCCGAGCATCGCGCGACGATCTGCTTCGCCGCGCCGGCGGCCTATCGTGCGATGACGCCGCTCGCCGCACGATTCGATCTGCGCAGTTTGCGCACGTGCGTCTCGGCCGGCGAGGCGCTTCCGGTGCCGACGCGCGCGGCGTGGAAGGACGCGACCGGAATCGACATGATCGACGGCATCGGCGCGACCGAACTGCTGCACATCTTCATCTCGGCATCGGGAAACGACATTCGGCCGGGTGCGACCGGAAAGCCCGTGCGCGGCTTCACCGCCGTCGTCCTCGATGACGACGGTCGCCCGCTCGCTCCGGGAAACGTCGGCCGGCTCGCCGTCCGGGGCCCAACCGGCTGCCGTTACCTCGCCGACGAACGCCAAACCGAATACGTGCAGAACGGTTGGAACGTGACCGGCGACGCGTACCTGATCGACGACGAAGGCTACTTCCGCTATCAGGCCCGCACCGACGACATGATCGTCTCGGCCGGCTATAACATCGCGGGCCCGGAAGTCGAAGCCGCGCTGCTCGGCCACGCCGACGTGCGCGAGTGCGCGGTCGTCGCCGCGCCTGATCCCGATCGCGGCACGATCGTCAAGGCGTTCGTCGTGCTCGCACCGGGTGTGAGCGCCGATGCGGAAAAGATCCACGGTCTGCAGGAGTTCGTCAAAGCCGCGATCGCGCCGTACAAGTACCCGCGCGCGATCGAGTTCATCGACGCGTTGCCGCGCACGGAATCCGGCAAACTGCAGCGCTACCGCTTGCGTGGTCCGGCCGCCATTCCGTGAAGACGATCACGCCCGACGGTTGGCCGCGACCGCGCGGCTACGCGCACGGGATCGCCGCGCGTGGCACGCTCGTCTTCGTGAGCGGCCAGATCGGCTGGGACGAGCAGCAGCGCTTCGTGTCCGACGATTTGGCGGGCCAAGTCCGCCGCGCGCTCGAGAACGTCGTCGCGATCGTTGCGGCAGCCGGCGGCCGCCCCGAAGACGTCACGCGCCTAACATGGTACGTCCTCGACAAGCACGCCTACGTCGGCGCATCGGCGGCGATCGGCGAAGCGTACCGCGCAGTGATGGACAAGCACTTTCCCGCGATGTCGGTCGTCGAGGTGTCTGCGCTCGTCGAAGATCGCGCGCTCGTCGAGATCGAGGCGACCGCCGTCGTGCCGGACGAACGGGCGGCTGCGCCCGAATCATCGGCCCAGTAGCCGCGACCGTACCTGAGCTGTTACCAGAGGATAACGCGCGGGAACCGCTCGTGCAGCGATTTGTCGATGCCCGCGAACCGGCCGGCCGCGCCGATCATGACGACCACGGCGAGGACGATGTCGGCCGCGTCGTTGCTCGCGGGGCTCCAGAACGGGAGGCCCTTGAGCGAGAGGTAGTTGAGCAGCAGGAAGATCGCGACGGCCGCGCCGGCTCGCGTCGCTAGCCCGAAGATCATCGAAATCGCGACCGCACACTCTCCGACGAGGACGAGCGTCGCGAACACGTGCGCGTGCGGCAGGATCAGTGAGCGGATGACGCCCTGATACCAGCCGTATCCCGACCGCAGTCCCGCCTGCGTGAGAAACCCCGTCATCATCATCGTGAAATCGCGGCCGGCGGTGAGCTTCTGCATCGCCGCGAAGCCAAAGATCATTCCGAGGTACAGCCGTGGCAGAAGGAGCACCTGGTAAAGCGACATCGCGCCATCCTTTCGATCGTTACCGCTCGCTAGTGTGCGGCAGCTCCCAACGCCTGCTCAGCGGCCGAAAGTCACGCCTAGCGCGAACGTCCGCGGCGGCGCGTAGTGGTTCCCCTGCGCGTTGAGGACCGTGACGTAGTAGCGATCGTTGAGCAAGTTGTCGATTTCGAGCGTCAGCGCCGCCCGCGGCGCGAGCGCGATGCCCTTGTCGGCCGAGAAGATCGTGTGCGGCGTGCGTTTGCAGAACCCGGTGACCGGAGCCGGGCAGATCGCCGACGACAGGCCGCTGCCGTACTCGCCGTCGAGCGCGAACCATCCGCCCCGAGCGTCGTTCGCGAGCACGCCGCCGGTGACGCTGTAACGCTGGTCGTGGTCGGCCGGCGTGAAGCCGGTCGGCGATCCAAAGCACGGCGCGAGCAACTGCGTTTCACAGCCCTCGTTGAGCGACACCGTATGCGCGACCGAGAGATACGCACGGCCGCCGCGCGGCAACGGACGCTCGTAGTACGCCGCTTCCTGCGAGATCCGCCCGAGCGTGTAGTTGATGTCCTGATGCAGGAGCGTCGTTCCGACCTGCGTGTCATCGATGAGGTCGTTCGCGTTCTTCTGCCACACCCGAAGCCCGACCGATCCGTCGCCGATCGGCAAATGCGCGCCGGCCTCGAGCATCGTGTCGCGCTCGGGCTTTAGATCGAACTGCGCAAGCGCCGGCTGGAGCGGTAGGTTGAGCAGTTGCGCGGCGCGCGGATCGACGTTCTCGAACGAAAACGGCTCGAACAGCCGGCCGACGTACACGTAAACGCTCGCGCGCGATCCGAAGTAGCGGGTGAGCTTCACGCGCGGGCTCCAGCCGCCGAAGCCTTGCCGAAAATCCGTCGACGCGATGCTGAACTCGTCGTACCGCAAACCGTAGTCCGCTTCGTAGGCCCCCATCCGCCACGCATCCTGAACGTACGACGTGATGGTCGTCCCGAGATTGGGGTTGCGGTCGATTACGGTGACCGGTGCCGCGGGCGCGGATGGGTCGAGCAGCGGCCCCAAGAAATTCCCGGGCTGCAACGTGACCTCGTAGCGTTTGGTGACGCTCGTCAGATCGTACGAGGCGCCGGCGCGCAGCTCGTGGCGGCCGGCATGGAGCACGTAGTCGGCTTGCAAGATGCCGTCGGTCGCGGTCTTGTCGTCGTGCAGCGAGAACGCGCACGTCGTGGGCGTAAAGGCTGCGTTGATCGTGCCCGGCACGTACGCCGCCGCGCAGTCGCCCGAGTTCGCGCCGCTGCCGAACGGTGGCGGCTCGACGTTGAGCGCTTCGCCGTAGGCGAAATCGTTGGGAGGATCGCCGAAGTCCCGAATGTGTGAAACCTTGACGGCAGGCCCGAAGCTCAATTCGCCGTCGCTGCCGAAGAGCCGGTGGAAGCGTAGGTTGACGAACGTGTCGGCTTGACGCTCGACGTCGTCGGTCGAGGCCGGCTCGCCGTGGGCAACGTCGCTCGGAATTTGGAACGTGCGATCGCTGCGAACGACGGTGAGATCGGTGAAGCCCTTGGCGCCGTGCGGGAACACGACGCGCACGAACGCGTTCGCATCGCTCGCGTCGTCGTGCGGCGAGGAGAGGTTCGGCGGATCGAGGCCGCGCGTGCTGCGTTGCGCGCGGATCGCCGCGTCGATGCCGCCGCCGCCCGCGAGCGGCGTGTGGTATCCGAGCGTCGTGTCGAGATCCGAATAGGAACCGGCGCGAATCGCGCCGTCGAAGCCGGCTGGGCCGGTCCCCGCCCGCGTCGAGATGTCGAGCGACGATCCGAACCGCAGGCCGTACTGCGCGGGCCACGCGCCCTCGAGCACGTCGACGAACGACACGTCCGCCGGATCGATCTCGTTTCCGAGCTGCCGGTTGAGGGCTTGGGGAATCGCAACGCCGTCGACGAGGTAGTTGATCACGCCGTGGTCGCCGTTGAGGTGCACGACCCCGTTCGCGCCGCGCACGGCTCCGGGAAGTTGAATCAGCGTTTCGGAGAAACTGCGCCCGGCCGGTGCGCGGTCGAGGGCGACTGCGCTGAGGGAGACGTCGGTACCGCCGCGACCGACGGCCGGGGCCCTCACGCCGGGCGCGACGCGCCCGATGTCGCGCAGCGGCGCAAGCGCGAGCACGAGGTTCGCGCCGCCGCCGGTCAGGTCGACCTGCGCCGTCGCGGTGCCCGCCGGTGCGTCGGCCGATACGACGTAGCGGCCGAGTTCGAGCGACGCGAATGCGAACCGGCCGAGCGGATCGGTCTTCGTCGTGAGCGCAACTCCGTTGCCGCGCACGGTGACGGCTGCGGCCGGCACGGGTGACGCCGCGACCACGACGGTCCCGGACAAGCGCGCCGCCGCTCGCGCCGCGGGCGGGACCGCCAGGAACAGACAAACGAGCGTCGCGACGACCACTATTGATTTTGACATATCATTCTCAATAAGGAACATTCCGACCGGCCGCGAAAATCCCCTGCGTGCCGACGAAAGCCGCGCCCGCCGAACGCAGCACGCGCCAGCGCCGCGCGATCCGCAGCATTTTCGCGACGGCCGAACGCCCGCTCTCGCCCGAAGAAGTGCTCGCGGCGGTTCGGCGCTCGGGCGCCGGCGGCAGCCTCGCGACGGTTTATCGCTCGATTCGAGCGTTACTCGACGATGGGTACCTCACGAGCGTCGAGCTGCCCGGCAGCGCTTCGCGATACGAAATGTCCGGTAAGTCCCATCATCACCATTTTTCGTGTCTTCAGTGCCGCCGCGTTTACGAATTGGAAGGTTGCCTGAGCACGGACAGCTTCGTTTTGCCCCGCGGCTTCAAAGCGGCGGCGCATGAATTGACCGTTTTCGGTACGTGCCGCGCCTGCCGCTGAGGCCCGCAGCGCAAGGAACTCATACCATAAGCTCGGCATATCGTCGGCGGAGCGGATTGCACTCGGCTTGCTCCCTTAGCAGCTGAATGTTCTACCGTCATTTACGTTAGTAGAGGAAGTCGCTTGCCAACAGACTCGAACTTCGAGGCGCCGGTTCGAACCGGGCGGGCCCTGCTGCTCGTTGCCGGCTCCGCCGCGCTCATCTTCGCCTCGCTCGGCGGCCGCGCGTCGGCGCAGTCCGCTTCCGACATCATGAGCAGCGTCGGCATCCAGGCAGCGCTCACCGCGCGTGAAGCCGTTCGCGAACGCGAGGCCGCGCTCAAGCGCAGCCTCCTCGCGTCGCCTGCACCGGCGCCAAATACCGGCGCGGGCGCCGAAACGCCACCGCCCGAGATCACCGAAAGCAACGCTTCCAAACCGCAATTCCTGGGCGATCGATGGACCTACGAAGCCGACGAAGCGGTCATGACCGCAGGCGGCAACACGCGCCAAAACTTCGCCGGCATGCCGGGCGCGCTCGATGCGTCGCTCCTGTACAAGGCGACGCGCACCAGCCGGCTCTATGCCGGCTACTATCAGTTCTCAGCGCAGAGCCTGGGCAACGACGATGCGGCGATTCCCATCGTATTCCAGGGCACGCACACACCGATCGGCACGCTCAACGCGCAAGCCGCACGGATCGACGCGACGACGCACCTGCGGTTCCAGATCTACAACTTCCAGCAGATGTTCACGATCGGCGGCTGGCACCATCCGCTCATCATCGCGCCGACCTACGTTTCGGTTCGTTCATCGATCGGCGGCACCGACGACACGAACACGATCTTCGCCAACGGCATGGTACTCACCAACGTCCACCAGCGCTCGTACGACACCAAGGGGATCAACCTCGCAATCCCGCTCTTCTACGGAGAGAAGTACTTCATCTCGTATACCGGCGGTCCGATCTGGAACATGGCCATGAACGGCGCGAATCGCACCAATCATCCGCAGCTGCTCGAAAGCTTGTTCGCCGACTATCAGCCGAGTGAAAAGATCACGCTCTTCGCCAACGTCATCCGGAGCATCGCGTACTTCCCGACCGACGTGTATCCGTATCACGTTCCCACGTTCCACTTCGGTGCCTCTCAAATCATCAAGAAGCCGTTCTTCCTCGAAGCGGAAGTTTCGACCGGCGGTCCCTCCAATCCGAATTACACGGATTTCGGCCGCATCGGCATCGTCAACTTGACGGTCCCCTGTGCCCGCACCGCCGCCGGAGGCCCGCCGACGCTCACCTGCGTGGCGCTCGCACAAAACGGGGTCGCGGTCCCGGTCGTCGGCGCCCAGCGCTATACGACGTTCAGCCTGATGCTCGGTATCGGTGCAGCGCCGCTCGTGCGGCCGTTCTAGGAGTAGTAGCATGACGTTCCATCAGAAAATCGGCTCCGCGTTCATTGCCATCGGCGCCGTGCTGCTTGCATCGTGCAGTTCGTCCAGCCACGCGGCGTCCCCGATACCCCATCCGAGGCTCCTCCAGATCGCCTACACGGCGATCGGAGCGAGCGACGCGGTCGGTTACGGCGCCTCGGTGCCGTGCACGACCGCGAGCCCGGCGCTCGTTGCCGATCCGACGTGCCCGGAAGCGGGCGCGTCGGGCTACGTGCCCGACATCGTTCGCGACTTCCTAAAATACGGCTTCAACGCGTCGCTGCAAGATCTCGGCATCTCCGGTGCGGTGATCGGTCCGGACATCCAAGCAATGGGCAACATGTACGACTCGTTCACCGGCTCGAACGCCTGCCAGCCGCGGACGCCGGCCGACCGGATCCCGGCGAATTTCCTGCAGAACGAGTTGCCGAACCTCAATCCTCGCGCGACGTTCATCACGATCTTCGCCGGCGGTAACGATACGAACGCGATCGTCAACGCGCTCGCTTGCGGTGCGGGTGGAGCGACCGTCCAAAGCCAGACCGCGTTCATCACGGCGCAGGTGACGGCGTTCGGCCACGACTTCGCAACGCTCGTCGGCGGAGCGCACCAGCTCGCACCGAGCGCGACGATCGTGGTGGCGAACATCCCGAACTTCGCGAACGTGCCGTACGCGGCCAACGCGCCCGCGCCGGTGCGGCAGGCTCTGCAGGCGGTATCGGTTGCGATCGACACCGACGTCATCAACACGGTCGTCGCGAACGGCGTTCCGGTCGTCGACGTGCAGTGCAATCCGGCGTCGTACGATCCCGCGAACTTCTACACCGACGGGTTCCATCCGAACGATACGGGCTACGCGCTCTTGGCAGCGCTGTTCGTGCAGCAGGCGCTCTCGAACAGTCCGGCTCCGCCGCAATCGCAATGCAGCGAACAGGCAATCTCAGGCGCCGCACGCGTTCCCGGAACGAGCGAGCTGCGCCAACCCGTCCCGGTCGGCCATCCGCTAAACCTGCCGCACTACTAGAAGACCGTAGCTAGAAAACCAGTACTTGGCGCACCGCCTCGCCGGCGGCGAGCTGGTCGAACGCGGCGTTGAGGCCGTCGAGCGTGATCGTGCCGCTCTGGAGGCGCTCGACCGGTAGCCGTCCGGCTTGGTGGAGCGCGATCAGCCGCGGAATGTCACGCACCGGGACGGCCGAACCCATGTAGGATCCGACGATGCGGCGGCCTTCGGCGACGATCGAAACGGCCGGAATCGAGAGCTTCTGCTCGGGATGCGGCAAGCCGATCGCGACGGTCGTTCCGCCGCGCCGCGTCGCGGCGTACGCGTCCGCCATGACGGCCGCGTTGCCGACCGCTTCGAACGCGAAATCGACGCCGCCGCGCACGATCTCCTTGATCGCGGCAACCGTGCCGTCGCCGGCGGCGAGCGCGTGGGTCGCGCCGAGCCGGCCCGCCAGCTCGAGCTTCGCGGCGACCCGATCGATCGCAACGATTGGATTCGCGCCTGCAAGCACCGCACCCATCACCGTGCTGAGTCCCACGCCGCCGAGCCCGAAGACGGCAACCGCCGTTCCGGGCGCGACGCGGGCGGTGTTCAATACGGCGCCCACGCCCGTCATCAGTGCACAGCCGAACAATGCGGCGCGATCCAGCGGAAGCGACGGATCGATGCGCACGCACGACGCAGCGGCGACGACCGCGCGTTCGGCGAACGCCGAAACGCCGAGGTGGTGGTGGATGTGCTCGCCACCGCCGTGAAGGCGAATCCCACCACCGAGCAGCGTGCCCGCGGTGTTGGCGTGCGCGCCGTTTTCGCACAGCGCGGGTTCGCCCGACAGGCAGAACGCGCAGCGGCCACACATCGGCACGAACGCGAAGACGACGTGATCGCCTGGGGCGAAGCCCGCAACGTGCGGGCCGACCGCTTCGACGACGCCGGCGCCTTCGTGGCCGATCGCCATCGGCAGTGGGCGCGGGCGCG
>Ga0073928_10004353_pt1 | contig 21075 bp, 23 predicted proteins | sample PaiPotPPA55metaG_FD_76969 | JGI IMG/M metagenome (GOLD analysis project Ga0073928, IMG submission 76969) | Iron sulfur acid spring bacterial and archeal communities from Banff, Canada, to study Microbial Dark Matter (Phase II) - Paint Pots PPA... ...
CGAGTCGGGGTTGTCGTTCGAGTCGCGGTTCTCGTTCGCGGCGGTCATGCGGTCACCTCGTTCTGCGACTCGAGTCGCAGTCGCAACGCAACCAGGCCGCGCGAGGTGTTGCTCTTGACGGTGCCCTGTGAGCAGCCGAGCTCTTCGGCGGTCTGCTGAACTGAGAGGTCGCAGTAGTAGCGCAGGACGATCGTGGCCCGCTGGCGCGGCGGCAGGGCCGCGAGCGCGTCGCGCAGCTCGAGCGAGGTGTCGAGGTCTACGGTCGCTGCGGGCAGGTCCGCGCCGACCTCCTCGTGCGAGGCGAGCCGCCTCCACCAGGGCTTGCGGGTCTCGCTGAGATAGGTGTTGACCAGGATGGTGCGCAGGTAGGCGTCGAGGTGGTCGAACGCGCGGGCCCTTGGCCACTGCGCGTACAGCTTCGTCATCGCCGTCTGGGCCAGGTCGTCGGCCTGATGCCAGTCCTGGCACAGCAGGTAGGCGACCCTGCGCAGCCACAGCGAGCGGCCGGTCATGTAGTCGACGAAGTCGCCGTCCGGTATGTGATGCGCCATCGGGTTCCTGTCCGTGGGGCGGTTCGGTCACCCGCTACAAACCCGGAGGCGCCGGGAAGGGTTGCATCGAGGCGGGCGGCACTCGGGGACCGGCGGACGGGCACGCCGAAAAGCGGCCTCCCCGTCTGTCGGGGAAGCCGCTTGGTCGCCCTGCGGGGCGGAAGCCTTCGAGTTACCGGGTGATCTTGCCGGCCTTCAGGCACTTGGTGCACACGTTCTGCCGCTTCGGGGTGCCGTTGGGCAGCGTCGTGCGGATGTTCTGGATGTTCGGGTTGAAGCGGCGCTTCGTGCGGCGGTGCGAGTGCGACACGTTCATGCCGAAACCCGGACCCTTGCCGCAGACGTCACAGTTGGCAGCCACGGGAGACACTCCAAAAGACCGTTGTTACAGATGGACTAGCGCCCAGGCGTGTTCCGGGCAACCTGGTCAGGGTAACCCAAGAATCCGGTGCAGTGCCAATCCGGGTTGCCAGCGCCTAAGGTGTGCTCGGATCGATTCTGCCAGGATTCGTCTGCAGCACCGAAATCCGGGCAGTAGCGGAACACAGTGAGTAGTCGCAAGAAGTAGCCGAGGAAGGGCGCGCAGTGCTCGAAGCCGTCGACGGGGCCGCGGTCCGTACCTGGGCCAGGGCCAGTCTGGCCGCGCTCGGGCGGGCGCGCGAGGAGATCGACGCGCTCAACGTGTTCCCGGTGCCCGACGGCGACACCGGCACCAACCTCTACCTGACCTTCGACGCCGCGTGCGAAACACTCGACGAGCTGTCCGGTTCCGTGCTCGGCGCGGGCGGGGCGGCGGCCGCGCTCGAGGCCCTGGCCGCGGGCGCGCTGGAATCCGCGCATGGCAACTCCGGCGCCATCCTCGCGCAGCTGCTGCGCGGCCTGGCCGACGAACTCGCGGACACCGCGCGGGCCGGCGGGCACATCGATTCCGCGGTCATCGCCGCCGGTCTGGCCAGGGCCGATGCGGCGGCCAGACGGGCCGTCGCGGTGCCGGTCGAGGGCACCATGCTCTCCGTCGTGCGGGCTGCCGCGTCCGCCGCGTCCGACCTGGTCAAGCAGGCCGGGCCGAGCCAACCGCCGTTCCCCGCCGTGGCCGAGGCGGCACGCAAGGCGGCCGCGGAAGCGTTGGCCGCCACCCGTCGCCAGCTTCCAGTGCTCGAGAAGGCGGGCGTGGTGGACGCGGGCGGCCGCGGCGTCTGCATCTTCCTCGACGTCCTCGCCGCGCTGGTGGGCGGCTACGACCCGCGCCGGCTCGAAGCGTCGGCGGCGGCCGCGGCACGCCGTTCCCTGCTGCGTCCCGAGCGTCCGGCGCACCCCGGGTCCGCGCGGCCGACGACCTCGCACCAGCCGGGACGGCCAGAATCCGCCGGTCCCGGGCTCGAGCTCGTCTTCCTGATCGAGACCGGTTCCGGCGATGAAATGCGCGCCGAACTCGAGGCGATCGCCACGGCCGACGGCGGGGACTCGCTGGTCGTCGCGGGCGGCGGCGGGCGCTACCGGGTCCACGTGCACCTGCATCAGCCGGGGCCGGCGATCGAGGCCGCGCTGGCCTATGGCCGGCCGCACGACCTGCGGGTCACCGCGCTGACCGAGTGCGTGGACCAGCCGGTGGTCGGCGAGCATCCCGCGCCGGAGCCGCGTCCCGGCCGGGTCGTGCTGGCCGCCGCGGCCGGAGCGGGACTGGCCGAACTGTTCGCGCAGGCCGGCGCGGCGCCGCTGAGCGGGCCCGGCGGACGTCCGCCGACCAGCGCCCAGCTCTCCCGCGCGGTACTCGAGGCCGGGGTGCGCGAGGTGGTGATCGTCACAGCCGACTCCGAGGGACTCGCGCCCGCGTTCGCCGCCGCGGACCAGGCCGAGCGGGACCTGCCCGGGGTACGGGTCGCGGTGATCCCGGGCAAGGCCGCGGTGCAGGCGGTGGCCGCGCTCGCGGTGCACGAGCCGGGCCGGCGCTTCGACGCGGACGTCGTCGCGATGACCGCCGCGGCCGGCGCCACCAGGTACGGCGCGCTGCAGGTGGCGGTCGACGACGCCTGGACCATGGCCGGGGTGGCCAGGGCCGGGGACGTCCTCGGGTTCATCGAGGACGACGTCGCGCTGATCACCGGGACCGTGTTGGAGGCCGCGCTCGCCGTGGTGGACCGGATGGTGTCGGCGGGTGGTGAGATGGTGACCCTGGTGACCGGAGCGGAGCTCGGGCTGCCGACCGAGGAACTGGTGGACGCCGTCTCCGCGCGGGTGCTCGCCCGGAGACCGGAGATGGACGTCGTCGCCTACGCGGGCGGCCAGCCGGGCTGGCCGCTGCTGATCGGCGTGGAGTGAGCTGATTCGGGAGCTGAGATGAACGTCGCGGTAGCCGCGGGAACCGACCCGCTCGCCGTCCCGCTGAGCGAGTACGTGGGCGATCGGACCGCGAAGGTGCTGGCCAAGGGCCTCGGCCTGGGCACGGTCGGGGAACTGCTTCGGCACTATCCGCGCCGCTACGACGAGCGCGGCGAGCTCACCGACCTGTCCAGGCTGCCGCTGGACGAGGAGGTCTCGATCCAGGCCGAGATCGGCCGGACCAGCCGGCACCAGTTCGCGGCCCGGCGCGGCGTGCGGTTCGAGTACGAGCTGACCGACGGGGTCGGCTCGCTCACCGCCGTCTACTTCAACCACGGCAAGCACGAGCGGGACCTGCGCTCCGGCCGGATCGGCATGTTCGCCGGGAAGATCACCGAGTACCGCGGCAAGCTGCAGATGGCTGCCCCGGAGTACGAGCTCTTCTCCGACGAGGACGACGCAGATCAGGTCGCCGAGGACTTCGCCGGGCAGCTGATCCCGGTCTACCCGGCCGTGGCGGCGGTATCGACCGGAATGATCGTGCGCTGCGTGCGCATCATCCTGGACACGCTCCCGGACCTCGAGGACCCGCTGCCCGCGCGGTTGCGCGCGCAGTACAAGCTGCTCGGCCTGGGGACCGCCTTCGAGCGGGTGCACCGGCCGAAGGAACAGTCCGAGGCGTACGTCGCCAAGCAGCGGCTCAAATGGGACGAGGCGCTGCCGCTCCAGGTGGTGCTGGCTCAGCGGCGTCGCGAGGCGCAGCAGGATCCGGCCGTTGCGCGCGTCGCCCGGCCGGATGGCCTGCTCGAACGCTTCGACGCCCGGCTGCCCTTCACCCTGACTCCGGGTCAGCAGGCCGTGTGCGCGCAGATCGAGGCCGATCTGGCACAAACCCATCCGATGCACCGGCTGCTGCAAGGCGAGGTCGGCTCGGGAAAGACGGTCGTCGCACTGCGGGCGATGCTCACCGTGGTCGACGGCGGCGGCCAGGCCGTGCTGCTCGCCCCGACCGAGGTGCTCGCGCAGCAGCACCACCGCTCGATCACCGAGATGCTCGGCCCGATGGCCCGGCCAGGACAGTTCGACGGCGACCCCGAGGGCACAAAGGTCGCCCTGCTCACCGGATCGCAGGGCGCGAAGGAACGCCGGGCGAACCTGCTCGACGCGGCGTCCGGCGAGGCGGGCGTCATCATCGGGACGCACGCGGTCATCCAGGACCGGGTCGATTTCGCCGACCTCGGCCTTGTCGTGGTCGACGAGCAGCACCGCTTCGGCGTCGAGCAGCGCGACGCACTGCGCGCCAAGGCCGGCGAGCCGCCGCACCTGCTCGTGATGACCGCGACGCCGATTCCGCGCACGGTGGCGATGACCGTATATGGAGACCTCGAGACCTCAGTGCTCGACGAACTGCCCAAGGGCCGCGTGCCGATCGCCACGCATGTGGTGCCCGCCAAGGAAAGGCCCGCGTACCTCGCCAGGACCTGGGCCAGGATCCGCGAGGAGGTCGCGGCCGGGCACCAGGCGTACGTGGTGTGTCCGCGCATCGGCGGCGAGGGCGGGGACGAGACGGACGGCGACGGCACCCAGCCTGCGGTCGCGTCGGTCGCTTCGGCCGCATCGGCCGTGTCACCTGCGGCGGCCGGTGCCGCGGCGAACGCCCCTGGAGCGGCGGCGGAGGAGCGTCGTCCGCCGCTCGCGGTGGTGGACGTCGCGGCCGAACTCGCCGCCGGGCCCTTGGCCGGCCTGCGCATCGGCGTGCTGCACGGCAAGCTGCCGCCGCCCGAGAAGGACGCCGTGATGAGCGCGTTCACCGCGGGCGAGGTGGACGTGCTGGTGGCCACGACCGTCGTCGAGGTCGGCGTCAACGTGCCGAACGCGAGCGTCATGGCGATTCTGGACGCCGACCGCTTCGGCGTGTCCCAGCTGCACCAGCTGCGTGGACGTGTCGGACGAGGCAGCGTGCCCGGACTGTGTCTGCTGGTCACCGAGGCATCGCCGGACTCCCCGGCGGCGGAGCGGCTGACCGCGGTGGCCGGCACGACGGACGGATTCGAGCTCTCCCGGATCGACCTCGAGCAGCGCCGCGAGGGCGACGTGCTCGGCGCGACCCAGTCCGGCCGCAAATCCTCGCTGCGGCTGCTGTCCGTGCTGCGCGACGAGGACTTGATCGGTAAGGCCCGGGAGGCCGCGACCGAAATCGTCGAGCGCGATCCCGCGCTGACGGAGAATCCGGCGCTCGCCCGGGCCGTCAGCGCGTTGACGGAATCCGATCGCGCCGACTACCTGGCCATGACTTGATCTGAATCCGCCTACCGAAGCGTCAGTTTGAACACACGGCCGCCGTTGCGCCAGGCCGTCTGCAGGTCCTCCGGCTTCGGGTCGCCGGCCGAGTCGAAGGCGATCTTGTTGAACTTGGCGAAGTTCTTGTTGTCCCGGCAGATGAAGTCGTAGAGCGCGACGACGCCCGGCTCGTCCTTGACGACCTCGACGCCCACGCTCCGGCGCCGGCCCTTGTACTTCACCTCCAGCGGCTCGTCGGTGCGCAGGTTCCGTCCCCACGGGGCCGAGGTGGCGACGAGGAGCTCACTGTCGTGGGTCGAGTACGCGACCGGGATGGTGTAGCGCTTGCCCGACTTGCGGCCGACCACATAGAGGGTGATCAGCCGCTTGCCGATGCCACTGGCGATTCCCGGCGTGCTCAGTAGGCCGCGCAGAACCACGTTCATCGCGCCCTGCATTTTCATCAATTCCGGCCGCTGTGCCCGCGGGCTCGCCGATGCGGAAGAAGTCTCAGAACTCATATCTCGAAGCTAGACCTCGGCGCATGGTCAGAGCAACGATATCGGGCGTTTCCCGGCGGATGCCCAGGAAGTGCACAGTCGGCTCACAGCGCGGGCGCGTCCAACGGGGTGACCTCGTGCAGTTTGTGCCGTCGCGGACTGAAGTCGAGCCGGACAAGGTCGCCGACCGACAGGGCGTGCCACACCTTCTCCGAGAGGTCGAAGGTCCAGGTGAAGCTGGAGCTCCCGTCGTCGAAGGCGCAGCAGTACGCGGGACTGCGCTCCCGACCGCCCGGCACGTACCAGCGCTTGACCACCTGGCAGACGAGGGTCTGGCGTTCGGGCAAGGCGTGCAGCACTTCGCTCGGCATCCGCTTCGCATCGCCGAAGCGCGAACCCAGCCCGACCACGCGCCACGAACCGCCGTGCGACGACCAGATGTGATCCGCGGGGAGGGGATCCACGCCGGCTCGTATGGCGCTCTCCAGGGAGCCTGGCACGAGCTCGCGACCGGCCAGGGCCACCTCGGCCTGCTGCACGGTCCGCTCGCCCGACTCGGACAACCGCCACTCATCGATCCGCAACAGCGCGATCGAGGCGATGAGGGCGCTGAAGAAGGCCGTCGCGAGCGCCGCCCCGAACCCGGGGCTCGGCCGGAACAGCAGGCCCACGACCGTGCCGACGGCCGCTCCGGCGATCAAGGCCGGACCGCTGACCACGGCCGACTTCGTGACCAGGCTCAGCCGCCGTTCGATCAGGCCGTCCTGCTCGGCGCGCTTGACGAGCGCCTTCTCGAAGCGGCCGCGCCAGTCCCAGTAGCCGTCGCCGTCGACCGTGGTCAGCACCGACAGCGGAGTCGGATGGCCGGGTACGGCTCGATCGAAGAGCCGGTCCAGCAGTATTCGGCCCCATGGGCTCAGCGCCACCGGATCTGTGCTCGTGAGATCCGGTTCCGTCCGCTCTATCGAGGCGCGGCCCGAGTCGGACGGCCAGACCGTCAGCTGTCCGTCGTAAGCGAGCTCGATGACGACCTGCGCCACGACCTCGGGCGCGTAGCGGATCCGGTTGCGCAGCAGGGTGACGACGGCAGTGTCGGCCTCGGCCGACCGGTCGTCGGGGACTGTCGGTTCGAATGCTGGTTCGGTCACGAATCACCGCCGTTCGACGTCGTCAGCCCAATGATATGACGCCGGGTCAATCCCACCGCCGCGCCGGTGCCCGGCGCCCGGCCCGTAAACTGGCCGGGTGACCAGGATCATCGCAGGCCAGGCCAGGGGGCGCCGACTCACGGTGCCGCCCGGGCAGGGGACGAGGCCGACTTCCGACCGGGCCCGCGAAGGACTCTTCTCGGCACTGGACTCGCTGCTGAACGGCCTGCACGGCAGCCGCGTCATCGACGCCTTCGCCGGCTCCGGGGCGGTCGGCCTCGAAGCGCTCTCCCGCGGCGCGGCGGCCGCGCTGCTGATCGAGTCCGACCGCCGGGCCACCGCGGTCATCCGGGGAAATCTCACCGAACTCGGCCTGCCCGGCGGGCGGCTGGTGACCGACCGGGTGGAGAAGCTCGCCGCCGAGCCCTGCCGGACAGACCCGTACGGCGTCCTCTTCCTCGACCCGCCCTACGCCCTCGACGCGAAGCTCGTGGCCGACCTGATCACCGGCTTCGCCGAGCAGGGCTGGCTGACCGCGGACGCCGTGGTCTGCGTCGAGCGCGCCGCGCGGGATCCGGAGTGGGTCTGGCCGCCGGGGTTCGAATCGCTCAGGGCCCGGGCGTATGGCGAAGGCATGCTCTGGTACGGTCACCGCCGTGAGCAGTGACGCTACTTACGACTCCCGCGCAACGTCGCGCCGGGTGGTCTGTCCCGGTTCGTTCGACCCGGTGACCAATGGACATCTTGACATCATCACCAGGATGGCCGGCCTTTTCGACGAGGTGGTCGTCGCGGTCGGGAAGAACGCCGGCAAGAACGGGTTGTTCTCCTACACCGAGCGGATGGACATGATCCGCGACGTGACCGCGCACCTGCCGAACGTCACCGTGGAGGTCGTCGAGGGCCTGCTGGTGGACTTCTGCGTGGAACGCGGGATCAAGGCGGCCGTCAAGGGCCTGCGCGCGGTCGGCGATTTCGACTACGAGCTGCAGATGTCCCAGATGAACCACCGCCTTGCCAACGTCGAGACGCTGTTCGTGGCCACCAACCCGCTCTACAGCTTCCTGTCCTCCTCGCTGATCAAAGAGGTCTGCTCGCTCGGCGGGGACGTGTCCGGGCTGCTGCCGGACCCGGTGTTGGAAAAGCTCACCGAGCGTTTGCGGAAGCGCTGAATCGACGCACCGTCACGAACGCGCCACGATACGCAAGGCTTTGGTATATCGGGATAAAAGTCACTAGTCCCCCTGGGCCATACGCGGGCTCGGCGGTTCGGGGTACCTTGGACGGGCGTCGCCGCGGGGCGGCGCCCTAGCCACGCCAGGGAGTTGCAGTCCGCATGGACGTCAACGCGAAGATCGACGAACTCATCGAGATCGTGGAGAGCGCCCGCGCGATGCCGATGTCCGCCTCGTGCGTCATCAACCGCGCCCAGGTGCTCGAGCTGCTCGACGAGCTCAAGAACGGTCTGCCGGAGGAGATGGACCGGGCCCGCCGGGTCCTGTCCGACCGCGAGTCGGTGCTCGAGGAGGGCCGACGCGAGGCCGAGCGGCTGATCGAGCGCACCCGGGGTGAGCGCGACTCGATCATCAACAACACGGACATCTCCCGTGAGGCGCAGGACGCGGCCTCGCGGATCCTCAGCGACGCCCGGCGGGACGCGGACCAGGTCCGCGCCGATGCCGACGAGTACGTGGACCAGAAGCTCGCCAACTTCGAGGTCGTACTCACCAAGACGCTGCACGCCGTCGGACGCGGCCGCGACAAGATGCGCGGCAGCCACAACCCGATGGAGGAGCTCGGCCGGCACGTCGACGAGCAGGATGTGGTCGAGGCCGAGCGCAAGCGCTCCCGGGACTTCTCCGGCACCGGCGAGATCCCCAAGGTCCGCGGCTACGGCGACGAGGGCTACGAGAACGACAACGGCTACGAGAACAACTCGTTCGAGGCCACCGGGGAGTTCACCCGGGTCGCCTTCGAGGAGGCCGAGCGCCCCTACGAGCCGGTGCCGCACGGCGGATACGTCGAGCAGCAGGGCGAGTTCGACCAGCAGGGCTACCAGCAGCAGCCGGAGCCCTACTACGCCCAGCAGCAGGCCGGGTACGAGCAGACCGGATACGAGCAGGGCGGCTACGACCAGGGCGCGGTCCAGGGCTACGGCACCGGCGAGTTCGCCGAGTCCCAGTACCAGGGCGGCTACGAGTCGGGCGGCTACGCCCCGGCCCCGGTCGGCTACGGCCACCCCGGAGCGCAGCAGGGCCAGGGTCCCGGACCGGAGTACCCGGCCGACGAGACCTCCTACTTCGACACCGGCCTGATCGACGTCCGCCAGTTCCAGCAGCAGCAGTACCGCTAGTCCGTACCGCTGGACCAACGCGCGGGCCACGTACTCGATTGAGTACGTGGCCCGCGCGTTGACAAACCCGTCGTGACCCCCGCGCGTCGGCCCTTAGACTTGAGGCATGCCTCACGTATCAAAGCCGAAGCGCCCCGACACGCGTTCGCCGTATGTATTCGACGTCCGCGACATCGGCCGACGGCCAGGCGCGATGAGTCAGCTCGACCGCGACCTGCCCGCCGAGGCGCTGATCAGCGGCGGGGAGGCGTCCCTTGACGGCCTCTACACCCCGGAGGGCGCGGACCTGCTGCTCGATCTGCGGCTCGAGTCCGTGGTCGAGGGCGTGCTGGCCACCGGCCGGGTCTCCGGTTCGCTGGTCGGCGAGTGCGTGCGCTGCCTCGACCCGGTGGAGGTCGAGGTGGACGCCGACTTCCAGGAACTCTTCTACTACGACCTCGAGGACCTCTCGCCGGAGGAACTCGAGGAGGCCGTGTCCGTGGTGGAGGAACTGGTCGACGTCGAGCCGCTGGTGCGCGACGCCGTCATGCTCGACCTGCCGCTGCAGCCGCTGTGCGAGCCGGACTGCCCGGGTCTGTGCCCGGAGTGCGGGGTCGCGCTGGCCGAGAACCCCGGACACTCGCACGAGAGCGTGGATCCGAGGTGGGCGGCGCTCAGCGCACTGTCCACGGACCGCCGCGGAGAGTGATTTTCCGACGCGGTTCGAACCACCCGCCGACTTCCGGTAAAGTCGTCGGGTACGCCCGATAGACCTTTGCTGTAACTGACCAGGAGTTTGAAGCCGTGGCCGTTCCGAAGCGCAAGAAGTCCCGCAGCCGTACCCGTTCGCGGCGCGCCCAGTGGAAGGCCGCCCCGCTGACCCTGGTCGCCTGCGACCGCTGCCAGGAGACCAAGCGTCCGCACACCGTCTGCCAGAACTGCGGCACCTACGACAAGCGCCAGGTGCTGGCCGTCTGAGCCGGCAACCGGCTCAGTCCGCCGACGGAAGACGGTCGTGACCGATTCCCTGAAGTCGCCCGCGCTCCTGGAGCAACGGCTCGGTCTGCCGATCGACCCGGTGCTCCTGGAGCAGGCGCTCACGCACCGATCCTTCTCGTACGAGAACGGCCACTGCCCGACCAACGAGCGGCTGGAGTTCCTCGGCGACTCGGTACTCGGCGTCGTGGTCACCAACACGCTCTACCACCTGCACCCGGACCTGCCCGAGGGTCAGCTCGCGAAGTTCCGCTCGCACGTGGTCAGCGCCAAGGCGCTCGCCACGGTGGGCCGGGAGCTCGAGCTCGGCGACTTCCTGCGGCTCGGCAAGGGCGAGGAGGCCACCGGCGGCCGGGACAAGTCCTCCATCCTCGCTGACGCGATGGAGGCGTTGCTCGGCGCGGTCTACCTGGACCACGACCTCGAGACCGTCGGCGCGCTGATCCACCGGCTCTTCGACAGGCTGATCGAGGCCTCCGCGGGCCTCGGCGCCGGCCTCGACTGGAAGACCTCGCTGCAGGAGCTGACCGCCGAGCACTCGCTCGGCGTGCCCGCGTACCTGGTGGACGAGGAGGGCCCGGAGCACGACAAGTCCTTCACCGCCCGGGTCCGGGTCGGCGAGCAGGACTACCCGGCCGGCCAGGGCCGCTCCAAGAAGATCGCCGAGCAGATCGCCGCCGAGCACGCGTACCGCGAGATCCGCAAGGAGCACGGCTCCGTCAAGGCGGAGCCGGACGCGGCCACGCCGAAGGCCGCCGCGGGCAAGCCGGGTCCCGGAGCCCCGACGGCCAAGCCGGCCGGCAAGGCGCGCGTCGACGGCACCCCCGCCGCGAATGCCTGAGCTTCCCGAGGTCGAGGTCGTCCGCCGCGGTCTCGACCGCTGGGTGGCCGGCCGCCGCATCGCAAAGGTCGAAGTCCTGCACCCGCGGGCCATCCGCCGGCATCTGGCCGGCGCCGAAGACTTCTCCGCCCGGCTCGACGGCCAGCAGATCCTCGGCGCCTCCCGGCGCGGCAAATACCTGTGGCTGCCACTCGACGGCGGCGGCGCGCTGCTCGGCCACCTCGGCATGAGCGGCCAGCTCCTGGTCCAGCCAGCCGACGCGGCCGACGAGACGCACCTGCGCGTGCGGGTGGGCTTCGCCGACGACGGCCCGCAGCTGCGCTTCGTCGACCAGCGCACCTTCGGCGGACTCAGCCTCGAGTCGATGCGTGACGGCCTGCCGGTGCCGATCGCGCACATCGCCCGCGACCCGATGGACCCCGAGTTCGACGACGCGGCCTTCATCAAGGCACTGCTAGCCAAGCGCACCGGCGTCAAACGCGCGCTGCTCGACCAGAGCCTGATCAGCGGGATCGGCAACATCTACGCGGACGAAGCGCTCTGGCGCGCCAAGCTGCACTACGACCGACCGACCGAGAAGCTGACCAGGCCGCGCGCCATAGTTCTGCTGGCCGAGGTGCGCGCCGTCCTCGGCGAGTCGCTGCAGCAGGGCGGCACGTCGTTCGACTCGCTCTACGTCAACGTGAACGGCGAGTCAGGGTACTTCGCCCGCGCGCTCAACGCCTACGGCCGGGAAGACCAGCCGTGCGGCCGCTGCGGCACCCCGATCCGGCGCGCCGCCTTCATGAACCGTTCGTCGTACTACTGCCCGCGCTGCCAACGCCCCTGATCCCGCGGTGGCGCGCAGCCTGCCGGGCGCTCCGGCGGCAGGCGGCGAATCGTGCGTCCACGGGATGAAACAATGGCGTCATGAGCAGCGGGAGCGAGCACAGCCAGGAGATCGAGGCACAGTACCGGGCGGCCGAGGCGGAACTGCTACAGCGCTGGCCGGAGACCAGGATGGAGCCGTCACGGGACCGGATCACGGCCCTGCTCGACGTGCTCGGAGAACCACAGCGCGCCTATCCCTCTATCCACATCACCGGCACGAACGGTAAGACCTCGACCGCGCGGATGATCGACGCCCTACTGCGCGAACTCAACCTGCGCACCGGTCGTACGACCAGCCCGCACCTGACCGAGATCCGCGAGCGCATCTGCGTGGACGGCGAGCCGATCAGCCGCGAGCAGTTCACCTCGGTGTACACGGAGCTGCGCCCCTACGCCGAACTGGTGGACTCGCGCCAGCCCTTCAAACTCTCCTTCTTCGAGATGACCACCGCCATGGCCTACGCGGCATTCGCCGAGGCTCCGGTGGACGCCGCGGTGATCGAGGTCGGCCTTGGCGGCACCTGGGATGCCACGAACGTCATCGAGGCCCCGGTCGCGGTGGTCACCCCGATCTCGCTCGACCACACCCACCTGCTCGGCGACAACGTGCGCGACATCGCCGACGAAAAGGCCGGGATCATCAAGGCCGGCGCGGTCGCGGTACTCGCCCAGCAGCCCGTGGACGCGGCCGAGGTGCTCATGCGCCGCGCCGCCGAGGTGGGCGCCACAGTGGCCCGCGAGGGCATCGAGTTCGGCGTGATCGAGCGGCAGCTCGCGGTCGGCGGCCAGCAGCTCGTCATCAAGGGTCTGTCACAGGAGTACGGGGACATCTTCCTGCCGCTGCACGGCGCCCACCAGGCGGGCAACGCGGCGTGCGCGGTGGCCGCGGTAGAGGCCTTCCTCGGTGCCGGACAGGGCGGCGGAACGCTCGAGCCTGAGGTGGTGCGCGCCGCGTTCGCCAAGGTCAGCTCGCCCGGAAGGCTCGAGGTCGTACGGCGCAACCCCGCCGTGATCCTGGACGCCGCGCACAACCCGGGTGGTGCGGCCGCCGCCGCGCAGGCGCTGAGCGAGGAGTTCACCTTCGAGCACCTGGTGGGCGTGTTCGCGGCGATGAAGGACAAGGACGTGCGCGGCGTCCTCGAAGCCTTCGAGCCGGTGTTGAACGAAATCGTCGTCACCCGCAACTCGAGCCTGCGGTCTACGCCGGTGGAAGAGCTCGCGGAGCTGGCCGAGGAAGTGTTCGGCGAGGACCGGGTGACATCGGTCGAGCGCCTCGACGACGCGATCGAACGGGCGCTCGAGCTCGCCGAGGCCGGAGTGGCCGACGCGAGCCTGGGCGGCGCCGGGGTGCTGGTCACCGGCTCGGTGGTGACGGCCGGAGACGCGGGCCGGTTGCTGCGCGGCTGAGGCCATGGCGTAGCGTGGTCGCGGGGGCATGGCCGGTGCCGTGCCCCGGCGTCGGCGCGCGGGTGAGTCAGAGCGCGGGCGCAGGTACGGCGGCAGACGGTCCGGACTAGAGAAGGTGGCAGAGCCCATGCGACGGATGGCCGCGGCGGTCCTCGTCTTCGAGGCCTTCATCGCGCTGTTCTTCGGCCTGGTCGCGGCCAAGATGGCGCCGAACGGCGGCTGGCAGCTCGCGGTCGGACTCGGCGTGGCCAGCGTGCTGCTGAGCGGCCTGCTGCGCTTCCGCTGGGCCTACACGCTGGGCTGGGCCCTGCAGGTGGCCTTCATCGTCGGCGGGTTCTGGGTGAGCGTCATGTTCCCGCTTGGCGCCGTCTTCACCGCGCTGTGGTGGGCCGGGCTGCACTACGGGGCCAAGGGTGAGCAGATCAAGGCCGAGCGGATGAAGGCCTGGGAGGCTGCGCACAGCGAGTAAGGGGACGAATCCACCGGATCCGCCCGAATCCCCGGCGGAAGCCGGACCCCGGGTGTGACCTGGCGTGACCTAGGTCATAACATCAGTTGAACGCACCCCGTCAGTGAGGACGGGGGGATTGGATCGTGGACGCCGCGAAGACGGGCGTCCACTACACGAAGGGACAGAAAAAGGTGGCGACCCTCGTGGAGCGCTCGCTCGTCTTGGTCAAGCCGGACGGCGTCAAGCGTGCCCTGATCGGCACGATCATCGACCGGATCGAGCGGAAGGGCATCCGGGTGGTGGCCATGGAGCTGCGGACGCTGCCGCGCGAGCTGGTCGAGGAGCACTACGCCGAGCACCAGGGCAAGCCCTTCTTCGAGCCGCTGGTCTCCTTCATGCTCTCGGGCCCGGTCGTCGCCATGGTGGTCGAGGGCCACCGCTGCATCGAGGCCTTCCGCACCCTGTCCGGTGCCACCGACCCGGTCAAGGCCGCCCCCGGCACCATCCGCGGCGACCTGGCCACCGACGTCGGCACCACCGTCGTGCAGAACCTCGTGCACGGCTCCGACTCGCCGGCCTCCGCCGAGCGCGAGATCAAGCTCTTCTTCCCGGATCTCGCGTAACTTCAGCGAATCCGCAGCTCAGAGCCCTAGAGCTGGACCTGCTCCCCGGTTTGTTCCGTCCCTGTTCCGTCAGGCATTCGACTGTTCCGTGAGGAAGGCGCCTCCCATGCGCCGGTCGATCGCCTTGATGGCTCGGTCGTGCGAGCCGGGGAGCATGTGTGCGTAGACCCGAAGCGTGAAGCCCGGATCCGCGTGCCCGAGGTACTCGGCCAGCTCCTTGATCGACACCCCATCGGCAAGAAGCACACTCGCGTAGTAGTGCCGCAGCGCGTGCATCCCGTGTCCGCGGTCCGTCGCGTACTGCACGTGCCCTCGCACCTTCTGGGCGGGCGGCTCCGGTATGACGGCCGCCTTCACGAGCGCCGGCTTCCACACGAAGTCGTTGAACGTGTTGGCCCGCAGTGCCTTGTCGTCGCTCCACAGGAACAGCAGGTTGTGCGAGCGCAGCTTCCCGTCGAGCTTCTCCCACGGCAGCGTGTACGGCCCCGGTCGGTACGTCTTTGCGTGCGCCCGCACGTCCTTCGCAGCCCACGTAGGCAGCGGCACGACTCGCTCCCGGTCATTCTTCGGCGCGGCGAACACGAAGCCGCCACGGAGCTTCTTGACCTGACGTCGAACCCTGAGCACCTGCTCCGCGAAGTCGATATCCTCCAGCGCGAGCCCGAACAGCTCGCTCTGACGCAGCCCGCAAGCCGCTCCGATCGCCGGTATCGCCCGGTACATCTCCGGGTGGGCCTCGATCAGCAGCCGCACCTGCTCGTCAGCCCAAGCCTGAACCTCCTTCCCGGTCGACTTCGGCACTTGGACGACGCGCGACTTCGTCGGATTCTTCTTGATCGACTCATCGGCGACTGCCAGTTCCATCACGCCCTGGAGCACGTGGAAGGCCGTCATAATGCTTGACGGCGAGAACGACTGTGCCATCTGCCCGATCCACGCCTGGACGAGCGACGGCGTAATCAGCTTCAGAGCCTTGTTCCCGAACTCGGGCAGCACGTGCAGCCGGTACGACGACTCGTACCGGATCATCGACGACGGGTCCACGACCCGAGAATCCAGCCACCGCTGCCCAAGCTCGCTGAACTTCGTGAGCCCAGCCTTCGGGTCGATGTAGTCGCCACGCGCAGTGTCGACCGACATCGCGTCAGCATGCTTCTCGGCGTCGACCTTCTTCTCGAAGGCGCGCGACTTCTCGCGGCCCTCAGGATCGACCCACGCGGCCAGCCAGCGCTTGCCCTTGCCGTGCCGATCCGTCTTCTCCCGCCGGCTCTCGCCGGTCTCAGGATCCTTGACGTTCGAGAACCACAGGTCCTTCACGAATGCCACTGATCCACTCCTTTCTACTCTTTCTTGTTCATGTCACGCAGCAGCGCCCGCAGCTCCTCTCCAGTCGCGCCGCTGTTGATCGCCTGCTCCAGGTTCTCTGTCAGAACGCTGACCCTGTCCCTCGCTCGGGTGGCCAACTGATCAGCCTCCGCGTTGAACTGCTCGACGATCTCCCGAGCCTGGTCGTGCAGGACGTTGCGGGTGTACTCGGCCAGGGTCTGCTGGCCGTCCGGCGCCTGAACGTGCTCCAGCGTTGCCGCGAAGAAGCCGCGCGGGTCGATGCCCGGCAGCGTTTGATCCCCGCGGATCCACCGCAACATCAGGTCCGGCTTGTCCACCTGCACGCCCGGAGCGACCTCGATCGGCGCCTCGCTGTCCTCCGCCGGCACGAGCAGGTGGATCGGCGGAACCCCGAGCACGTACGCGATCAGGAACAGCTCATCCACCCCCACCTCCCGCCGCCGCTTGCCGTCAGCCCCGCGCCGTCCCGACTCGATATTCGAAATGACGAACATGGTCAGCTCAGGCGCGCCAGCCGCCGCAAGCCGATCGGCGAGCTCCTGTGCCGACCAGCCACGGCGCTTCCGGGCAGTGCGGATCCGCGCGGCCACGACATCGCTCATCGTGGCCAGCTGCGGAGGTGTCGGCGAGGCCTTCCCGCCGGTCGCTCTAGTCATGCTGACTAGTTTCACTGCTTGGCTTACATATTTCAAGCCATTGGTTGACGATAGTTGTCTCACGACACCTGCGGGAGAACTAGTCAGACTAACCAATGAGGTGGCCATGTATACGTCCGAACCGCTGTGGAGCCACAAGCAGACCGCCGACTTCCTCGGCATCCCCGCTGCGACGCTCTACCAGATGAACCACAAGCGCACCGGCCCGCGCTCCTACAAGGTCGGGAAGCACCGCAAGTACACGCGGGAGGACGTGCTCGGCTGGCTCGAGACCCGATCGTCTGACCTGGGTGGCGAGTAGCCGTGCCTCACGGCAGGCTGATCAGCAGCGATACAACGAGCCGCTTGTGGTGGAGGTGGAGGTCGTGGGCGAGAGCATCGAGATGCTCGACCACACGACCATGGCCCGCGCCCTCGCCGAGGGCGCGGCCAGCCACCTCAGCCAGACGATCACCAAGTACGTTCGGTACCAGCACGCCTGGTGGGGCAAAGCCCCGTTCGGCTGGGTCAAGCTGACCGACAGCCAGGCCTGCGCCGGCCTCGACGCCTTCGCCACCAAGCTCGCCGCGGCTGACGCCGCCGTCCGCATCGCATCCGAGCGCTCCCAGCCCGTCCAGGTAGCGGGGGAGAGGTGAGACGAAGTGACCGAGGCCTTTGAGTCCCTGGCAGCCCGTGCCGAACGAGCCGTTCTCGGCGCCGTTCTCCTGCGCCCCGATGTCTTCCAGGAGATCGCCTACCTCGACCCCGCAGAGTTCGCCGATCCCGCCCACGCGGCCCTTTTCGGCTCCATCCGCGCCGAACTCGCACGCGACCCGGACCAAGCGGGCAGCACCTTGAGCGCGAACCTCGACAGCCTCTACGCGGCCACCGGCCACAGCCCAGACTACGAAGCGCTCGCCGCCGCCTGCCCCCACCCCGGCGCGGTAGCCGCCTACGCGCGCATGCTCGTCGAGGCAGACTTCCACCGCACCATGCGGGCCGAGGCCGACAGGCTGGCCGAGATCTCGGAGCCGAACAGCCAATCGGCAGCAGAAGCCGTCGCGCTGGATCGGGGTGACGTGAATGCCTCGACCGAGGCCGAAGAGGCCCCCATCCCTGGCAGTTGGAAGGGCAGCCAGCCGAACCGCGAAGAGCGCGTGCTCGCCGATCTGATCCAGCATCCCGGTGAGCTCGACCAGCTCCCGGCCCTCTTAGGCCCGGAGCATTTCTCGGCCGAGGCCCGCAGCCTCGTCTTCGACGCCATCCGGGAAGTCCACAGGCGTGGCGAATCTGTGGACAAACTCACCGTCGCGTGGGAGGTCGACCGTCTCCAGCACACCGTGATCGGCACCCAGGTCGGAGTAGACCCCGCGGCATACGTTGACCGGCTCGCTGCTCTCCCGGTCGAGCCCGGCACTGCTGCTGAGCTCACCCCGAGGCTCGCCGACCCGGCAGAGACCGCCGCTCGCCTCAGCGCGGATCTCAGGCAGAAGGCTGCCGCGCACGGCTACGGCTCGCGAGCCCGGGAACGCGCCATCGACAGGCAAGTTGGCCGCGGTCCCAATGTCGAGCCCGAGTACCGGCCGCCGACCTACCAGCCTCCATCCCCAGAGCCGGACCGGGGACATGGCCCCCGGCTGGGCTTCTGATCTGCCCGTTCGATCATGAAGCCGTCCGGGGACGATCGGCAGGACCGCCCGTACGATCCATAAGCGGCTTAGATAGGGCCTATCGACTATCGGGCGAGAGAAAACCGCAGGAAGCTGCTGCGCCTGCTCAGGCAGATGGGTTAATATAGAAATCTGTGCAGGCGAGAGAAGGAGTGTCCCGTGCGAATATCGCAGGTGCGCTTAGGCAATTTTCGTGGCATCACAGACGAGATTGCCATCGACCTTTCTAATGCTGGAAAGTCAAAAGCGGCTTCACTGCTCTTGCTTGGTGATAATGGGACTGGCAAATCGTCGATTATCGATGCAATTGAGTTCGGGTTGCTGGGTCGAGGTGCGCGGCTAGCTGGAACCTCAATCTCGCACTCGATCTACAGGCTGCGAAATGCGACCGTCCCAGAGGGTCGCACCTCAGTGAAGATGACCCTCTCGGATGGCGTGGTACACGAGCGCCTACTGGTCGCGAATGATAGTGGAGAGTTTGCACCTAGTCCGGCTGGCCCTATACAGCCGTTCTTCGATTCCGGTCTCGTCCTACGACGTGACGACTTAATAAACTTTCTTCGTGCAGATCTGCGACAGCGTGCTTCGATTTTCGCAGCTTTCACCAGAGGAATAGTTGAGCTCGGTGAGCCTGCCGTTGACTCTAGCTTGATAGCGCAGGCAGAAGCAGATCTAAGCCGAGCGGTGGCCGATCAGCGTGCGGGTGCGTCTGAAGTCGCTCGACTCATTGGTGTTCCTGCACATTGGCTACGGTCGGCTGATGAAAGGCAGCTTGATAGTGTACTGGTGGAGCATGGCTGGGTGCGAAAAGCAGTTGAAAGGAAGAGACGTGGAAGGCTTACCGCGCAGGAAGTGGCGGTCTTCGAAGCTGTCGCGGAGCTCAGGCGGCAGTTTCCCAAGGTTAGACGGGCGCGAGAAGTGCTTACGACCGCAACGCGCACGGAAAGCCTTGCAAAGGTAACCAGGCTTCTAGACGAAGTTGGTGATAGCCTGACGGACAGTTTGAAGAAGGTGTCACCTGCGGCTTACCCGATAACAGCTATTCATGCCGACCTGGGGGAAGTTGGAAATCCTCAAGTGGCGTTGCGAGTCGAACTTGATTCGGGATATCTTATTCGCGCTGAGGACTACTTCAGCGAGGCGAATCTAGATCTCCTGGCGCTCCTTTTATTCCTCGTGCTTATAGAGAAGGCTGCCGACAGGGGGCAGCCTAAAGTTCTCATCCTGGACGACGTGCTGCAGAGCATCGATTCCACTATAAGGCTGCATGTGGCCGAGTATTTACTCACTCGGTTTGCTGCTTGGCAGCTGATCCTGACGTTTCATGACAGGCTTTGGTACGAGGAGTTCCGGGCTCTTTGCGCCACGCATGGTCACCCTGTCGTCGAACGGCAGATAAGTGGCTGGTCTCATCAGGCAGGCCCTAAAGTAGTTCAAGTAGCCCGGGATGTTTCTCAGCATTTGCGTGATGTCGTGGACTCCGCGATTCCACAAGTCATCTGTGGGCAAGCGGGATTCCTGCTTGAAACCATGTCGGACTGGCTCAGTAAGAGTCTTGGGACGTCGGTCACCAGACGGCATGGCGATAAATACACGCTCGGCGACACGTGGCCTGGGGTCCAGAAGGTTTTATGTGAATACGAAACGTCAGATGCGGCGCGCCACGTTGGTAATGCCAGCTTTCTCCGGAATGTGGCTGGAGCGCATTTCAATGAATGGGCGATGGCACTTTCCCTTGCTGAAGCGCGGGATCTGGCAGAGCGTGTCATTCAAGTCTGGGATCTTGTCTGGTGCTCGCAGTGCCGTTCGACCGTCTCCCGTAGTAGCTCGAAATCTAACTTCATTGCATGCAAATGCGGTCAACTGTCAATCGATCGCCTCTAGCGCGCGAGCGGGCCATGGTCCAATTGGTGTATCCACGCGCAGAGTCGCTACCGGTCTAGGCTTGGAGCCGTGGCGACTACTGCAGAGGACGTAGACTTCCGCTCGCATGATGGCCTCCGGCTGCGCGGCTCGCTGGTACGGCCTGCGGGCCCACCACAAACGGTGACGGTGTTCGTGCACGGGGGTGGCGTGACACGCGATGAGGGCGGCTTCTTCACTCGCCTCGCTGACGGGCTGGCCGACGCCGGAATCGCATCTCTACGCTTCGACCTCCGTGGGCACGGCGAGAGCGAAGGGCGGCAGGAGGAGCTGACGCTCGCGGGCGTACTCGCCGACGTGGACGCGGCAATCAACGCATCGCAAGAGCTTCTCGGCAGCTTGCCGGTCAACCTGCTGGCGGCCAGCTTCAGCGGTGGCATCAGCGCCTACTACACGGTCGCGCACCCAGGCACGGTTCAGCGCCTCGTCTTGATCAATCCGCTGCTCAACTACCGCAAGCGGTTCGTGGACGACAAGCCTTACTGGACGAACGGCCAGATCAACGAGGAGGCTGCCGCGCGGCTGGCAGCCGACGGCTATCTTGAGCACAGTCCGACCTTCAAGTTGAGCCGGCCACTACTAAACGAAGTTTTCTACCTTCGTCCGCACGAGGCGCTGGATCAGATCACGCTTCCTGTGCTGATCGTGCACGGTACGGGCGATACGTTCATCCCGGTCGAGAGCTCTCGTGGGCTTGCTGATTGCCTAGGCGAACGGGCGCAGCTCGTGGAGATCGAGGGCGCGCAGCACGGTATCGCCGTCCCTGAGGACCCGAAGTACCTCGACCCACAAACACGGGCATGGCAGAAGCAGACCATCGGTCAGATTGCGGCGTGGCTGGCTGAAGCCGCTGAATCAGACCGCAAGCGCGTCGTATAGATCGCGGACGGCTGGACGCGCCTGCCAGGTCCTGAGCTCGCCCACCAAGCGGCCGAGTTCGCTGATCGTGCGCGCTGAGCGAGTGGCCACCGCGACGTCAAGCGCGCGCTGACCGAGATGGGCGGCTTCGTCGGGCTCACGGGCAGCGGCGAGTGCGTGGCTCATCAGCGCGGAGAAGTAGCCGTGATCCCGCTTCGAGAGGCCTCCCGAGTCAAGGTGCACGCGGTAGATCTCGACCGCGAGCTCAGGTCGCCCGGCTTCGACGTAACAGATCGCCGATTGGAGATCGAGGAGAACGGAGGA
>Ga0073928_10004354_pt1 | contig 21071 bp, 22 predicted proteins | sample PaiPotPPA55metaG_FD_76969 | JGI IMG/M metagenome (GOLD analysis project Ga0073928, IMG submission 76969) | Iron sulfur acid spring bacterial and archeal communities from Banff, Canada, to study Microbial Dark Matter (Phase II) - Paint Pots PPA... ...
CCGGATCGACCAATCCTGGCGGTAATAATTGTAGAGCACGAGGAGGCCGTTGTCGGTCAGGTGCGCTTGCGCCTGGCGCATCGATTCGGTGGTGAAGAGGAAGCTCTCGAGCCGCAAATTGGCATGCGTCGAGGTCAGCACCAGCGAATCGGTGAGGGCGAAGACGATGAGGTCGTATTTGCCCGCGGTGTGGCGCAGGAAGGCGCGGCCGTCATTGATGTGCACGGTGACGCGCGGATCGTCATAGGGATGGTCGGGGTTGAGCTTGCGGCCGAGCTCGTAGAGCTTGGGGTCGATCTCGACGGCGTCGACATGCGCGGCGCCGTTGGCCAGCGCGATGGCGACGTCGGTGCCGCTGCCGGCGCCGATGATCAGCACATTCTTGTAGGCGGGCTTGCCGAGGAGCTCGTAGGCGCGGAAATAGAAACCCTCGCGCTTCGCGTAATGCGACGCCTGCTGGTGGCCGATGTTGTTGACCGAGAGAATATATCCGTCGCCATCCTCCGAGGGCGTGACGATGACGCGGTAATAGGGCGACCACACATCCGACATGCCCGCGACGAACACGATGGCCATGATGCTGGCGAGCACGAAGGCGGAGAACTTCTTGTCCTTGCCCGAGACGATCGGCCACGCGACCAGGGCGAAGACGGCGAACCACACCACCGGCGGCAGCGACAGGTAGGCGAGCAGCGCAAAGCAGGCGATGCCGGCGAGGCTGCCGGCGATGTCCATGCCATAGGCGCGCAACGGCGGCAGGATCGCGAGCAGCCGGCCGAGCTCGCGGCCGAGCGGCACGAACACCAGCACGAGAAGGGTGAAGATCAGCGGGATGACCCAGTAGTTCTCGCGCGCCGCCGCGGTCTGGCCCGCGCCGTAGAACAGCACGTCCGTGGTCGGCACGTCGAAGGTGTACTGGTTCACCAGGACGAAACCCACCAGCGCCAGCAGCTGAACCGGAAAACTCAGCATCCGGATGCGCGCCGCACGGTGCGTGAGAATGCCGATACCGGCGCCCAGGAGCGAGCCCATGAGGATGAAATTGGTGAAATAGCCGAACATCCGCACATAGGATGGAACCCAGCGGATCAGCACGAGCTCGAGGAACAGGATGGAAAAGCTGGCGAGGAAGAGCCGGCGATAAGGATGGGCGTTGGCCGGGTCGGTGGCCGGGCTCAGCGACGCAGTGTCTTCGAACATGGGCCGGTTCCGTTGCTTTGGGCAAGCGCGATGCGCCGCCGGAGGATAAGCAGCACAGCTAAACTCACGGTTAATTCCCATAATATACATTATGCGATATTCTCCTCTCGGAGATCGGCCGGCCCAACCTTCCCCGTCTAGCACCCCTTCAGCTTCGGATCGGCGCGGGTCCAGGTCTGCGTCTCGCCCAGTAGCGGGATGCCGACATAGCCGCGCAGCTTCAGGCGGTCGCCGTCGAGCGTCATGTTGGCGCGATAGGTCTTGCCGTTCTCGGGGCTGTAGATCCAGCCATCGCCCCAGCGGTTCGTCTCGAGCGGACGGAAATCGCCGAGCATCATGAGGCCGCAGAGCGGCCGCTGCCTCTGCGCCGCATCCTTATTGTCGCGATCGACCGCCGGCGCGCCGTCGCGGATCGGCTCGGCCAGCCAGACCAGCTTGCCGCAGAGCTTGTCGGCGCAGGGATAGATCTCGACGACGCCCTTGCCGCTCTCGCTGAGCCAGCGCCCGAGCACCGGCGGCTGCTGCGCCCCGGCACGCGGCGCGATGATCGCCAGCGACAGCACGACAAGCCCGAGGCTCGACACGCGCATCCGACGCTCCCTTGGTTCTTCCCCGCTCGGGTCGACGCGAACGCGCATCTCCCCGCCTGCTCTATGATACCGCTTAGGACGCGCCCGTGCAGCGGCCGGTGCGTCTGGCTGTCGGATCGTGACAAGGGATAGCATCCGGTGGGCGAATGCGATTACCTTCCGGCAACCGAAGCTGCGGCTGCCGACCACTCCTGGCCATCCGATGAACCCTGTTGCTGCGTATCTCTCGGTCGGCCTCGGCAGCGCGCTGGGCGGCGCCGCGCGCTACGGCTGCGGAGTGCTGGCGGCGGCATTGTGGCCGGTGGGATTTCCGTGGATGACGATCCTCATCAATATCGTCGGCTCCTTCGTCATCGGCCTTTTTGCCACCCTCACCGGCGCCGACGGACGCCTGCTGATCGGCACGCTCGGGCGGCAATTCGTCATGGTCGGGCTGTGCGGCGGCTACACCACCTTCTCCGCCTTCAGCCTCGAGACCTTCGACCTGCTGCACGCCGGGCGGGCGCTCGCCGCCGGCGCCAACCTCGCGCTGTCTCTGGCGCTTTGCCTGATCGCCGTGTGGCTCGGCCACAGCATCGCCCGCAGGCTTAATCAATGACTGCATTTTCTGGTCTTATCGTATTGTTCTTCCGGCATTCGCTGCAAAGCGGTAACGTGGTTTGCTGCGCTGCCAGACGATCCTAGATGGAGTGGGCCTGGGTGATCGTCGGCAGCGCGCTCGGTGGCATGGCCCGCTATGGCGTCTCGGGGGCCGTGGCGCGCCGCATCGGCGAGACCTTTCCTTGGGGGACGTTGGCGGTGAACGTGTCGGGCTCGTTCGTCATCGGCGTGTTTGCCGCGCTCGTCGCGCCCGGCGGCGCGCTCGCCGGCGAGCGCATGGCCGGCGCCTTCGTGATGGCGGGGCTATGCGGCGGCTACACCACCTTCTCATCCTTCAGCCTGCAGACGCTCAATCTGGCGCGCGATGGCGAGTGGCCGCGTGCGCTCGCCAATATCGTCGCCTCGGCAGCGCTGTGCCTGCTGGCCGTGTGGGCCGGTTTCGCGCTGGGTGCGTTTATCCCCGGAGGATAATCCCATGCAGCTTTCCCGCGATGCCGTGCTATTGCGCATCTTCATCGGCGAGGATGACCAGCACAGGCATCTGCCGCTCTACGAGGCCATCGTCCTGAAGGCGCGCGAGCACCATCTGGCGGGAGCGACGGTCCTGCGCGGGCCCATGGGCTTCGGCCATTCGAGCCGGCTGCACACGGCAAAGGTGCTGCGGCTCTCGGAGGATTTGCCGGTGGTGGTGGAGATCGTCGACAGCGAGGAGAAGATCAACGCTTTCCTGCCGCTGCTCGAGGCCATGATGGGTGGCGGGAGTGGCCTCGTCACCATGGAGAAGGTGCAGGTGCTGCAATACGGCGTGCGCGCCAAGGGCTGAGAGCAAATCACCCATGGACATCGCCAAGATCCCCATCGGCGTCGCGCCGCCGCATGACATCAACGTGATCATCGAGATTCCGCAAGGCGGCGAGCCGATCAAATACGAGGTCGACAAGGTGTCGGGCGCGCTGCGTGTCGACCGTTTCCTGCACACGGCGATGTTCTACCCGGCCAATTACGGCTTCATCCCGCACACGCTATCGCCCGATGGCGATCCCTGCGATGTGCTGGTGGTGGCGCAGGTGCCGGTGATGCCCGGCGCGGTCATCCGCTCGCGGCCGATCGGCGCGCTCCTCATGGAGGACGAGGCCGGCGGCGACGAGAAGATCATCGCCGTCCCCGTCGAGGCGCTCCATCCCTTCTACAAGGATGTGCGCAGCTACCAGGATCTGCCGCCCCTCCTGTGCGAGCAGATCGCGCATTTCTTCAGCCATTACAAGGATCTCGAGCACGGCAAATGGGTCAAGGTGGCGCGCTGGGTCGGGCCCGAGGAGGCGGCCGACCTGGTGCGCGAGGCCATCGCCCGCGCCCGGGAGAAGGCGCCGTGAGCCGCGCACCGGACCTGCCCCGCTTGCTCGACATCATGGCGCGGCTGCGCGATCCCGAGCGCGGCTGTCCCTGGGATCGCGAGCAGAGCTTCGCCACCATCGCCCCCTACACCATCGAGGAGGCCTATGAGGTGGCGGAGGCGTGCGAGCGTGGCGATCCAGCCGCGCTCAAGGACGAGCTCGGCGATCTGCTCTTCCAGGTCGTCTTTCATGCGCGCATTGCCGAGGAGGCCGGCCTCTTCGACTTCAATGGCGTCGCCCAGGCGGTCGCCGACAAGATGCTGCGCCGCCATCCCCATGTCTTCGGTGACGCGCGGATCACCGACGCAGCGGCGCAGACGCTTGCCTGGGAGGAGCATAAGGCGTCCGAGCGCCGCGCCAGCGCCGCGGCGGCGAGCGAGCGGGAAAGCGCGCTCGATGGCGTCGGCGAGGCGCTCCCCGCCCTCACCCGCGCCGTGAAGCTGCAGCGCCGCGCCGCGCGCGTCGGCTTCGAATGGCGCGAGCTGCGGCCGATTCTCGACAAGATCAGCGAAGAGATCGACGAGCTGCGCGCGGAGCTCGATGGCGATGGCGCCCCGGCGCGCGTCGCCGACGAGATCGGCGACCTGCTTTTCGCGGTGGTCAACCTGGCGCGGCGGGCCGAGGCCGATCCCGAGCAGGCGCTGCGCGCCGCCTGCCGCAAGTTCGAGCGCCGCTTCCGCCACGTCGAGGCGCTGCTTGCCGCAGCTGGCCGCTCGGCCGAGGCGGCTGGGCTTAAGGAAATGGAAACGCTGTGGCGCCAAGCAAAGAAAGATCAGGGTTAAATAGTTAAAAACATTCAGCAGTAATTTAATAAAATCATTTCCAAAAATGCTGTATCTAAACGAGCTTCCTGCCCATAATCTGTACAAATAAGCGAAGCGCGCCAATACAAAAGAGCGAAGCCGCAGAGATTATTGTGACATCACCGACGATAGATGTTGCGTAGGGCCAGGGCAGAAGGATATTAAACAGTGAACCGAGACAAACGAGCAAGCTTGTCCTCGGGCTTGCTCGGCGTGAAGGACGCCGCTCCTGCCGACGAGGACGGCACGTCTTCCAGTACTGCGGCCTTAAGCGACACCGCACAGGCTGAATCACGCGCCAACGTCCTGTATCGGAAGGGGGCGGCGTCCGCCTCAGGTTTCCGCCCGGAGCAATGGTCTTTCGACGGCCCGGCTGTGCCGGCTCAGCCCACGCCTGAGCCGCCGCGGCTGATCATGCCTTTTCCGGCGAAGGCGAGCGCCACCCCGCCCGCGATGCCAGCCATCCCCGCCATGATCCGCCCGGTGCTGGCCAAGAAGCCGGCGCTGATGGCCGTGGCGGCCGTCATCTGCATCGCGCTTGGCATCGCCGCCGTCGCCAGGCCGCATCGCGCCGGCGACGCGGCGGTGGTCGTCGCCCTTCCGGCCGCGCCGTTTCCTCCGCCCCTCGCCGCCCCAGCGCCCGACGCTGCCGCCATTGGCGAGGCCGCCGAGCTGATGGCACGCGCCGGCCAGCTCCTCGCCATCGGCGACATCGTTGCGGCGCGCGGCTTCTACGAGCGCGCCGCCGAGCAAGGCAACGCGCTGGCGATGACGGCGGTCGGCAAGACCTTCGATCCGCTCTTTCTCGAGCAGGCGCGCGTGCGCGGCAGCCGCGGCGATGCCGGCAAGGCAGCGGAATGGTACCGCCGTGGCGGCGCGGCTGGCGATGCCGAGGCCGAGCAGCGCCTCAATCGGTTGATCGCGAGATACGCCGGCTGAGCGCCGGCTCGGCACAACACAAGGGGTGACGATCATGCATATGCGGATATCGGCGCTTGCTATGCTCATGCTGACGGTGGCGGCGATGCCGCCAGCCGCGGCCGACACGCTTGCCGAGCGCGCCAATCGCGGCCTCGTCGAAGTGGTCACCGGCAGCACCTTCGGCAGCTCGGTGCGCATGGCCGAGGATCTCGCCGATGTGCTCGACGACGGCGCGACGCGCCGCGTGCTCCCGGTCGTCGGCAAGGGGTCGCTGCAGGATGTGATCGATCTGAAGGCGCTGCGCGGCGTCGATCTCGCCATCGTGCAGACCGATGTCCTCGATCACGTCAGGACCCAGCGGCTCCCGGGCATCGAGGGCAGCGTGACCTATATCGCCAAGCTCTATAACGAGGAATTCCATCTCCTCGCCCGCGGCGACATCCGGAGCATCGCCGACCTCGCCGGCAAGAAAGTGAATTTCGGCAGCCAGGGCGACGGCACGACCATCACCGGAGCGCGCCTGTTCGATCTGCTCAAGGTCAAGGTCGAGGCGACGAGCTACAGCCAGATCATGGCGATCGAGAAGCTCAAGAGCGGACAGATCGCGGCGATGGCCTTCGTCACCGCCAAGCCGGCGCCGCTCTTCTCGGAGCTGCGCGCCCAGGACGGCTTCCGTTTCCTCGCCGTGCCGCTCAAGAGCGAAATCGCCTCGGCCTATATTCCCGCACGCCTGACGGCCGAGGATTATCCTGCCCTCGTGGTGCAGGGCGCGGTCGACACCGTGGCCGTCGGCATGGTGCTGGTGGTCGCCAACCTGGCGCCGGATTCCGAACGCTACCGCAACGCCGCCAATTTCGTCGAAGCGTTCTTCACGCAGTTCCCCAAGCTGCTGGAAGCGCCGCACCACCCGAAATGGAGCGAGGTCAACCTCGCCGCCGAGCTGCCGGGCTGGCGCCGCTTCGCCCCGGCCGATGCCTGGATCAAGCGCAACGGCGCCGTCAACGCGGTGGCCATGAGCGACGACCAGATGCGCGACATCTTCGTCAAGTTCCTCGACGAGCGCAGCAAGGTCAGCGGCAACGCGACGCTCACCGGCGATCAGAAAGAGCAGCTCTTCGCGCAGTTCAAGCGCTGGCAGGACGGCCACGACCATTAGGCCGGCGCCGACGCCTGCGATCTCAACAAGCCAGCGATCCCATCAATCAAGTGAGGGGGACAGCCGTGAAGCCTTGTCATCGCCCACGCGCGCGCATGGCGCAGCCTCTGCCGCGCGCCCTCGGCCTCGCCGCCACAGGCCTCGCCCTCGCCGCCTTCGCCGCCGCGGATGCTTTTGCGCAAAGCGGCAGCGGCGTGCCCAAGCGCGGCGGCGTGCTCGAATTCGCCGTCGACGCGGAGCCGCCGAGCTATGATTGTCATGCCAACGTCTCCTTCGCCTTCCTCCACCCGGTCGCGCCGCACTACTCGACCTTGCTCAAATTCGACGGCGCCGATTATCCGCAGGTGAAGGGCGACCTGGCCGAGAGCTGGAGCGTCGCGGCCGACAAGCTCACCTACACCTTCAAGCTCCGCCCCGACGTGCTGTTCCACGACGGCTCGCGCCTTACCGCCGCCGATGTCAAGGCGAGCTACGAGCGCATCGCGCATCCGCCCGAGGGCGTCGTCTCGGCGCGCCAGGTGAGCTATGCCTCGATCGCCGCCATCGACACGCCCGACGCGCGCACCGTCGTCTTCCGCCTCAAATGGCCGGAAGCGGCGATGCTCGCCAATTTCGCCTCGCCGTGGAACTGCATCTACAGCGCGGCGAAGCTGAAGGAGGATCCGCTCTTCCCCAAGACCAATATCCTCGGCACCGGCCCCTTCACCTTCGTCGAGCACGTCAAGGGCGATCACTGGAGCGGCAAGCGCTTCGACAAGTATTTTCAGCCGGGCAAGCCGTATCTCGACGGCTACCGCGCCGACTTCATCGCCGGCGCCAAGGTCATCGACGGGATCGAGCAGCACCGCATCATGGCCGAGTTCCGCAGCATCACGCCGACCGAGCGCGACCGCCTCGTCGAGGGCATGGGCGACAAGGTCTATATCGGCGAGACGCCCTGGCTCATCGATCTCATGGTCGTCTTCAACGCCAAGCAGCCGCCGTTCAACGACGCACGCGTGCGCCGCGCGCTGTCGCTGGCGATCGACCGCTGGCGCGCGGCGGAAAGCCTCTCCGCCACCACCTTCGTCAAATTCGTCGGCGGCATCATGCGGCCGGGCTATGCCATGGCAACGCCCGAGGCAGACCTCACCACCCTGCCCGGCTTCTCGCACGACATCGCCGCGTCGCGCGCCGAGGCGAAGCGCCTGCTCGCCGAGGCCGGCGCGAGCGGGCTCAAGCTCAAGCTCGTCAACCGCGACATCGCCATGCCTTATGGGCCGGCAGCCGACTACATCATCGCCGCCTGGCACGACATCGGCGTCGAGGCGAGTCAGGACAAGCTCGCCACCAAGGATTGGGAAGCGGCGCTGCAGAAGCATGAATTCGCCGTCGCCATCGATTTCGCCGGCGACTATTTCGACGACCCCACCCTGCAGCTCGCTAAATACGTCTCGACCGACCTGTCGCCCAGCAATTACGCCGGCTCGACCGACCGCTTCCTCGATGGGCTCTATGTCGGGCAGGCGGTGACATCAGACCCGCGCCAGCGCGCCAAGATTGTGCGCGAGTTCGAGCGCCACGCGCTCACCGAGGCTTATGCCGTGCCCTTCCTATGGTGGAACCGCATCGTCGCCGCCTCGGCCTCGGTCAAGGGCTGGCATCTCACCCCCAGCCATTACCTCGAGCAGGATCTGACCGAGGTCTGGCTCGACCAATAGACAGAGGGAAGACGGCGGATGCGCGGCAGAAAGAAGCAGCGCGCGATCGGCTAGCGACCGCGCCGTTCTGCAGAGGCCGGGCGATTGGCGGCGGCGAGGTCGGAGGTGCCGGTCTCGCCGACGACGTCCCCGCCATGGGCGATGCCGCCACCACGCTGGCTCGAGGCGACCACCGAGCCGCTGCCGCCGGTCACCAGCGTCGGCGCGCCGCTGGTCGCGCTGGAGCGCGCCGGCGAACGGTCGTCGCTGCGCTGGTGCTCGAAGCCGTTGACGATCTGGCCCAGGTTCTTTGCCTGCAGCAGGCCGCGCGACTGCATCTGGCCAAACACCTTGGCCCAGGTGCTATGCGCCTTGAGGTCGGCGATCTGGTTGAGGCTCAGCGGCGCCGGCCCGCTGGCGGTCGGGCGCTGCGCCAGGAACAGCGCGCGCCCGATCTTGCGGTCGCCCGCCGTGAGGCCTTCGAAGCTGTTGGGCTTGGACGGCGTCGGGGCAGCGACGCTGCCTTGCGATCCGGCGCTGCCTTCGGACTGAGCGCAAGCCGGGCCCGCCAGCGCCAGCAGCGCCGAGGCGATGAACAGCGGTGTCCGGGCGATCACTGCGCCGACGCCTTCCGGCGGCGCTCGCCGCGCGCGTTGGCGGCATCATCCTGCAGCGTCTGCGCCGTCTGCAGAATGATCTCGGTCGCGGTCGCGCTGTCCTTGAAGAAGATCATGCCTTCATTGGCGACGACCCGGATGCGCGTCGCCGTATCGGTCAGGCTCTCGAGATCGATGTCGACCGAGCGCTCCTTGGCCGACGCGCTCAGCCTCCAGCCGTTCTCGGTCTTCTCGTCGTCGGTCAGCGGCATGCCCATGCGGTCGAGCGTCTTGAGCGTGGCGAAGCGGACCTCGTTGGCCGGAGCGGAGAAAGTCTTGTAGACGATGCCGTTGAGCGTGTGCTCGACGCCGGCGGTCATGCCCGCGCCAGCGCCGGCGGTGGCCAAGGTGATCCCGATCGCCGCGGCAGCACAGCCCTGCAGCAGCAATCCCAGAGCCAGTGGCCCGAAGATGCGCAGGATTTTCATAAAATGTTGTCCCTTGCCCCGACTCTCATCAGGCACCGTAAGCTCGTGGCACAGATGTGGCAAACACGATCGCCGACAAGTTGAGGCGAGTGCGAGCGATGCGGTGCAGCGTGCGGCGCAACACGCGTTTGCCGTCCTGTTTTCGTGCGCAACAACGGCCGCAACGAGGACGGCAGCAAGCGGCATGGTTTACGCTGCGCTAACGATATCTTCTGGCCGCGCCTCGATCAGCGTCGATACACGCTGCTCCTGTCGTCGAAGGGTTTGCCGTGACGGGGGGGGCGTGGACAGGAGCCTCTCGGCGCGGCAAGATCGCGCCCATCCGACAGCACCTAACGGGAGGGTCTCGCTCATGCTGACGCTTTACTACAGCCCCGGCGCCTGCTCGATGGCGTCGCATATCGGCGCCGAGGAGAGCGGCGCGCAATACGAGCCGACGCAGATCCTGCTCGCCAAGGGCGAGCAGAAGACCCCCGACTATCTCAAGATCAATCCGCGCGGCAAGGTGCCCGCGCTGAAGCTCGACGACGGCGCCGTCGTCACCGAGAACACGGCGATCCTGAGCTACCTGGCGAAGCGCTCTCCCGAAAAGAACCTGCTGCCGAAGGACCCGGCCGCCGAGGCGCGCTGCCTTTCCATGATGGCGTGGCTGTCGAACACGGTGCACCCCGCCTTCACCCACATCTTCCGCCCCGGCAATTTCAGCGAGGATGCGGCGGCGCAGGACAGCATCAAGGCGATGGGCAAGAAGACCTTCTGGGAGAAGCTCCACGAGATCGACGGGCTGGTCGCCGGCAAGCAATGGATGCAGGGCGCGCAGTTCACCACCTGCGATCCCTACGCGCTCGTCTTCTACGGCTGGGGCGCGCGCATCGAGCTGCCGGTCAAGGAGCTCAAGAACTACACCGCCTGGAAGGACCGCATGCTGCAGCGCCCGGCGGTGCGCAAGATCCTCGAGCGCGAGCAGAACATCCTGCTCAAGGCGGCGTAAGCGAGAGCCCGCGGCCTAGCGCTTGGCCGCGGGCTTCTTCTTGCCGCTGTCGCGGCCGACGCGCTCGGCGATGCGCCGGGCGACGCGCGGGCTCACGAAATGCGAGACCTCGCCGCCCAATTGCGCGATCTCCTTGACGAAGCGCGAGGAGATGAACTGGTACTTGTCGTTGGCCATGAGGAACACCGTCTCGATATGCGGATTGAGGCGGTGGTTCATGCCGGCCATCTGGAACTCGTATTCGAAATCGGAGACGGCGCGCAGGCCGCGCACGATCACCGAGGCGCCCATCTCCATGGCGAAATGCATGAGGAGGTTGTCGAAGGCACGCACTTCGACGCGCTTGCGCGTCTCGGCGTCGACCAGGTTCGCGATCTCCTCCTGCACGATGGCGACGCGGTCCTCGCTGGTAAAGAGCGGGCCCTTGCCGATGTTCTGCGCCACGCCGATCACCAGCCGGTCGACGATCTTGGTCGCGCGCACGATGATGTCGGTGTGCCCGTTGGTGATCGGGTCGAACGTGCCCGGATAAACGCCGATGCGCGAATTGCTCATGCCGGCCCCCCCTGCTGCGGCATCTCTCCCCCTTCCTCCTCAGCGGCGCCGTTCACGCCATTCTCACTAGGCAACGGCGCAACCGAGACCACGCGCTCGCCTTCCTCGACCTTGAACACGACCATCCCCTGGGTGCGGCGGCGCTTGATGCTGATTCCCTCGATCGGCACGCGGATCACCATGCCGGTGTTGGTGACGAGCATTATCTGGTCGCGCGCGCCGGCCGGGAACACCGCGACCACCGCGTCCTGCCGCCGCGCCAGGTTCATGTTCTCGATGCCCTGGCCGCCGCGCCCGGTGATGCGATAGTCATAGGCCGAGCTGCGCACGCCATAGCCCTTCTCGGTGACGCTGAGGATGAACTCCTCCTGCGCCGCGAGCTCGGCGAACTGCTCTTCCGAGACGGTGCCCTCGGTGGTGTCGCCCTCGCCCTCTTCGGGCTCGGCCTCGGCGTCGCCCTCCTCGCCGTTGCGGCGGCGCTGTGTCGCCAGGCGCAGATAGGCGGCACGCGTCGGCGAGTCGACCTCGGTGTGGCGCAAGATCGACAACGAGATCACCGCATCGCCGTCGGCGAGCTTTATGCCGCGCACGCCCACCGAGTTGCGCCCGGTGAAGACACGCACATCGGCTGCCGGGAAGCGGATCGTGCGGCCATTGCGCGTGGCGAGCATGATGTCGTCGTCCTTGCCGGAGACGGCGACGGCGATCAGTCGGTCGTCGGCATCCTCGCCCTCGAATTTCATGGCGATCTTGCCGCTGACATTGATGTTGCCGAAATCGGAGAGCGCGTTGCGGCGGACATTGCCCTTGCGCGTCGCGAACACGGCGGTGTAGTTGCCCCAGGACGCTTCGTCCTCGGGCAGCGGCAGCACGGTCGAGATGCCTTCGCCCGGCGCCAGGTTCGGCAGCAGGTTAACAAACGCCTTGCCGCGCGCCTGCGGCGTGCCGATCGGCAGGCGATAGACCTTGAGCTTGTAGACGCGGCCGGTCGAGGTGAAGAACAGCACCCAGGCATGGGTCGAGGCGACGAAGACCTCGCTGACGAAATCCTCCTCGCGCACGGCCATGCCGGAGCGGCCGCGCCCGCCGCGGCGCTGCGCGCGGTAGGTCGAGAGCGGCACGCGCTTGATGTAGCCGGCATGGCTTACCGTCACCACCATGTCCTCGCGCTGGATCAGCTCCTCGATATCCGCCTCGAATTCGAGATCCTCGATCACGGTCTTGCGCGGCGTCGCGAATTGCTGCTTCACCGCCTGGAACTCGTCGCGCAGCACTTCGAGAAGCCGCGTGCGCGAGCCGAGGATCTCGAGATAGCCCTTGACCTCCGTGACGATGTCGTCGAGCTCGCCGGCGATCTTGTCGCGCTCGAGGCCGGTGAGGCGCTGCAGGCGCAGATCGAGGATGGCCTTGGCCTGCTCCTCGGAGAGACGATAGGTGCCGTCGGCTTGCGCGCCGCCGCGCCCGGCCTCCTCGATGAGGGCGATGAGCGGCGCCACCGTCTCGGCCGGCCACGACCGCGCCATCAGGGCGGCGCGCGCCGCCGCCGGGTCGGGCGACTTGCGGATGAGCTCGATCACCGCATCGATATTGGCGACGGCGACGGCGAGCCCGAGCAGCAGGTGCGCGCGCTCGCGCGCCTTGCCGAGGAGGAAGGCGGTGCGCCGGGTGACCACCTCCTCGCGGAAGGCGACGAAGGCGGCGATGATGTCGCGCAGGCCCATCAGCTCCGGCCGGCCGCCGTTGAGCGCGAGCATGTTGACGCCGAAGCTGGTCTGCAGCGGCGTATGGCGGAAGAGCTGGTTCAGCACCACTTCGGCCGCGGCGTCGCGCTTCAACTCGACGACGACGCGCACGCCGTCGCGGTCGCTCTCGTCGCGCAAATCGGCGATGCCCTCGATCAGCTTCTCGCGCACGCATTCGGCGATGCGCTCGACCATGCGCGCCTTGTTGACCTGATAGGGCACCTCGGTGACGACGATGGCCTCGCGCTCCTTGCGCAGCTCCTCGACATGGGTGCGGCCGCGCATGATCACCGAGCCGCGGCCGAGCTTGTAGGCGGCCTGGATGCCGACGCGGCCGAGGATGATGCCGCCGGTCGGGAAGTCCGGCCCGGGGATGAGCTGCATCAGCTCGTCGGTGGTGATGTTGGGATTGTCGATGAAGGCGAGGCAGCCGTCGATCACCTCGCCGAGATTGTGCGTGGGGATGTTGGTCGCCATGCCGACGGCGATGCCGCTGCCGCCATTGACGAGGATATTGGGGAAGCGCGCCGGCAGGACCTTGGGCTCCTGCCGCGAGCCGTCGTAGTTCGGCTGAAACTCGACCGTGTCCTTGTCGATGTCCTCGAGCACGGCCTCGGCGACGCGGGCCAGCCGCGCCTCGGTGTAGCGCATCGCCGCCGCCGGATCGCCGTCCATCGAGCCGTAATTGCCCTGGCCGGCGATGAGCTGCACGCGCATGGCGAAATCCTGCGCCATGCGCACCATGGCATCGTAGATCGCCGCATCGCCATGCGGGTGATAGCGTCCCATCACGTCGCCGACGACGCCCGCCGATTTGCGGAACGGGCGGTCCCAGGCGTAGCCGGCCTCGCGCATGGCATAGAGGATGCGGCGATGCACCGGCTTCAAGCCGTCGCGCACATCGGGCAGCGCGCGCGCCACGATCACGCTCATGGCGTAATCGAGGTACGAGCGCTTCATCTCCTCTTCGATGGAGACGGGGGTGATGTCGAGCGGTGGCGGGGAGGTCGGAGAGCTTGTCAAGGAACGGTCCAAAATACAGAGAACGCCGGCGGAGAACGCCAGCGTTCAAACGGCGGTAACACTAGCCGATTTCGCCCCCCGGAACAATGTCGGGCGCTCTTGCGCCAGATTTCCTGGAGCGTCGGAAAGATTGGGAAAATCCGCGCCGGCTCCGATAGTTATATCGGCATTCTACCAACTTAAATCAATCGGCTGCGGTGGCCATCGCGCGCTCGACGCGAGGCAGCAGGGCGCGCTGCGGCGATGCCGGTCAGAGTCGCGCCAAGGCACTGCGGGCGCGATCGGGGCGGGCCGGCGCAGGCGCCGCCGCCCCGACCGGCGCCGTCACATGACGTGCGGGATCTTGAGGATGTCCTCGGCCTTCTGCAGGCTCTCGATGGATTCCTTGTGCTTGCCGGCTTTGTGGTCGGCCTCGCCCTGGGCGCGCAGCTTCTTGACCTCGGCGAGCTGCGCCTGGGTCAGCGGCGGGTTCTTGGCGAGCGCCGCATCGATCGCCGCCATGTCCTTGGGGCAGTGATTGGCGAAGGCCGGCGCCGACAGGGCGACCAGCACCGCCGCGCTAATTGCAATACGTTTCATAGGCTTCTCCCATAGTGGACGCCCGAGCGCGTCACCAACATACCTATCAAGCGGCGCGGCCCGCCCCGTCTCACAATGTCGTGAAGCTCCCGCTGCTAGAAGCCGACGCGCAGCCCGGCGGTGACCTCATGCGCCTTCAATCGGCCCGACACGCTGCTGCCCCCGATCGCCGCGGTCTCGAATTTGCCGGCGTCGAGATAGTGATAGGCGATATCGATGGCGATGGTCGGCAGCACGCTGAAGGCGAGGCCGCCTCCCACCTGCCAAGCGAAATCCGTCCTCGTCGAGCCGCCGACCGCGGCGATCTGAGTGCCGCCGGCCGATATCGTGGTCGTGCCGAGTTCGTTGCGCGCCACGCCGATGCCGCCGCCGACATAGGGGGTGACGGGGCCGGGGATGGGAAAGTCGTAATAGGCATTGACCATGCCGACCAGGCTCTTGATGTCGGATTTCGCGGTCAGCGTGGTTCCCGGCAGAATCGTCGTATCTGTGGCCGAGCCGGGATAGTCGCTGCGATAAGTGACGGTGACGTCCGTCCGCAGGAAGGGGAGCGGACTGAAGCCGATGCCGGCGCCGAAGACCGGCGACGTACCGAAGCCGTCGAGATCGCTGCCGGTGGGGAAAGAGCCGCCGGCATCGGCGCGCACGTAAAAGAATGTCGGCGCGCTGTGCGCCGGGCCGGCCCACGCGGCCAGCATGGCCGCCCCGCCGAGCGCCGTCAGAGCAGTCCTGTGCATCGTACTCTCCCCCATCCGTGAACTCGGAGAATTCTCGATGCGAAGCGCAGGCATTTTCAAGCGCGACAGCGTATTCGCGCCCAGTTTTTCCCGTCCGTTGCTCCCCCGCCACACCCGTTCGGCGGAGAGCCGAGCCGGGCCCGCCGCCTCAGCGGCTCAGAATGGGATCTCGTCGTCGAGGTCCTGCACCGCTGGGCGGCGCTCGCTGCGGCCGGCACCGGCCGCCGCGCCGCGCCCGCCCGCCGCCGCGTATTCCTGGGCCGCCGGGGGCTCGTCGGCATAGCCGGCCTCGCCGCCGCCGCTGCGCCCGTCGAGCATGGTGAGCTCGCCGCGGTAGCGTTGCAGCACGACCTCGGTCGAGTAGCGCTCCTGGCCCGAATTGTCGGTCCATTTGCGCGTCTGGAGCGCGCCCTCGAGATAGACCTTCGCGCCTTTCTTCAGGTATTTCTCGACGATCTCCACGAGCTTGTCGTTGAAGATCACGACGCGGTGCCACTCGGTGCGCTCCTTGCGCTCGCCGCTCGACTTGTCGCGCCAGCTCTCGGAAGTGGCGACGGAGAGATTGGCGACCCGCGTCCCGTCCTGGGTCGAGCGGATTTCAGGATCCCGGCCGAGGTTGCCGATCAGGATCACCTTGTTGACGCTTCCGGCCATTGCTTGCCTGCCTTCGGTTGGATTTCTGGGCGACGGCTCTGGCGCACCGTTCGCTCATCTTAGCGTCCGGCGATGCCGCGGCGCAAAGACTCTGGTCGAGCCGCCGCGCCATTCCCATATGAGCCGCCCGAACAATCCGATGCCGCGCCCACCGCGGCTCCGAACGGACGACCCAGAGACGACGATGAACGCCATTTCGCCGATCAGCATACTAGAACATAAAAGGAACGAGGACAACAGCGCCGATCGCAGCACGCCCCCCGACGCGGCGCTGCTGGACGCCTACTCCCGCGCCGTGGTCGACGCCGCCGAGACGGTCGGCCCCGCCGTCCTCCATCTCCAGGTCGAGGCCGCCAACGGCCGCGGCGGCGCCGGCTCGGGCGTGGTCTTCACCCCCGACGGCTATGTCCTCACCAACAGCCATGTCGCCAGCGCGGCCAAGCACCTGCTGGCGACCTTCCCCGACGGCCGCGCGATGGGCGCGAGCCTGGTCGGCGACGATCCCGACACCGACCTCGCCGTGCTGCGGCTCGACGGCGAGGCGCCGGCCTATGCCCGGCTCGGCGACGCCCGCCGGCTGCGCGTCGGCCAGCTCGTGATCGCCATCGGCAACCCGTTCGGCTTCCAGGCGACGGTGACGGCGGGCGTGGTGAGCGCGCTCGGCCGCACCTTGCGCGCCCGCTCCGGCCGGCTCATCGACAGCGTCATCCAGACCGACGCGGCGCTCAACCCCGGCAATTCCGGCGGCCCGCTGGTCAGCTCGGCCGGCGAGGTGGTCGGCATCAACACGGCGATCATCGCCGCGGCGCAGGGCATCTGCTTCTCGATCTCGGCCAACACGGTCGAATTCGTGGCCGCGCGCCTCATTCGCGACGGCCGGGTGCGGCGCTCTTATATCGGCCTCTCCGGGCAGAGCATCGCCCTGCCGCGCCGCGTCGTGCGCTTCCATGACCTGGCGCGCGACAGCGGCGTTCGGGTCGAGGCGACCGCACCCGACGGCGCAGCGCGCGCCGCCGGAATCCTCTCCGGCGACATCATCGTCGGCTTCGCCGGCGAGGCCGTGGGCTCTGTCGACGAGCTGCACCGGCTGCTCACCGAGGAGCGCGTCGGCACGCCGGCGGCGCTCACCGTGCTGCGCCGGACAGAGAAGAAGGAATTCCTGGTGACCCCGCGCGAGGTGCGTCCAGGCTGAGGCGGGGCAACGGCGGCTGCGTCTCGCGGTCCGTTGTCGCGGTCCGTTGACAGCGGCCGCGCCGCGCAATCATGCTCCCGTCCTCTGTACGAGAAGGGTGCAGGTCGAGCTGATAGGCGGTCTTTGTCGCGACGAACTTCATCGTTGGCGTGCACCGCTTCAGCGATCGACCAGGGCGATGGTCCGCCAAGAAAGATCAGTTAAGAACGACTTGCCTAATCGACGCACGCCACGGAACATGGCGGGCGCGAGCAAACCAGCATGGCCAATCGTCCGCGCTGTTGACGCAAACCTCAGGCACCTACCATTGCAGGCGGCGCCGCGATTTTGCGCGGAACCATGTAGCTGACCTTCAGATCGAGAAAGCGCTTCTCATAAAGGAAATATGAGACCCCCGCGATGGGAAGCATCGCCATCAGCGCCACCCACGAGAGGAGGACGGCCACGCCAAAATGTATTAACGGCACCCCGGCCCGCGCCAAGTGGTCAGCCATCCACCCGTTAACAAATGGGTGCAACAGATAGATCGAATACGAAAGGTCGCCGACAAGCGCTAGGTAGCCATCGACAACGCTGGGGAGACCGAGGCGCGCCCCGTCGTACCACGCGATAATGAGAGCATACGTTACGCCCTCAATCGTCGGGATCACCACCCACAATCCCGACGCCGACGTTCCCTTTAATCCGCCCGCCATGGTGAACCGTTGCCAGAAGAAAGCGAAAGCAACGAATGCCGCAGCGGCGATGATTGCCCGGGTTCTTTGCGGGACAGCGCTCGCGGCATATTCGCTGGCGAGCATGCCCAGCACGAATTGATCTATGCGACCGACAATCGTCGCATACGCGAGGTCTTGGAAGACCGTTTCAAGCTCGCGCCAGAGGATGTACCGCACGACGATCATGCAAGGCACGGTCGCCGCAAGGTAGGCCCAGTGCTTGCGGCCGAGCAGCCTGAGAAGAGGGAAAAGCGCGTAGAAGTGGATCTCTACGGCGATCGACCATCCCCCGTTGGGCCATGTCGGGAGCACGATGCCCTTGACGGCGTCGGCTAGCGGGTAGGGCGATCCGGCCCATATCGTCCTGGTCAGCAGCCAGTACAGCCCGATGACGGCCAGCAGCAAGGGGACGAGGCGAAGAGCGCGATTAAGGAGAAAATGGCCAAAAAGAATATCTTGGCCGCGAGTGATCTTGGCGAACAGATATCCGCTCAAGACCATGAACAGCGCGACGCCGGTATTCCCCTCGGAAAGCAATGAGAGCGGGAAGAACTCCGGCACATAGCCGAAAGGAATGTAGCGTCCATCAGGGTGATGGATGAAATGCCATGTGAAGACGAGGAAGATCGCTACCGCCCGAACATGGTCAAGATTACGAAAATAGACGCCAGTTGAGCTGCGCATCGCGGCAAATGTCCTTGGCCTTTAATATAGCGCCACGACCCTTGGCAATTCGTCAACGTGACCACAGCAGCTCAGTGCTCGCAGTTGCCGGGAATGCTCGCGTTGCAGGTGGTATTGTTGAACATATTGATGTTGATGAAATTGCGCTTTGGCTGATCCAAAAGCTCTGGCGGTCGGCACTGAGCTTGATGAGCGGCTTCTTGCCGGTCAGCGCCTCGAGGGTCGCGGTGTCGTAGACGCCCGATGGCAGGCCGGTGCTCGCGCGCGCGGCGGGTGCGGCGGAGAAGGTGCCGCTGGTCTGCTTCAAACCGCAGATGGCCCTGGTTGCTGCCGATCGCCTTGATGGTCGGCGGTTGCTGGAAGACGTTCCTGGCTGCGGCGGCAAGCGCCGCCTTTTTGACGGCGCTCAGCGTCTTGCTCTACGGCATCGATGCTTGGTTCGTCTTCCACGAGCAGATGGCGTTTCAACGGCAGCTCATGGAGATGCCGCACGACGACTGGTTCCATCGCATGCCGACGGTGTTTGCCGCGCTGCGGCTCGCGGGGCAGCGACATCATGTCGGCCTATGCGGCGCAGATGGCGTCGACGGCGCTCGCAATCGCCGCCGTGATTGTCGTTTGGAAGTCGCGTTGCACAACGGAGATCAAAGCGGCGGCGCTCGTGGTGGCCGCCTTTCTCGCGACTCCCTATGTATGGGACTACGATATGATCGTGCTGCTCTTTGCCTCGGCATGGGTTGCCCGCGATGGCCTCCGAAGCGGCTACTTGCCGGACGAAAAGATCATGATCATCGCGCTGCTGGTGCTTCCCTTGCCGATGATGTTGGTCGGAACGTTTCTCCAGCTGCAGGTCGGGCCGCTCGTGTTATGGCTGATGCTGCTGCTGCTGTTACGCCGCTGCCGCGTTTTCCAGAGCATCCCCGGCCCCGTCCTACCGCGCGGGGACCTGAGCGGGCGGGCTTCGCCGGCGCCTCGTTAAGCTTTCTTTACGGTCTGGTGCTACGCTCGGGCGGCATTTCGATCGCACCTGCGTGGCATGGCTTCGATGCAGCACCTTTTCTCCCAAGCGAGAGCCGGGCGGCCTGCGCTCCCCACGCCGCGGCCGATGTCGGACGATCTGCGGGTTGCCGTCCTCGTCCCCTGCTACAACGAGGCTGCTTCGATCGAAGCGGTGGTGCGGGACTTCCACCGCGTGCTGCCCTTGGCCGAGATCTACGTCTACGACAACAATTCGACCGACGATACCGCGGCACGCGCCGCGGCCGCGGGCGCCATCGTGCGGCGGGAGAGGCTGCAGGGCAAAGGCAACGTGGTCCGGCGGATGTTCGCCGATATCGATGCCGATGCCTACGTCCTCGTCGATGGCGATGCGACCTACGACGCCGGCGACGCGCCGGCGATGGTCGAGCTCCTGCTCGCCGATCGCCTCGACATGGTCAATGGCACGCGCATCGCCGATCGACAGGCCGCCTACCGCCCCGGCCACCGCCTCGGCAACGTCGTGCTGACGTCGCTGGTGCGCGCCGCGTTCGGCGCGGGCCTGCGCGACATGCTGTCCGGGTACAAAGTCCTCTCCCATCGCCTCGTCAAATCCATGCCGCTGTTGAGCGCCGGTTTCGAGATCGAGACCGAGCTTGCCGTGCATGCGCTGTCGCTGCGCATGCCCATCGCCGAGGTTGCGACGCGCTACTGCGAGCGGCCGGCGGGATCGATGAGCAAGCTCAGCACGGTCAGGGATGGCGTCAGGATCGCGCGCGCCATCATCATGCTGGTGAAGGAAGAGCGGCCGCTGTCGTTCTTTTCCGCACTGGCGCTGCTGCTCGCCGCCGCCTCGCTCGCGCTGGCGACGCCGGTTGTCGTGACCTATCTCGACACCGGGCTGGTGCCGCGCCTGCCGACGGCGGTGCTGGCGAGCGCGGTGATGCTGCTGTCGTTCCTCAGCCTCGCCTGCGGCCTCATCCTCGACACGGTGACGCGCGGGCGCAAGGAGATCAAACGCATCGCCTACCTCGCCGCTGGGGTGCGGCGCCTGCCCTGGCTGCAGCCCCCCGTGGTTTCGCGCACATGACCGTGTTGGCGAACGCCGGCGATGGCTATAGCGGCGTCGACAATCTCGAGGTGATGAAGGAAGCGGAAAACTACAACCGTTTTCTCCTGTCACTCGTCATGCCGCACGTAAAGCCGGGCAAGCGCGTGGCGGATTTCGGCGCCGGCACCGGCACTTTCGCGTTGCCGTTACGTCGGCAGGGCGTCGATGTCATCGCGATCGAGCCGGATGCGGGTTTGCAGGAACGGCTGCGGCAGTCGGGAGTGACGGCGTACCGGGATGTTGCTCCGTTGGCTCAGGGGAGCCTCGACTTCATCTACACCTTCAATGTTCTCGAGCACATCGCTGACGATCGCGCGGTTCTTGATGCGCTCTCGGGCAAGCTCCGGCCGGGGGGCAGGTTGCTGGTCTACGTTCCGGCCTATCCCCTGCTCTTTACCGCGATGGACCGCAAGGTAGGGCACTTGAGACGCTACCGCCGCGGCGGGCTCACGGCGCTGGTGAGCGGTGCGGGGTTGACCATCGAAACCGCACGTTATGCCGACAGCCTGGGCTTCTTCGCGACACTCCTCTATCGCGCCGTCGCCAAGGGCGACGGGTCGCTCGACCGCAGAGCCGTGCGCCTTTACGACCGCATGGTCTTTCCCTTGAGTCGGGCGCTCGACTTTCTGCTGGGCAGATGGCTCGGCAAGAACCTGGTCGTGCTCGCGGTCAAGCCCTGAGC
>Ga0073928_10004356_pt1 | contig 21068 bp, 19 predicted proteins | sample PaiPotPPA55metaG_FD_76969 | JGI IMG/M metagenome (GOLD analysis project Ga0073928, IMG submission 76969) | Iron sulfur acid spring bacterial and archeal communities from Banff, Canada, to study Microbial Dark Matter (Phase II) - Paint Pots PPA... ...
GGCGTCAGGACCTTTACCCGCGCCGCCGCCAGTTCTATGGCCAGCGGCAGACCGTCCAGTCGTGCACAAATCTCGACTACTGCCGCCGAATTGTCCTCCCGTAAGGCGAAGTCAGGCTTCACTGTTCGCGCCCTTTGCACAAAAAGGGCCACGGCGGGACACTCCGACAGCAACTCGACCGGGTCCCGGCTACTTGGATCGGGAAACGCGAGCGGAGGTACTTGAAATTCCTGTTCTCCGTAGATGTGAAGGGGGGATTGGCTTGTCACCAAAATCTTGAGCGCTGGCGAGGCTCCCAGGAGCTCAGTCACAACTGGCGCAGCGGCCAGCACTTGCTCAAAGTTGTCGAGCAGTAACAGCGCCGGCGGCAAACGCCGCAGGCGTTCCTTTATGTCCTCCATCAGGGCCCTGTTTGGGCTCGCTCGCACCTCCAGCGCTTGTGCGATGGTCGAGACCACCAGCCCGGAGTCCAAAGCGGAGGCTAGATTAGCGAACCACACCCCTCCCGCGAATTGGTCCGCAGCATCTTCGGCCAATTGCACCGCGAGCCGGGTCTTCCCGGTGCCGCCCGGACCGGTGAGGGTGATCAGCCGAATGCCTTCCTGCAATAGAAGGTTGTGGACGGCTCGCAGTTCTCGTTCTCGGCCAACTAACGCGTTGCGCTGAGCGGGAAGCTGCCGCGGCGACGAGGTGCCGGGGGACTCCACGACCGCCACCCCTATGTGGTCCCGCATGATCGTGAAGTCGCGAGCCAAATCCTCCGTCGATGTGTACCGGTCCAGCGGTTTCTTCGCCAGACATCGCTTCACTGCCCACTGAAGAGGCGGTGGAATCTGCGGGTTGAGGCGGCCTATGGACTCGGGCTCATCGCGCAGGATCGCCGCCAAGGTCTCCACGGGGCTGCCCTTCTTGAAGGCTCGCTTGCCAGTCGCCATTTCGTAAATGATGGCGCCGAAGGAGAACTGGTCCGACCGAAAATCGACTTTGTCGCCCGCCGCCTGCTGCGGCGACATATATCCCACCGTGCCCAAGATCGTGCCGGGCTGGGTCATGAGGTTCGGGGCGCAATTGATGGTGTCTTCATTTTCGGATCCTTCCAAAACGGCAGCGGTTGCTAGACCGAAGTCGAGGATCTTGACTCGGCCTTCCCGGCTCACAAGGATATTTTCGGGCTTCAAGTCCCGGTGGACGATGGCCTTAGCGTGCGCCGCAGCCAGGGCGGCGGCCGCCTGCACGGCGATGTCGAGGAGCTCTTTGGTTGGCATCGCCCCACGCCAAAGAATCTGCCGCAGACTTTCTCCCTCGACCAGTTCCATCGCGATATACCAGATGGTTTCTTGTCCGAGGGAATGACTACCAATGTCGTAGATGGTGATAATGTTCGGATGGTTCAGCGCTGAGGCCGACCGCGCCTCCTGCTCGAACCTTCGCAATGCTTCGCCATCGCGTGCACTAGCCTCGGGTAAGACTTTGATTGCAACTTCGCGACCGAGCCGGGCGTCCCGCGCGCGATACACCTCTCCCATGCCGCCCGAGCCAAGGCGGGAGAGAATCTCGTACGGCCCGAGAATGGTTCCGGTCGGAAGCGACATGACTGTCAGCTTCTCAGTTTACCTTCCGCGCAGCCATAGTGATCGTTGTTCTTCTAATGGGCTGGATGGGGTTATCTGATCGGATTGTGCTGGCAGCATTACCGCGACGAGCTAGATTTTCGCTTTCGCTTTAAGTCGCACCTGGCCGTCGTTGACTTCGACGGTGTATTCCACACTGTGACAGCCGTACTGTTTGCGGATTTGATCGGTCTTCTTCTGAACGAAAGAGCTAAAGTTCTCCATGTTTCCAGAGACTTCTTCGCCAGCGTTGCGCTTGGCTTCGGTGAGCACTTTATATAGTTTTTCGACCTTATCGCGATCAACACGTGCGTCAGAACATTGCACTGCAAAAGCTTGCTCAGTTCTGCCATGAACAGGCTCGTCTGCCCCCGCAGAAGCTGCTCCAGCGGCAACTGCCAGGGCTGCCTGCGAAACGCCGTAGACCTTGTGTTCGGACTCGTGTTCCTCGGGGCGAACCCCCTGCACGGAAAGCAACGCATCCTGCGGACGACGATAGCCTTCCTCCCGAATGCGGGCCTTCTTCCGCCACAGGTCGCTGTAAATTGCATAGCGCTGTGCGATTGCGTTGTAGCGAAATCGCTGCCCGAAACTCATCCTGCCGCCACCATCGCTGAATTTGCGCAGCAAACTCAATACCTTCCACTCGACGTCCGTGGGCGGACGCTTGGTCGGATTGCTGAAGAAAACCTCATACTCGATCTTCAGCCGGCGGAGCTGGGATTCGAGTAGCGTGAGCTCTTCATCAACAGTCAAGGTGATTCTCCATCAGCAGTTTAGGATGTGCGGAGCGACGAAGCGAGGTCTCGATTGGGCACGAGAGGGATAGAACGAAAGTTACTTACCACTATTTTTTGGCAATCAACTTTCGATTCTACGCTCCAAAATCCCGAGGGTACCAAGCTGAGAGCTGACTGAGAGCTGAAAGCTACCTACAACTCCAACTCCATGTACATAGCGCCTTCAATCGGATTTGGCCGATACGGCGCAATCTCGCGAAAGCCGAGGGCACGATATAGTCCGACCGCAGTTTTCATCTTTGGCTCAACCGTATCCAGCCGTACTCTTTTGTAACCGATGCTTTTCGCCGCGGAAATGACGGTGCTGGTTAGCATCTTCCCCAGTCCGGTCCCGCGAAATTGGGGACGAACATACAGCCGCTTAATTTCGCAGACACCGGGCTCTAGATTGTGGAGGGCGACGCATCCGGCGGAGTCAGCGCCACACCTTGCCAGCAACAATCGGCCATTGGGTGGAGTATAGTCCCCGGGCAATTCAGCAAGTTCGCGGTCAAAGTTCTGGAAGCATAAGCTAAATCCAAGAGATTCCGCATACTCAACAAAAAGTTCCCGAACTATTGCGACCTCGGCGGAGGATTTTGCTTGCGAAATATCAATCCGGGAATGCGTAACCAGTTCCATCCGCTCTTAGTGTGTTTCATCCGTGGCCGGAGCCGTATCCGGCGTGTCAACTTTTTGGGCTACCGGGTTAGGAGGCAACTCCGGAGCAGGCTGGAATTCTCCGGCGTCCTTTCCCGCGAGCGCGGATTTCATGAAGTCGATCCAGATCGGCAACGCAGCTAACGCCCCCGTCTCTTTCGGCCCGAGTGATTTCTTTTCGTCGTAACCAATCCATACTCCCGCCGACAACGAAGGAGAAAAACCCACAAACCATGCGTCCGTGAAATCATTGGTCGTACCCGTCTTCCCAGCCAAAGGATATTTCATGCTGGCAGCAGAAATCGCGGTTCCATGTAGGACTACTTCCCGGAGCATGGAAGTCATCAACCGGGCCGTCCGCGAACTCACTACATCCTTTACGTCCGGAAAATCTTCTTCCAGCACCCTTCCTTCATAGTCGGTGACCTTGCTGATGAAGCGTGGAGCCACCCGAACTCCGTCGTTCGGGAAGACACTATAAGCGGACGTCTGCTCGAACAGCGTAACTTCCGCGGCTCCCAAAGCTACAGGCAAGTAGGGAGGCAAAGTCGAAGTGATCCCAAAGCGCCGGGCATACTCGATTACTGTTTTAATACCGAGCTTGTCGGCTAGCTTCAACGCCGGAATATTTCTCGACTGAGCCAACGCTCGTTGAAGAGTAATTGTCCCCTGAAATTTCTCGTCATAGTTGTGCGGCGTGTACGGACCCGAAGCAGTTTGAAATGTTGTGGGAGCGTCAATAATCGTATCGTCCGGCCTCGCACCCTGGTCGATTGCGGCGGTGTACACATACGGTTTGAAGGAAGATCCGGCCTGCCGCAGCGCCTGAGTCGCACGATTAAATTTGGATAAATTGAAGTCGCGGCCTCCGACCATCGCCTTAATGCCGCCGCTGGCATTGTCGATGTCTATTAATGCGCCCTGCGCTCCGGAATCCTCTTCAAGGCTTACCCGCAAGCTTCCGGCACCAGGGACTGACAGAACCTTCACATAAATAATGTCGCCAACCTTGAGAATGTCTTTGAGATTGCGACGAGTCCATGCCGCGTCAGCCTGGGTAAGCACCGAAGTGTATCGTCCAATCTTGATTTCGGAACCGCTCGCAGTCGTCGATGTGACGAGCGCGTGCATATACCCACCTGGTTCGGGATCATCCTGCCAGTCAGGATTCTCGTACGCACTCAGCGAACTGCCAACATTATCGAGATGTCCGCGCCAGCCATGCCGGCGTTCGTAAGTTGCCAAGCCATCGAGTACGGCTTGATTCGCGCTCCGCTGAAGGTCCATATTCAGCGAAGTGTAAACTCGCAACCCACCCTCATGAACTTGATCGCTGCCGTATTTGGCTTCCAGATAACGGCGGATTTCCTCGACAAAGTAAGGAGCCAGCGAATTAGGGTCATGTGCCACATTCAACGCAAGCGGCTGGGTACGAGCTGCGGCCGCCTGTTGTGAAGTGATCTTGCCATCTTCCAATAGAGAATTGATAACCAGATTCCGCCGCCGCAGAGCGTGATCGGGATGAATAATTGGGGAGTAATAACCGGGAGCCTTCGGCAATCCCGCTAGAAGAGCGGCTTCATCCAATGTCAGGCGTTTCGCAGGTTTGCTGAAGTAATATTCCGACGCGGCTTCAAAACCATAAGTGCCGTGCCCCAGAAAAATCTGATTTGCATAAAGAGTAAAAATCTGCGGTTTGGTGAAGCGGCGCTCGATCTGTATCGCCAGAAGACTTTCCTGAATTTTGCGATGGAGCGATTTATCTGGCGAGAGGAACAGATTTCGCGCCAACTGCATGGTTAGCGTTGAAGCGCCCTGCGCGCTGCCTCCGGATTTAATGTCGCGATACGCCGCGCCTGCAATGCGCCAAATATTGATTCCGGAATGACGGTAGAAATCCTTGTCCTCGATGGAGATTAAAGCATCGCGCAACACCGGCGGATAGTCTTCGTAAGAAGCCACCACGCGGCGTTGCAGAGCAAAAGACCCGATGATCCGCTGCTGATCGTCGTAGAGCTCGGTAATCGAACTGGGGCGATAGTGCTCCAGTTCTTCAACCTGGGGAAGGTCGGTCGAATAAACCAAAATCAGTCCCGCAGCAGCGCCAATCGCAGCAGAAATCAGGACGAGCAATCCGAAGAATAGCCTGCCGAATAGCTTTCGCCTCGCCGGTAAAGTTGCTGGGGGCTCCTCTGAAAGCGATGGAGTCATAAAGGTTAAAGCCAGGATTTCACTAAATCCCAAAGCTGTCGGGAAAATAAAAAGCCCCACTCAACAGGCGGGGCCAAACAGAGAAGACCAAGGACGAACGACCAACGACCGTTTCTTAGCTGGTCCGCTTCTTCAGCACCTCAATCGCTTTATCCAATTGCTGATCGGGTTGCGGCGCGGCTTTTTCTGGTTCCGCCGAGGGCACGGCATTCTCGTCCTCATCCGGAAGCGCCGCCTCATCGTCCGTATCGGCCACCAAGACATTCGGAGTGATTGCCGAGTCCTGAATCGCCTTCCCGCTGGGGGTGTAATATTTCGCGACCGACAATATCAGCGCCGACCCATCTCCCATTTCGATCACTTTCTGAACGCTGCCGTCGCCGAATGTCTTGTCTCCCACAATATCGCCGCGAGCATTTTCCAGGATCGCAGCTGCCACGATTTCAGCAGGGCCAGCCGTTCCTTTATTAACCAGAATCACCAACGGGAGATCGCTGACAGCCTTCGATGGGTCCGCGTTAAATGCCTGCCGCGGATACTTTTGCCCCTGCACGTAAGTGATGACGCCATGGTTCAGGAAGAGATTCGCGGTCGCGATGCCTTCCGCTTCCTCGCCCTCCGCACAATTTCGCAGGTCCAGAATCAACTTCTTCGCTCCAGCCTTTTTCAACTCCTTCAACTTTGCGGCGATTTCTTCGGACTTACCCTTGCTGAAAGCGTCAACCTTAATCTCAGCAATCCCAGGCTCAACCGTCTTTTCGGCGACTGCCGGAACGACAACGATATCGCGCGTTACGACAGTCTTCTGAGGCTCGGCCTTTCGCGCCCTGACCACCGAAAGGGTCACGTTCGAACCCGGTTCACCGGAGAGCAGGTTGTGAATTTCCGCCAGCGACATCTCTCGCGTGCTTTTGCCGCCGATGGCTTCGATGATGTCGGTATCTTGCAGCCCGGCCTTATCGGCAGGACTTCCGGGAATCACCGAAATGACCGACGCATACCCGAATCGCTTCGAGACAGCGGCGCCAATGTCGCCCTTAGCATCCGTCTTATGGGATTTGTAGTCCTTGTATTCAGCCGCGCTCAGGTAGCTGGAATTAGAGTCCAGCGACTCCAAAAGCCCGTGCAAAGCCCCATTGGTAACTTCCGGAATATTCGGCTCTTCTACATACTCACTGCGGACTCGCGAGAGCACTTCGCTATAAACCTGAAGCTGACGGTATGCGCCGTCCCCTTCATTGGAAGCGCGAACGCCGGTGATTCCGCCAGCAAGAGTAAAAAACAACACCGCGGCGGATAAGAGCAAGATTGCAGACTTAATTTTTATCGACATCGAGTAATTGTCCTGGTACTGATTTGTCTTGGTAGCGATCTGTCTTGGTATATCCGGGTTAAGATTTTCCGCAAGAAGCCTTACCCATTATATCTTCTTTGATGCAGGGTTCCTCAATTTCGCTTCGGACAAAAGAGGCGATAGTAACCCGAGGGGCTCTGTTTACTTGCAGCCCTGCAGCTGGGTTCCCGCAGATCCGCCGGTGTTGTACTTAGCCAGAATGACATTCTGCTGTGATACAGGCGCAACACACCAGATCGCTCGTTCGGAATCCGAGATGGCATTTCGATCATACGGATCCATTGTCCAACTGTTGTCTGCGCGGTGGAAGAACTGAGTCCCGAAAATCTGCGGTTGATTGATGGAATGGAGATACCGGTCCATCGTGGCCGCTGCCATGTACCGGGCGGCTTCGTTCCCCTTGGCTGCGGCTGTCATGCTCAAGACATGCGCCAGAATGAAACCTTGTGAGTCGCTTGAGTGCTGGAAGATCAGTGCGGAGAAGTAATAGTCACTCGCCGTTTTAATTTCACCTTTCGCAAGCATGCCACGAACCGCCTTGCGACGTTCAGCATCGCGCTCGCCAACGGTCTTCCCGTCCAAAGTGCTTGGGTCCCGCACTTGGCCCTTGCCAAACATGTGATTGCCTCGATCCCACTGGTCATCAATCACAAGGCGAACCAGTTCCGGATTGGCGTCCGTAAGTGCGGGTATCGTCGGAGAAAGTTGGGATGACCGCGCTTCTAGAGTACTTTTGGGGGTGACCTGTTGCTGACACCATGCCATGCTAGACGACAACAACAGGGCGTGGAGGATAATGGATCGACTTAGAGGTCGCATGTGCATGTACAAGAGTTTACTAGGGACAATCTTATGATTCCGCTCCATCAAACCCCAGACGGCATCACTTTCGAAGCTAAGCTCCAACCCCGCGCGAAAAAGAATGCCTTTACCGGAGAGATCGGCGGCGCTCTCAAGATTGCGGTAACCGCACCCCCAGTTGGGGGACGAGCCAACGACGCCTGCATCGAATTCTTGGCGGATACTCTGAAAGTTCCCCGTGCCTCCATAACGATAGTTTCCGGGGCGACCAGCCGTAGAAAAGTGATCCGTGTGGCAGGTTTGTCTGACAATGAATTGCGGACCCGGCTTCTGGCCGATGGCTTTTAGCTGTCGGCTTTAGCCTTATAAACTTATTTTGTCGTGAGTTATGGCAGCGTACAAAACGACACCGTCGAGAATGGCCGCGGAGATTCGCAAAATGCTGAAGAGTGGCGGATCGAGCGAGCACGCCGCGGGCGCGCAGAGGTTTTTCAAAGAAGAGATAAAGTCCCATGAGTGGGCCACGGGAGACCTGCGAAGGTCCGCGACCGGGTTACGTCGTAAGATCCGCAACGAGTTCGGTTTAGAATTTCTGGTTCGGGTTGCAGACCGGCTTTTTACCGGAAGAGTTCTCGAAGAGAACATTTATGCAGTCTTTCTGTTGGAGAAAATCACGCATGAGCTGACCGACGCCGAATTCGAGCTATTCGAATCCTGGCTGACCCGGATCGGCAATTGGGCCGACCACGACGGACTCGTCCATTATCTAATCGGACCCATGATCGTTGCTAAGCCCGCCCGTATTCGTAGGGTTTTCCTTTGGGCGAGTTCTGCGAACCGCTGGCATCGCCGCGCCGCCTGCGTTGCTTTGATTCATGCGACGCGCAAGAAGATCGTTTTCCAGCAAGTTGTCCGTCTAAGCAATCTGCTTCTTAACGACGAGGATGATATGGTCCAAAAAGGCTTGGGCTGGCTCTTGCGAGAGACCGCCAAGGTGGATGCGAAGCGAGCCGTACCTTATCTGATGAACATTCGCCGACGTGCGCCGAGATTGGTGCTACGCACAGCATGCGAGACATTGCCTCAGCAAGTGCGAAAACGGATTTTGTCGAAGACGCCGTGATGAGCGCCTCCGCGATATTCGCGCGAATCCAATTCCGTAATTTAGAATAAAACCTTGCCAATGAATCTTGCAGCAATACAGTCTGCGCTTCGCGAGCGCAACATCGACGCATGGCTTTTCTACGATCATCACCATCGCGATCCCATAGCCTATCGGGTTCTCGAACTCCCTCCCGGCCTAATGGTCACGCGGCGCTGGTTCTACCTTATTCCCGCCGAGGGAGAACCGCAGAAGCTGGTCCACAAGATTGAAGCCGGACATCTCGATACGCTGCCAGGCCACAAGCGTCAATACGCAGGCTGGCAGGAGCTTTTCGACAATCTTAAGGCGATGCTGGCAAATTGTCGCGATATTGCCATGCAATATTCGCCCAACAACCTGGTTTTTGTAATCTCGTTGATCGACGGTGGCACTCTCGAACTGATTCGTGGGCTTGGCAAAAATGTGGTTAGCTCGGGCGACCTCGTTGCCTTGTTCGAAGCCACCTGGACGGAAGCACAAATCGCGTCTCACTTCGCCGCGCGCGACGCCGTCGACAGAATCACCGCTTCGGCATTCCATGAAATTGGCCACCGCATACGAAATGGAGGCACCCACGAACATGAGATTCAGCAGTGGTTCCTGGAAGCCTTTCGACGTGAGCGGTTGATAACCGAGGACGCACCTGTAGTCGCGGTCAACCGCAACAGCGGCAATCCTCACTACGAACCGCGGGCTGAGACTTCGGCTCCAATTCGTGAAGGCGATTGCGTTCTCCTTGATGTTTGGGCGAAAAAGAACACGCCAGACGCCGTCTACTACGACATCACATGGATGGGTTTCGTAGGCAAAGCGCCGGCAGGCCGGGTGCAGCAGATTTTCGAAATCGTGCGCGATGCACGTGACCTTGGCGTAAAGACCGTGCAAGGGGCGATTGCCACGAACAAAGCCCTTGCCGGTTGGGAAGTTGATCGCGCGGTCCGCGAGCACATTAAAAGCGCCGGATTCGGAGAATTTTTCATCCATCGCACCGGACACTCCATCGGGACCGAGGTACATGGCGTTGGCGCAAACATGGATGACCTGGAAACTCACGATGAACGCAGGATTATTGTCAACTCGTGTTTTTCCATCGAGCCCGGCATTTATTTGCCAGAGTTTGGAGTGCGCAGCGAGGTCAACGTATTAGTCCGCCCCCATGCCGCCGAAGTAACTGGTAAAATTCAACGGGAACTCGTGATCATCTGAATGGCAAATTCTTCAATTAGCAAGAAAAACGCGGCGGAGGTTCGAGCCGCGCAAGTACCCTCACAACCGCTCAGCGTAATTTCCATTGTCGCTCCGGCCGTAGGTTGGCTGATCCCCGGCGCTGGACACTTGATACAAAAACGCTGGATTCGTGGGTTGTTGCTCATGGCTTCCATCGTCCTCATGTTTGTTTTTGGAGTCCTGATGGATGGACGCATCTACCGGCCCAACGGCGGCGATATTCTGGACATCCTCGGTTTCGTTGGCGACGTTGGAGCTGGCGGACTCTATATAGTCAGTTTGGCCCGTGATCTCGGCCAAGGGCCGATAGCTCACGCCACGGCGGATTACGGAACCAAATTTCTCATCGTCGCAGGTTTGCTGAATTTCATCAGCGTGGCAGACGCTTATCACATTGCGATCGGGAAAAAACCATGAGTCTGGCACTCTCCCATTTCAATGCCGCCGTGCTATTCGCAGTTTTTGCGTCCACTGTTTTCGGAATCACCCAGCGCAATAATGTGCGCGATCAAGTCCGCTATGGTTTGTACTGCTTCGTCATGTTCGTCGGCGGAGTATTACTGGCGGGTTGGCTGATGTGGCTTTTGCGCCGGTAGATTTTTGAATTTATTTTCTTCAGCTCTCGAAGCACTGCGTCGAGATTGGCGTTACGAGAATAATTTTTGCCGCGGATCTGAACGCCTTGAGCATCTTACCTTGTTGAAGTCAGTTGCAGCTTCTACACTCGGTCTTCCGGGACTAATTTCTTAAAATGTACCGCCCCCGTTTGGCGGGGCGGGGAGGATGAATGGGCAGGTCTGCTGTTATCGTTTTTGGGCTTCCTTTGATCATCGTGCTGGTGTCCTTCCTCTCCGGCTGCAGCAGCGGTAGCGGCGTAAACGTGGTCAATTTCGTGACTCCGGCGAATGTCGTTCTGAATCCCGCCACTACCGCTTCGATGGATGTCGGCGCAACCTTGACCTTCACCGCAATTCCTGAGGACAACACTAAGAAGAGCCTAGTCCAGCCCGTTACCTATTTTTCCGATAATCCAGCAGTTGTAACGGTTGCCGCTACTGGAATCGCCTGCGCCGGCACATGGGATTCGCTAAGCTTTCCACAGGTATGTACCCCAGGGGCGGCCGGTGTGGCTCAAATTACGGCCAGCGCACAAGGCGTGACCAGTCCTCCGACGACCGTTTACGTTCACCAGCACATCGATAGCGTTTCAATCAGCCCCGTCCCCACTCAAGCTAATCCGACAGCGCCTTGCGTGACCAAAGGTCAGACATTTGAATATGCGGCAAAAGCCTTCAGCCGCGGCTCCGACATAACATCAACTGTAGGGCAATTTAACTGGACCTCGTTGGACCCAACAGTTGTTACACTCAGCACCAGCGTTAATGGCCTCTCGCAAAACCAAGCTGAAGCCACGGCCATGCTCCCTGGCGTAAGCTCCATGTTTGCCAGCGCTGGATCCGTAAATAGCGCATCCTTCGACTTTGTAACTTGCCCAGTCCAGTCGATCTCCCTTTCCGTGAATGGCGTCAGCGGCAACTTGTTAACCCTGGCGCAGGGTTCGATTCAAACGATTACCGCGACGGTTATGGACAGCATGAAAAACTCCATCACCGGAGTTCCCCTGAAGTGGTCTTCGTCCCAGCCCGCCTCAGTAGGTGTTGCTGCCGGCACGGTAACCGCAATCACAATGACTGGAACAGTGACAGCGTCGGCAGCAGGAGGCGCTTCGGTGATCGCATCGTGCAAGCCGCCGACGTGCAACATCGGTTTTCAACCATCGCTTCCGATCTATCCACAGTCGTCGATCGGCGTTGTCGTTACTCCAACTTCGACTTCTACTGCGGCGTCCGGCACGCTCTTTGTAACAACCGACGGTTGTCAGACGGTTACCGGTTGCATCACTACGCTCGTGCCTATAACTCTCCCGGCGAACACAATCGGCACAGCAACGAACTTACCGGCCGTCCCGAATTCTTTGGTCCTCAGCCCCGACGCGACCACTGCTTATTTGGGGACCGATCTCGGGGAACTTGGAACCAAGGGATTGATGAAATTCGTTGTAAGCGGATCATCTCTCACTCAAAATACGTCTGTCGCAGGCAAAGTAGTTGCTGTTTCTGCTGATGGAGGTAAGCTCGTCATTTCGGATATCGCAGATCCGAACTCCTCCCCGCAAGTTTTGGCCTACGATACCGTCAGCAACACCGCTACTGCCATCCCGGTAGCCGCGGGCATAACAAATGTCGTGGCGGATTTTTCTCCGGATAGCCTGAAAGCCTTCGTGGTCGCTAGCAATGGGAGCGTCAGCACTCTGTACGTCTATTCGAAAGTGGACGCACTTCAGACGATCCCGCTTACCACGGCGGGCCGTGACGTTGCCTTTTTGCCTAGCGGAAATTTCGGATACATTGCGGCCGGAACCCTCCCGGAGCTCTCGCTGGTGCCTACTTGTGACGATCCTCCGCCGGGCACTGCGCCTTTAATTCTGACAACGCCAACAACGGCTCCTCCGCAACTTATACGGCCGCTTATTAATGGAAAAATGGCAACCGCCGAGTCTCCTGGAATTGAATTCTTCACTCCGACCGTAAACGGCAACGGTTGCGCTTTCCCTCGACCTTACCCGGGAGCGACCGGATCACTGATTCCTGGCGACCTGACCGTTAGCAACACCGCGTCATTCTTCAATCTTGGTGCCGGAAACTTCATACCGAGACAGTTGATCATTTCTCAGGATGGCTCGGCTGCTTACATTGTCGCCAACGATCCAAACAATGACCCGCTCGGCGTCATTCTGGTGTTCAACATCGGTAACCAGACCTCGTCTGCTATTAGCCTGGCTGGCAATGCGATTCCGCTGCAAGCGGCACTCACTCCAGACGGAACTGTGCTTTATGTTGGTGCATCCGATGGGACCGTACACGCGGTGAGCACTGTTGCCGGCGGCGACTTCCAGCAAATCCCGTTTCCGTTAGGACTCTGCCTGAATTCCGCAGGCCAGCCCTTCGTCGGCGCCACGTGCAATCCGGACCTAATCGCTATTACCCCCTAGAGACCAACAACGAACCACGCAAAGCTCGCCACGGTTCGATCACGACAGACGACACTCCGAATTCCAGGATGAAATGCGCTTGAAGGAAATAGGATGTCACGCCTTCAGGAAGCCGTCTTCGCTTTTTCCAAATCGCGGCCGACGCTATCCAATACTCCGTTAATAAATTGCACGGATTCGGGACTAGAGAATTTGCGCGCGATTTCCAGCGCCTCATTAATGATGACCGCCAGCGGCGTCGCCGGAAAGCCCACAAGTTCGGCCACGGCTGCCCGCAGGATGTTCCGGTCAACGGCGGACATCCGATCCATGCGCCAATGCTCGGCATGTCGCTCGATCAGCTCGTCAATATCCGATCCACGATCGTTCGCCACCTGAAAGAGATCTTCAGCAAAGCCTTGCACGTCGGCCCCCACAGAAGTGCGTTCCTTCCAGAAAGTCCGGCGCACGTCGTCCGCGTCCTGCTTTCCCATATCTGCCTGGAAAAGCATTTGAAGGACAAGTTCACGAGATTTGCGTCTGGTTCCCATGGAAATCGCGTTAGAAATTTAGTTTACAGGAAGGAGTCCGGTTTCCGGGGAAAGCCCGACTAAAAGTCGGGCCTCACACTCATCGCGTTCATTTAGAATTTAACAACTATCCCGCGAAGCTTGAGAGGCCCATGTCGATGACTAATTCCGTACCCGCCAGAATGGTTGCGCACATCATGGTAACCACGCAATTTGAATTAGACGGCTTCCGAGTAGTCCGATCCCTCGGAGTAGTTCGTGGGATTGTCGTGCGATCGCGATCCATCGTCGGCACAATTGGCGCCAGCCTTCAGACAATCCTCGGCGGAAATATCACATTGCTGACAAATTTGTGCGAGAAGACTCGCGCCGAAGCTTTCGACCTAATGCTCCAGCACGCCGCCGAACTGGGAGGAAACGCGGTAGTCGGCGCTCGCTACGACGCAACAGAAATCATGCAAGGAGTAACCGAAGTCCTGGCTTATGGAACTGCGGTTTTCGTGGAACCCTCTAAATAGTAGACCTACGACCATATCTAGCTCCCGCGAGCAGCTAGAATAGCAATCCCGGCGTCTAACTATCGGAAAACATGAAGTACGCCTTAATCACCATTTTCCTGTCAATCATAGGATTCGCCCAGACCAACACGCCGCCAACCGGCGTTCCCTCGTCGTCGAACCCCATCCCGGTCGACCAGCAGAACCAGAACAAGGCCAAAGTTTTACTCGATCAAATGATTCAGTCCTTGGGCGGAAACGCTTACTTGACTATCGAGGACGTCACTCAGGAGGGCCGCACGTACAGCTTTCATCTGGGCAGTCCAACCAGCGCGGGCGCCATTTTCTGGCATTTCTACAAATATCCCGACAAAGAACGGGATGAGTTCACCAAGCAGCGCGACGTCGTTGAAGTGATCAACGGCCAAACCGGAGTCGAAATCACCTTCAAGGGCGCACGTCCGCTTGAGACCAAAGAACTGGAAGACTTCTTGCGCCGTCGCGAATACGCTCTCGACGTTGTCTTACGCAAGTGGCTCAACGAACCAGGGATTGCGCTTTTTTACGACGGACCTTCGGTCGCCAATCAGAAATCAGCCGAGAAGGTCACCATCATGAACACCCGCAATCAAGCAGTCGATCTTTACATCGACGCCAACACCCATCTGCCTCTCAAGAAGAGCTTCTCATGGCGCGACCCAACCGATAAGCAACGCAATATCGAGGAGGAAGTCTATGACAACTATCGGCCCGTCGGCGCGATTATGTCTCCATTTGTGGTCACGCGCTACTTCAATGGAGACATGTCTAACCAGCGGTTTATAACCTCGACTGCCTATAACAAGGGATTGAATGATTCCATGTTCAGCACGCAGCAAGGGGCATCTCGAAAGTGACGAGGCTTAATCACAACTGCAATGCTTTGTAAAGTATACACTTACGTCGCTGCGCATCGCGGATTCGTTGATCGTTGACCACGCAGTGTGGCTAATTTGCCACAGCCTAGATTGAAGCCTTAACTGTAGTCTAGTTCAGGTTTCCCCCAAATTTTTGAAGTTCGAACATACAGTACGCGCTGCCGTGGAATGCCAAGGGGTCGGACTCCATAGCGGCGCTTCCGTCAATCTTCGAATCCTTCCAGCTCCAGCAGGTGCGGGAATCCTCTTCAGGCGTGTCGATCTCGATGGCTTCGAAGTCGAGGCGATTAGCCGCAACGTCGCCCGCGTCAGCTACGCCACTAGTCTGATGAAGCGAGGCGTTTTAATTTCCACGACCGAGCATTTGCTTTCGGCGTTTTTTGGCACTGGCATCGACAACGCGATCGTCGAATTGGACAACCTGGAACTTCCCATTCTGGATGGCAGCGCTCTACCATTCGTGCAACTCATCCAAAAAGCTGGCATCCGCAAGCAGAGGCGCGAACGCCGGTATCTGAGAATTTTGCGCGAACTGGAACTTCGGGAAGGCGAGAAATTTATCGGAGTCTATCCCGCGGACACACATTCCGTTTCTTACGTAATTAATTTTCCTCACTCTCTCATCGGCAAGCAACGCTTCTGTGTGGATTTATCCGACGGAAATTATTTGCGGGAAATTGCTCCGGCTCGTACCTTCGGTTCGCGGGCCGATGAGAGAGCCATGCGCAACATGGGCCTGATTCGGGGAGCCTCAGCCGAAAATTGCATCGTCCTCACCCAGGACGGAGTCGAGAACCCTCCCTTGCGCTTCAACGACGAATTCGTGCGTCACAAAGTCCTGGACCTGATCGGAGACCTCGCACTACTGGGTAAACACATCCTGGGAAACGTAGTCGCCGACCGCGCCGGCCACGCCATGCACACGGCATTAGTGTCCCGCCTCCTGCGAGATCACTCGTTGTGGGAAGAAACCACAGCCGAAGACACAGCTCATCCCCATCCAGTAAGCATCCAGGAAGCAGCCCAACAACTCGTTTAGATAATCTTCCCAGAGCACAGGTAGAGACGCGGCTTGCCGCGTCTGATTTTGACTTGCTACGGTGCGCCGCTTAACCGGCGTCGCTATTTAGTGGAGTTGTGGGGCGCGGTGCCTCGCCCGTGAGCTGCCTTCGACCAAAAACACAGCCCAGAAAAAACGGCGGCCGGGAGTATCCGCCCTACATTTTTCAATCGGCGGCATGGGGGCTGGTCTCATTCCAATCGGAGAAGTGCTTCTCCTGGACCAATTTTTCCAGTTCGGCGCGTGCGTGGGCTGTCAATTCTGCGGCGTAATTCTTGGCGGATTGCTGGTACTCAGGAGTTAATTGCTCTACCCGGACTGCGAGCAGTGGGGCGTCCTGCTCGAGCATGCGAACCAAACGCTGTGCGCGATCGATCTTTGAATGAATAGGAAGCATTTTTCCACCTTGATGTGAGAATCAGTCAAGGGTGGGGGAAAAAATACCTTGCCGCAAGTCACCACTTTGATGCGCCAACATCTGCGAATACGGGCTATCATTCATAATCCAGACAAGGAGTCGAACACCGCAATATGCCGGAAATTCCCGGACAAACAGAAAAGAAAATCTATCCAAGCCTGATAGGGCTTCCGCTCTCATTCCAGTTGCAATGGCCTTTTCATAAATCAGCGTCCGGCTCGGATTTTTGGGTCTTGCACGGCGATATTCGTCTGGAAAATTCAACAGGATTGCACGCTCCCGTGGCCGTCAACCTTTCTGCAACGGTTCGCGAAGTGTTACCTTCGCTAGACGCCAAAGATGCCGAAGGACCCGTGATCAATGCCTTGCGCAAGGATGTTGACCGCCGGCAGATTGAGTTTGTGAAATCGGGAAAGCTAGTGCCAGTTCATTTTTCGAGCCGCCTGTACGATTTCAAGCGCAACAAGTGGATGTTCGGAAAGGCGTCGGACGATGACATCGCGCGGTTACTGCTGCGGAAAGTCTATTGGCAAACCCTGATAGGGGAGGCACCAGTTTGGCTGGGCGATCCCACAGAGGCCCTGTACGTGGAATCGACTTCCGAACACCTGTTGCAGGTAGCCGGCAAGCTCAAGCAGGAGGGGCTGATCACTCTACAGGGAGAGTCGGCATCAGCCAATGCCGCGTTGATGGCGCAAAAAGAAAAGTTTGACGCCGAGATGCAGTCGGCATTGTCTGAGATTGAGAAGAAGTACGCGTTTGAGCGAGGCTAACCAAACGGAGGCCTAACGATTTAAGGGAACTCGACATCCAAGGCATAGATTTCCTGGGTGCTGGTGTCGCGAACGGAGAGCCGTGAATTGTCCGGTGTCAGACCGCCCCACAGTCCCCATTGTCCGGCGTAACGACGCACGCTGCTGAGGCTGAAGATATCTTCGGGATGGTGCTCGCCCAGCCTAATGCGGCGTGCGGTAGGATTGCCAGCGCCAGAGTTGTCGTAATAGAAATAGCGGCTGTCGGACGACCAACCACCGTAGTTGACATTGCTATCCGTGAACCACTCCGACCATGTCTGCGTTTGGAAATCGTAAAGCACGACTTTTCTGGAATCTACCGAAACCGCGGAGAGATAGCGGCCATCCGGCGACCAACGTGGGCTGAACAAGCCTTGCGAACCGGGCAGAACCGATGTCTGATGGGTCTTCAAGTCAACCAACTGAATATCGTTGGCGTCGGAGTGGTCACGACTAAGCCTCCCGAAGGCCAGCCGAATGCCATCAGGCGACCAAGTCGCGTCAATTTCCGGCGTGTTTTCGGGCAATAACTCTTCGGGCGAGCCGCCCTGCGCCGAGATCAGAAAGATTTTCCACGGCTTTCCTGCCTGAGCACCGATGTAGGCGACCTGGCTTCCGTCCGGGGACCAACTAGGAAGAGTCGCTACCCGTGGTGGATATGTAAGCTGGAGGCGCTCGCTGCCGTCTACCCGGCTGCGCCACAGAGTGCCGTCAGGCACGGTGCTGTAAGTGACCCACTTACCATCGCGCGAGAAAGCCAGGTCGGTTGCGGAAATGCCTCCGAGAAACGGGACAAATTGTTTAGAGATGCCGTCATAGCGGACGAGCTCTCCGCGCCGTTGCACGCCTTCAACAAACAGTTTTTTACCGTCTAACGCGGGCACGGCAGTCGAATACAGAAGCGGCCCCGTTGTTAGTTGAACCGGTTTTGCGGAAGCCTTTTTAAAAAGACCTGTGGACTCCCGGAGTGCATAGAGATTGTTTTCGCTGCCAGAAGCGGACTCAAAAATATAGTAGCGTCCATCCGGCGTCCACGAGCCGCAACATTCGGACGGCGGATTGTGCCATCCGGCAAACAATTGGTGCAAATCGGAGCCGTCGCTGCGGACTTCCCATAAGGATTGCGTATTCGCATCCCCAACGATATAGAAGCGGATGTGGCTTCCATCTGGAGAAAACCTGGCCCCATACGGGAAACCCTGTACGGAAACCAAGAGATGGGGGTTGCTTCCTTCAGCGTTGGCCAGGTACAGAGCTGAACCCTTTGTGAACACCAATTGCTGGCCATCCCGCGACCAACTCGCCCTAGTGGCTACTATGTCGCCCAGCCGGCGCGGAGAACCGGCAGGCAAAGGCAAAACCCAGAAAGGTAGATCCTGATTGCCTGTGGACGCAAACGTGGTTACCAGGAGTTGAGAGTGGTCAGGCGAGATGTCAGAGAGCTCGACGTTGTGGATGGGCGAAGGGATTAATACCGTCTCGCCACCAGTGACAGAAACCTCAGCTAAAACGTTCCCTTCGGGACGCAGCTGGATACCGTAGATACGCGATCCATCAGTCACCATGCGGCCCATGTTGTATCCGTCATGGGTAATCTGGGTGGCACTCGTGACCTTAGGAGGACTCACAGGGAAGAAACTCCAGCCCACTCCCCCGGCGATTAACAGCAATGCCAAAGCGAGAGCTAACCAGGGCCACCGGCGCGTGCCACCGTGCGATTTTTCTACAACTTGAGTGGCGACCGTCACTCTTCCGGAGGTCGTGTCCCGCTTCAATCGTTTCAGATCCCCTCGCATTTCCGCGGCGCTTTGGTAGCGGATGTCGCGGTCTTTCTCCAAAGCCTTGTCAATAAGCCGTTCGAGATCGGGGGAAATGTCAGGATTCGACCGGGCCGCCGGTGCGGGCGCCTTGCTTAGAATGGAATTGAAGATGGCGGCGGATGTGTCTCCTCGGAAGGGTAAAGCTCCCGTAGCCATTTCGTAGAGCACGACGCCAAACGAAAACAGATCGGTGCGAGCGTCGAGTTCCTTGCCCAATGCCTGCTCCGGCGACATATAAGCCACCGTGCCCATAGTGCTGCCAGGACTGGTCAGATGTTCTTCAGTTACGGTGCCAGCGTCCGAAGAGCTGCCGCTTGAAAGCGGACTGATTTTAGCGAGACCGAAATCCAGAATCTTGGCGTGTCCTCGAGAGGTCACGAAAATATTTGCAGGCTTAATGTCGCGGTGAACGATGCCCTTGGAATGTGCCGCATCGAGCGCGTCTGCAATCTCTATTCCCAGATCGAGTACGCGCTCCGTCTCCATGGGACGATTGAAGATCGTCTGCTTTAGCGTTTGCCCTTCCAGATACTCCATGGCAATGAAGGGCCGCCCTTGGTCCTCGCCAATTTCATAAATGGTGCAGATGTTGGGATGGTTCAGCGCCGAGGCAGCGCGAGCTTCACGGCGGAAGCGATCGAAGGCCTGGGGATCGTGCGCAACATCGTCCGGAAGAAACTTCAGCGCGACAAAGCGCCCGAGCTGAGTATCTTCGGCCTGATAGACCACGCCCATCCCGCCGCCGCCGAGTTTTTGTGCCACGCGGTAGTGGGAAACGGTTTGTCCTAGGATGGATTCTGAGTCCGTCATGAATGGCCATCATCATAGCAGGGTAGCCGAGGGCGGGCTGTCCTAGACCTGCCGCACTACTTCGCCAATTCGTATCCCGCGAAAAAATAGCTCAGTTCGAAGCGGGCGGTGTCATCTCCGTCCGAACCATGGATCGCGTTGTGCTCAATGCTGCTCGCCCACTTCTTTCTGATGGTACCTTCTTCCGCGTTAGCCGGATTGGTGGCTCCCATTAGCGTACGAAGGTCGGCAATGGCATTTTCCTTTTCGAGTGCCAGGACGACGATGGGGCCGCTGGACATAAACTCTGTCAAAGAATTGAAAAACGGCCGCGCGGCGTGCACGGCGTAAAACTGTTCTGCCTGATGCTTTGAGATTTCAAGCATCTTCATGGCAAGAATCCGGAAGCCATTCTTTTCGAATTGCTCAATGATGTCACCCACTGCGTTTTTTCGAACGGCATCAGGCTTAACGATCGTAAAAGTGCGCTGCAATGTCTTCATATTTTCGGTTCAGTCCTCGATCAATTGACTTGCGTTTTGTTACGATCTCGCGGCAACTCCCATTGCGGCGGCAACGGTCTCGCCGATGTCTGCGGGCGACTTGGCCATACGAATGCCGGCTGCTTCCATAGCCTTAATCTTTTCCTCAGCAGTTCCAGTTCCTCCGGAAATAATCGCACCCGCGTGGCCCATGCGGCGCCCGGGAGGCGCAGTTTGGCCAGCGATAAATCCAATGACAGGCTTCCGCACCCGAGCTTGGACGTATTCAGCCGCGGCCTCTTCGGCATTGCCGCCGATTTCTCCGATCATGACAATGGCTTCGGTCTGAGGGTCGCGATTGAACAATTCAATCGCATCTCTAAAAGTCGTGCCTATGATTGGATCTCCGCCGATGCCGATTGCGGTGGATTGCCCGATGCCGCGCGTAGTCAATTGATAAACCGCCTCATAAGTCAGCGTGCCCGAGCGCGAGACGATACCGACCGAGCCTTCAAGGTGAATGCGTCCCGGCATAATTCCAATCTTGCACTTTCCCGGAGAAATGATTCCGGGACAATTCGGCCCGATCAGCCGTGAGCGCCGGTCTTGCAGATATTCCCAGGCGCGAACCATGTCCAAAGTTGGAATGCCTTCAGTAATGCAGATGATCAATTCGATCTCAGCGTCAGCGGCTTCCATGATCGCATCAGCAGCAAACGGCGGCGGAACGAAAATCACAGACGCATCCGCGGCAGTTTTATCTACTGCTTCCTGCACCGAGTTGAAGACGGGAAATCCTTCATGAGTGGTGCCGCCCTTGCCCGGCGTAACTCCACCAACGATGTTCGTGCCATACTCCGCGCAGGCTTTGGCGTGGAAAGTCCCTTCGCGTCCAGTCAGGCCCTGGACAATTACTCGCGTCGATCGATCTACCAGAATGCTCA
>Ga0073928_10004357_pt1 | contig 21068 bp, 18 predicted proteins | sample PaiPotPPA55metaG_FD_76969 | JGI IMG/M metagenome (GOLD analysis project Ga0073928, IMG submission 76969) | Iron sulfur acid spring bacterial and archeal communities from Banff, Canada, to study Microbial Dark Matter (Phase II) - Paint Pots PPA... ...
TCCGAATAGGGTCGTCCCATCCATGCTGGCCTCCTTCCCAGCCAGCATGTTGAATCAGAAGCACTCCGATTTGGGAATCCCCAATCGATTCAAACTAGACCCATCCCGCTCTAGAGCCTTTCCGTTTCGATTGAATCGAAACGGGGCTCTGGATTCCTGATTTGACGCGTTTTCTTGACGCGAACCGGTCTCCACTTCGCTTGAAAACGCTCCAGCGGCCGCTGCCCCAGGGTGGTTCACCAAGCTCGACGTTGACGAGCGGATGGCGATCGGTTCAACGACCGCTTCAAGCGCGATTGATTGGACAAATTGGTCTGCGCGCGATAACCGCCCGCAATCAACCCTGTGCCCTGCAACCGACGCCTGGAAAGAGGCCCGAAATGAGGAAACGCTGCATCGCCGCCCTGATCGCCATGATGGGTACCGCGATCTTCGTTCCGGCCCTGGCTGCGGATGCCGTTATCGACAACGAACGCGTGACGGTCCTGGACACGACGAGCCCGCTTCCGGCCTCGCCCCGCGACTTCGTCGCGATCTCCTTGGTCCAGCCGGGCAATGCCGTCTTCGGTCGCGCCGGCGATACCGCCGGCACCGCGGGGTCACGCAGCGTGGTGATCGAGCTTAAGAATCATCGGGTCGCCCCGATTCCAAATAATTCAGGTTATCCCAATGCCTATCCCCGCCCTCACATCGAGAAGATCCTGGAAAACGACCGCGTCATCGTCTGGCGTTATCGCTGGAATCTGGGCGAACCGACCCCCATGCACTTCCACGACAAGGATGTGGTGGTCGTGTATCTGGAGGACTCGGCGCTGAAATCGACCGAGCCGGACGGCAAAAGTGTTCTCAATGAATACAAATCCGGCGACATCCGGTTCAACCGGCGCGACCGCACTCACACCGAGCTCCTCGTTCGAGATGCGGCAAGCGCGGTCATCACCGAATTGAAGTAGGAACCGTCCGTCAGGGCACGATGGAGCATCTGCCGCGGCCCCCCGAGCGGCGCGGCAAGGTTTTATCTGAGCGGCAGCCAGACTATGCCGCAGGGGCCGTTACAGCTGACACAGTGAGCCGGCTGGCCGAAGGTGTTAGCCAGTTCCCATTGCTGTGATTCATTGCTCCACTGGGCTGTCGCCTGAGCGATGATGTCGTCCGATTGGCAGTCCGCGCAGACCGGTGTCGACCGTGTCGCCGGTGACGACTTGCGCCGGTTGACGATTGGGGCTGGCTCCTGGGTTGAATTGTGCGTCGAGTTGAACGGATTGAGAAGCAAAGCGTGTGTCATGCTATTTCCCGTTGAAGTCGGGCTGGACGCAGCCCTCGCCACCGCCTGAACTTACCGCCGAGATGACGAGTCTGTCTCCAGCGCGTCGTATCGCGCTGTGGATTACGATGATAACGGCAGGGGCGGCGGGAGTCTTGCTCGACCAGGTCCTTGCATGCAAAAGAACCGCTCCTGGTGCTTTCGAAACACACTTCCGCAGGCGCAGCCCATGGCCTAAGAGCGGCCGAAACTTTCTCTCCAGCCGCGCGTGCACATGATTCGACTTGACAACATCAGTAAGCAGATCGGCCATCAGATTCTCTTCATCGAGGCCTCCGCGGCGCTCCTGAAGGGGGAGAAGGTCGGCCTGGTCGGCCCCAACGGCGCCGGCAAGACCACGCTGTTCCGGATGATCACCGGCCAGGAGCAGCCCGACGAGGGCCAGGTGGCGGTCGATCGCGGCGTCAGCATCGGCTATTTCAGCCAGGACGTCGGCGAGATGTCCGGCCGCAGCGCCGTGTCCGAGGTGATGGACGGCGCCGGCCCGGTCAGCGCCGTGGCCGGCGAGCTGAAGGAGCTGGAGGCCGCGATGGCGGACCCGGCGCGCGCCGATGACATGGACGAAATTATCGCGCGCTACGGCGAGGTGCAGCACCGTTTCGAGGAGCTCGACGGCTACGCGCTGGAGGGGCGGGCGCGCGAGGTGCTCTCGGGCCTGAGCTTCAGCCAGGAGATGATGGAGGGGGACGTCGGCGCGCTGTCGGGCGGCTGGAAGATGCGCGTTGCGCTGGCGCGTATTCTGCTGATGCGGCCGGAGGCCATGCTGCTGGACGAGCCCAGCAACCACCTCGATCTGGAGAGCCTGATCTGGCTGGAGCAGTTTCTCAGGGGATACGAGGGCGCGCTTTTGATGACCTCGCACGACCGCGAGTTCATGAACCGCATCATTACCAAAGTGGTGGAGATCGACGGCGGCTCCCTGACCACCTATTCGGGCAATTACGAGTTCTACGAGGCGCAGCGCGCGCTCAACGAGAAGCAGCAGCAGGCGCAGTTTGAGCGCCAGCAGGCGATGCTGGCCAAAGAGATCAAATTCATCGAGCGCTTCAAGGCGCGGGCCTCGCACGCGGCGCAAGTGCAGAGCCGGGTGAAAAAGCTGGAGAAGATCGAGCGGGTCGAGCCGCCGAAGCGCCGCCAGACCGTCGAATTCGATTTTCTCCCCGCCCCGCGCTCCGGCGAGGACGTCGTGAGCCTGAAGCGGGTGCAGAAGGGCTACGGCAAGCGGGTGATCTATGACGGGCTCGATTTCATGGTCCGCCGCAGGGAGCGCTGGTGCGTGATGGGGGTCAACGGCGCGGGAAAATCCACGCTGTTGAAACTGGTGGCGGGCTCCACGCCGCCGGACGACGGCACGGTGGCGCTCGGCGGCAGCGTCAAGATGGGTTACTTCGCGCAGCACGCCATGGATCTTTTGGACGGCGAACGCACGGTGTTTCAGTCGCTGGAGGACGCGTTCCCGCAAGCCGGCCAGGGTAGCTTGCGGGCGCTCGCCGGCTGCTTCGGATTTTCCGGCGACGATATCGAGAAGCGATGCCGGGTGCTGTCGGGCGGCGAGAAGGCGCGGCTGGTGATGGCGAAAATGCTGTTCGACCCGCCGAATTTCCTGGTGCTGGACGAGCCCACCAACCATCTGGACATGGCGACCAAGGAGATGCTGATCAACGCGTTGTCGGGGTTCGAAGGCACCATGCTGTTCGTGTCGCATGACCGGCATTTCCTGGCAGCCTTGTCCAACCGGGTGCTGGAATTGACGCCCGAGGGCATTCATCAGTATGGCGGCGGCTACACCGAATATGTCGCGCGCACCGGCCACGAGGCGCCGGGCCTGCACATTTGACGCCTGCCGATACGAGATGGCCCGGTTCGGACCAGCGCTATTGTCCGGCAGCGGACGCGACGTCTAACCAGACTAGTGAAGTGAGCCACTTTTCGCGAACCGGCGCCTGCGTATAGGCTGTCGTGGGGACGTAACCCGAACTGAGGAGAGCTCATGCGCAAGCTAATACTTACGGCAGCGGCAATTCTTTTGGTGAACTCAATGGGTTGGTCAGCTTACGCGGCGACGACAGCCCCGGTAAGCGCGATCCCGAATGCGGCGAGAAACTACTCGCCGGTTCACGAAGCCGCCTGCCGGGGCTGGGGCCGCTGGTGTGGACCAGGCTATGTGAGGGCCTGTGGTCCGTACCGATGCTGGTGTCGTCCCTGCTGGTAAGCACATCAACGCGGGAGGCCGCCGGATCAGGCGGCCTCTTCCTTCCCGGACCTGACATTCCCTATTTCTTCTGACCAGCCGCGGCCTGAATCAGGTCGGCGCGCCGTTCTAGCCCCGCTCATGCCAGCGCTTGCCGATCTTCTCCCATAGCCAGCGCGCCACCGAGTCCGGCGACGACGCGCCGTCGCCGCCGGCAGCGCGCAGGTTCGCCGCGCGCATGTCGGAGATGTTGATGCGGCCGAGCAGGGGCTGCAACGCCGCCCGCAGCGCCTGATCGCCGGCGCGTTTCGGCGCGATCAGCACGATGGCGTCGTAAGGCGGGATCGCGTGCCTGACGTCTTCCAGCGCGACGAGGTCGTATTTGGCGATCAGCCCGTCGCTGGTGTAGCCCGCGATCACGTCGACCTCGCCGGAGGCGACCGCGGCATACATGAAGTCGGGCTGCATCTGCCGCTGCGCGCGAAATTTGAGCCCATAGGCCTCCCGCAGGCCCGCCCATTCCGGCCGCGAGAAAAATTCGTAATCGGCGGCCATCGACATCGCCGGCGCATGGGAAGCGAGATCGGCGATCGAGCGAATGCCCAGCGCCTCGGCGCGCTTCCGCGGCATCACCAGCGCGTAGGCGTTCTCGAATCCGAGCTCTCCGAGCAGCGTGACGTTCTGCCGCGCCAGCGCGGACTTCAGCTCGGTCAGCAATTCCTGGCGCGGTTTGATCTCGCTGTGGTGAAACTGGTTGGCCCACAGCGTTCCGGAATAGTCGACATAGACGTCGATATCGCCGGAGACCAGCGCTTCGTAAATCACGTTGGAGCCGAGGCCCTCGCGGCTGGTGGCCGATAATCCCGCCGCGCGCAGCCGCTGCGCGATCAGCGCCGAGAGCACATATTGCTCGCCGAAGGTCTTGGCGCCGACAACATAGGTCGATGGCGTCCGCGCCGTCGACGGCACCAGCGCGGCGGCCATCAGCGCCGCGATGCCGGCGCCGCCCGCGATCGCGCGCAGGCGGCTGCGGGCGCGAATTCCGGTTTCAACCAGGGCCAGCAATTGATCGACGGCGAGCGCCAGCGCGGCGGCGGCAAGACAGCCGAACAGCACGAACACCCAGTTCTGGGTCTGCAATCCGGCAAAGATGTAATTGCCGAGGCTGGTCTGGCCGATCGGCGTGGACAGCGTCGCGGTGCCGATTACCCAGACCGCCGCGGTGCGGATGCCCGCCATCATCACCGGCAGCGCCAGCGGCAATTCGACCGACGCGAGCGACTGAAGCCCGGTCATGCCGACGCCCTGCGCGGCCTCGAGTATCGCAGGCTCGACGCCTCTCAAGCCGGTGATGGTGTTGCGCAGCACCGGCAACATCGAATACAGCGCGAGCGCCAGCACCGCGGGCAGGAATCCGAACGCCGAGAAGCCAAATCCGAACCAGGCCAGAGACAGCGATGCGAGCGCCAGCAGCAGCGGATAGAACAGCGCGAGCAGCGCCAGTCCCGGCACCGTCTGCACGATCGAGGCAAGCCCGAGCAGCAGCCCGCGCATCACCGGCCGGTTGCGCGCGGCGATCGCCAGCGGCAGGCTGAGCAAAAGGCCGAGCGCCAGCGCCGTGACGCTGACCCGGACATGATTGCCGAGATAATCCGGCAGATGCGCGACGGCCTCGCTCCAGCGTGGATCGGAAAACAGGCTCATGTCGCGCCATCCCGCGCCAACAGGACTCCAAGCCGCTCGGCCTGCCGCCGCGGCGTGCGCAACAGATCGCCGACATAGGCGTCTTCGCTTGCCGTGAGCTCCAATGGGGTGCCCTGCGCCAACACCCGCCCGGCGTGCATCACCGCGATACGGTCGGCGAGCAGGATCGCCTCCGTCATGTCATGGGTGATCATGACCGTGGTCAGGCCGAGCTTGGTGTGCAAAGCGCGGTAGTCGTCGCCGAGCGCGTCGCGGGTGAGGGGATCGAGCGCGCCGAACGGCTCGTCCATCAGCACGATCTTCGGCCGCGCCGCGAGCGCGCGGGCGACGCCGACGCGCTGGCGCTGGCCGCCGGATAATTCGTGCGGAAAGCGATCGCGGTATTGCGCGCGGTCGAGCCGCACCAGATCGAGCAGTTCGTCGACCCGCGCGGCGATCTCGGCGGCAGGCACGCCCTTCAGTTTCGGCGTGATCCCGATATTGCCGGCGACGCTGATATGCGGGAACAGTCCGCCGCTCTGGAACACGTAGCCGATGCGGCGGCGCAGCGCGACGGGATCGACGCTGCGCACGTCCTCGCCTTCGATTTGGATGCTGCCGGTATCTGCGTCGATCAGCCGGTTCGCCAGCCGCAGCAGCGTGGTCTTGCCGGAGCCGGAGCCGCCGACAACGGCAAGAAACTCGCCTTCGGCGACGTCGATCGAGACGTCGTCCACGGCCTTCACCCGGCCGCCGTCGAAACTCTTGGCCACATGGGCGAATGCGATCAGGGGTGGCGTTGGCATTCCGGTCCAGCCTCGTGTTTGCGGCTCTTACCCTCCCCTGGAGGGCCCCTCTAGGGGAGAGGAGTGCCATGATGTACCACTTCGTTGAACTTGTCCCGCCAAGGCGCTAAGCCATCGCCCGAACCTGGGGGAGGATTGCGGTTGGACAAGGCAAGGCCGACGGCGGTCGCACTCGACGACGCCACGGTAGCGTTTCGGCTGGCCGACAACCGCGTCTACACCGCGGTGGAGCAGGCCCGGCTGGCCGTCGCGCATGGCGAGTTCGTCGCCATTGTCGGGCCGACCGGTTGCGGGAAATCGACGCTGCTCAACGTGGCGGCGGGGCTGCTCAAGCCGGTATCGGGAAGCGTGCGGATCTTTGATGCCCCGCTCACGGGGCTGAATCGCGACGCCGGCTATCTCTTCCAGGCCGATGCGCTGTTTCCCTGGAAGACCGCGATCGACAATGTCGCCATTGGCCTTGAAATCGAAGGCGTGCCGCGACGCGACGCGCTGGAACGCGCGCAAGGCTGGCTCGCCTCGGTGGGGCTTGGCGCCTTCGGCAATCGCTATCCGCATATGCTCTCGGGCGGCCAGCGCAAGCGCATCGGGCTGGCGCAAGTCCTGATCCGCGATCCCAAGATTCTGCTGATGGACGAGCCGTTCGGGCCGCTCGACGCCCAGACCCGCCAGATCATGGGCAACCTTCTGTTGGAATTATGGAACGCCGACCGCAAGGCGGTGTTGTTCGTGACTCACGATCTCGAGGAGGCGATCGCACTGGCGGATCGCGTGGTGATCATGTCGGCGGGGCCCGGTGCGCGCATCATCGGCGACTGGCGCGTTCCGCTTCCGCGCCCGCGCGACATCATGGAGGTCCGGCTGGACCAGGCATTTCACTCGCTTCACCGTGAGATATGGAGTGTTCTTAAAACTGAAGTCCTGAAGGGTTACGAACAATCGTCGCAGGTCCCGGCGGGCGGGCGGTGATGCCGCCTTGATCTCGATGCGCCGGCGGCTACACTCCGCCCCGCCAACTCCAAGCAATCAATAAGACAAGCAAATAGGGGAAAATGTCATGCTTTCACGTGGTTCAATTCTCGCCGTTTCCGTCGCGCTGGCAACCCTGTGCGGTTCCCAGGGCGCCAGCGCGCAAGGCGTGTTCACGCTGACCTCGCCGAGCTTCAAGGACGGCGAGCGGCTGGCGGTGAAAAACGCCGGCAACAACAAATCCAATCCGAATTGCGTTGGCGAGAACATTTCGCCGGCTTTCTCCTGGGCGAACCCGCCGGAAGGCACCAAGAGCTACGCGCTCCTGATGTTCGATCCGGAAGGCCGTCCGCCTGGTGGCGTCAGCCACTGGGTGGCCTACGGCATTCCGGTTTCGGTCACCGGTTTTGCCGAAGGCGAAGTGTCGAAGCCGAGCGACAAATATGTCGGCGGCACCAGCACGATGAAGCTGTCGAACTATTTCGGGCCCTGCACCCCGCCCGGCGCGCCGCACCACTACACCTTCACGCTGATGGCGACCGACCTCGAACCGACCGCGCTTGCGCCCGGACTGACGCGCGACGAGGCGATCAAGGCGCTCGATGGCCACGTCAAGCAGGCGACCGGCTTGATCGGCACGTTCTCCAAGCCGTAACTTCACTAGTTCGGATGGTTCCTCACGGAGCGGAGGAACCATCCATCTTCTCGTTGTCTCCGCGTACATTGCGAGGAGCCAACGGGTCCGGCCTTTCGGCCGGCCCGATGACAGGCTCCGCGACGAAGCAATCCACTCTCACTTCCTTGTTGCCCTATGGATCGCTTCGCTTCGCTCGCAATGACGGATGGTGCCGCGCCGGCGCGCCACCCCAAGATGGATATTCAATCATGTCGCGCGTGATGCTTCTCGCCTTGCAGGTGCTGGTCGCGGTGGTCGGCCTTGCGTTGTGGCAGCTGCTGGCCACCGTGCCGATCTTCGGCCGCACGTGGCTGCCGCCGTTCTTCTTTTCCAATCCGGTCGACGTCGGCGGCCAGATCGTCGACTGGTTTCGAAGCGGAGTGATCTGGAAGCATCTCGCGATCACGCTGTGGGAGTCGATCCTCGCCTTCGTGATCGGCTCGCTCGGCGGGGTTTCGGTCGGATTCTGGTTTGCGCGCCAGCCGGTCGCCGCCGCGGTGTTCGATCCCTATGTGAAGATGGCCAACGCGCTGCCGCGCGTGGTTCTGGCGCCGATCTTCACGCTGTGGCTGGGACTCGGCATCTGGTCGAAGGTCGCGCTCGGCGTCACGCTGGTGTTCTTCATCGTGTTCTTCAACGTCTATCAGGGCGTCAGGGAGGTCTCGGTCACCGTGCGCGACAACGCCCGCATGCTCGGCATGAGCGAGCGGCAGCTGATGCGTCATGTCTACTGGCCCTCGGCGCTGTCCTGGATGTTCTCCTCGCTGCATACCTCGGTCGGCTTCGCCGTGGTCGGTGCGGTGGTCGGCGAGTATCTCGGCTCGGCGGCCGGGCTCGGCTACCTGATCCAGCAGGCGGAGGGGGTGTTCGACGTCGCCGGCGTCTTCGCCGGCATGTTCGTGCTGTCGGCCTTTGTCATCCTGATCGACCTTGCGGTGACCGCGGTCGAGCGCCGGCTTCTGGTCTGGCGGCCCGACGCTGGCGAGGCCAGGGCGTAGCATCCGTCATTGCGAACCATCGGGCCGGCCGAAAGGCCGGACCCGTTGGCTCCTCGCAATGACGACGGTGTGGCATAACCGCCTTCTCATTCCGCCTGCGCTGCTCTATCGTGCGCGCAACGAACGGCACGGAGGAAATCGATGAGAACGATGTTGGGAAGGCTTGCCGCCACACTGCTGGCGCTGTTCCTGATCTCCGAATCGGCGGCGGCGCAAACCAAGGTGACGATCGCCGTCGGCGGCGGCGCCTGCCTGTGCTATCTGCCGACCGTGCTGGCCAGGCAGCTCGGCGAGTATGAAAAGGCGGGGCTCGCGGTCGAACTGGTCGACCTGAAGGGCGGTTCGGATGCGCTGAGGGCCGTGCTCGGTGGCAGCGCCGACGTCGTCTCCGGCTATTTCGACCACTGCGTCAATCTCGCCGCCAGGAAGCAGGAACTGCAGTCCTTTGTCGTTTACGACCGCTATCCGGGAGAGGTGCTGGTGGTGTCGCCCGCGCACACAGCCGAGATCAAGTCGATCAAGGATATCGCCGGCAAGAAGGTCGGCGTCAGCGCGCCCGGTTCCTCGACCGATTTCTTTCTCAAATATCTCCTGAAGAAAAACGGCATCGATCCTGCGGGCGTCGCCGTCATCGGCGTCGGCTTGGGCGCCACCGCGGTGGCGGCGATGGAGCAGGGCCAGATTGACGCGGCCGTGATGCTGGACCCTTCGGTAACCGTGCTGCAGGGCAATCATCCGGACCTGCGCATTCTCTCCGACACGCGGACCCAGAAAGATACGCTCGATGTGTTCGGCGGCGAATATCCCGGCGGCGCGCTCTATTCGACGACCGCGTGGGTCGCCGGCCACGATAAGGAAGTTCAGGCCCTGACCCACGCAATCCTGAATACGCTGCGCTGGATCCACGCGCATTCCGCCGAAGAGATCATGGACAAGATGCCGCCGGAAATAGTCGGCAAGAACAAGGAGCTTTATCTCGCCGCGCTGAAGAACACGATTCCGATGTATTCGCAAACCGGCCTTATGGATCCCAAGGGCGCCGACGCCGTGCTCGCGGTGTTCAGCGAAAGCTCGCCCGAAGTCGCCAAGGCCAATATCGATGTCACCAGGACCTACACCAATAGATATGTCGATGAGGCCAGGAAGACGACGGGGATGAATGCGAAGTAAAATTGCCGGGTCGATGACCGCATGACGGCCCCTGTCATCCATCGCGTCACGGCCCTCGACCTGACCGTTCGCCCCACGCTTTGGTCGTTCGCGCAAACGCGGCGTGCCGACATCGAGGCGCATTTCGCACGTGAGCAGCGTGCAAAGCCGCAGCTGTGGAACGGCCGCATCCTGCTGGCGCGGAATCCGGGATTTAACGAAGGCCAACTCACGGCCGATTATTTCGAGACCGATTTCGCGAGTTTTCTCGCATGGCGCGACTGGGGTTTTCCCGATTCCGACGTCTTCAACGGCTTCGGCATGGGCGCGCTGCGCTCGGCCGACGGCGCGTTCGTACTCGGCGAAATGGGACAGCACACGGCCAATGCCGGGCGGATCTACTTTCCGTCGGGAACGCCCGATCTCGACGATGTCAGGGATAGCGCGGTCGATATTGCCGGCAGCGTCGCCCGCGAAGTTCTCGAGGAAACCGGCCTGTCGGACGTGGACTACACGGCGAGCCCGCACTGGGACTGCGTGGTTTCCGGTGCTGCGATCGCGATGATCCGGATCTTGAATGTCGACATGCCGGGCGAGGCGCTGCGCGCGCGGATCGAGGCCAATCTTGCCCGGCAGCGCCAGCCTGAATTTTCCGCGATCCATCTGGTGCGTGGAACGGGTGATCTTTCGGCGGCGATGCCGCGTTTTGTCACGGCGCTTATCGAGCGGGAGTTTTCGACGCGTTGACGTCATTCCGGGGCGATGCGTAGCATCGAACCCTGAATCTCGAGATTCCGGGTCCACGCGAAGTCGCGTGTCCCGGAATGACGGGGCGTTGGCGCTATTCGGATGCGCCATATATCACGCGCCAACCGGAGCGACCGACGTCATGAGCAAAAAGCCTTCGCAATCCCTCGGCGATCAATTGAAGCCTTACGTCGCGCCGTTCCGCTTCGACGGATCGGGCGCGTTCCATCTCAGATCGCGCCGAACCAACGACAAGGGCGGCCTTGACAAGGACACCGCCGGAAAGATCCTCGAAGCCAACCGCAAGCGCCTGAACGATTTTCAGGAACGGCTTTATGCGCAGGACCGCTGGTCGCTGCTGGTGATCTTTCAGGGCATGGATGCGGCGGGCAAGGACAGCGCCATCAAGAGCATATTCGATGGCGTCAATCCGCAGGGCTGCGAGGTCACTTCGTTCAAGCAGCCGACATCACGCGAACTCAGCCATGACTTCATGTGGCGCAGCATGATCGCGCTGCCGGAGCGCGCTCGCATCGGCACCTTCAATCGCTCCTATTATGAAGAGTGTCTGGTGACGCGTGTGCACCCGGAAGTGCTCGGTCGGGAGAAAATCCCCCGCAAGCTGATCACCGGGAATATCTGGCGCGAGCGGTTCGAGGACATCAGCGCGATCGAACGCTACCTCGCGCGCAACGGCACCGTGATCCTGAAATTCTTCCTCAACGTCTCGAAAGAGGAGCAGCGCGCGCGATTTCTCGACCGGCTGGACCAGCCCGCGAAGAACTGGAAATTCTCGATGAGCGACATCAGCGAGCGCGCGCTGTGGCCGCGATACATGGCGGTGTATCAGGACATCGTCAGGCATACCTCGACGCCACTGGCGCCGTGGTATGTGGTGCCGGCCGACCACAAATGGTTCGCGCGGGTGGTGATTGGATCTGCGATCGTCAGCGCGCTGGAGGCCCTCAAGCTGCATTTTCCGCGCGCCGACAAGGCCTCGCTGCAGGAGTTCGCGCAGGTGCGCAAGGCGCTGGAGAGCGAGGGGAAGGGCGGGCAGACGAAGGTGACCGCAAAGAAGGCTTCAGCCAAAAAGCCGATGAAATGACCCAGGTCGTCTTATGCTGCCGCGTTGAATCCGGCCGGCGCAATACCCCGACGGTAAAAAAGTCTCACGCCAATTCGGCTTCCGGAATTTCGCGCGCCAGCCGGGCGCGCAGCGGCGCCAGCCGCTCGGCGTGGTGCCGCCATTTGCCGACCGACGACGAATAGATCGGGCGCCGGACCTGAACCGCGCTCGCCGTGGCGGAAGGCGCCGGGCTTTGATGAAATCGCAAGACCTCGTCGTCCCAGGGAAGTCCGACGAAGTCGATGAGACGTCGGCTGGTGGCCGCCTGATCCCGTACGATGTCCTCGTAGTTGATTTCCAGCAGCACGTCCGGCGGCAGGGTTGCCCGCCAATGCCGCGAAAGCCGGCGATAGGCCAGATAATATTCCGCCAATTCGATCTGATGATATGCGAACGCGAATTTGCCCTGAAAGTGAGCCTTGTAGATCGCCCAGCAGGCGTCGAGCGGATGGCGCTGGATCAGAATGATTTTGGCGGCCGGCAGCGCCGCGTGAATCAGGCCGCAGTAAAGGTAGTTCTGCAGGGTCTTGTCGACGAAACCGACATTGTCCGGCACGCGGAACGCCGTCACCGAATCGACGTAGCGCCTGCCGAGGCCCGCGAGATCGGGTACAGTCGACGTATTCTTCAGGGTGCGGCGCATCTCCGCGGCAAACGCGCCGGTTTCTCCCGCCGAATTCATCGCGGGGTGGCTGGCGATGATCCGCTCGACCAGCGTCGTGCCGGTGCGCGGGAGGCCTGCGACGAACACCGGCGCTGCGGCGGAATAACCCGATGGTGCGGCGTCAATCCAGGCCCGGGTGTGGGTGTCGATGATCCGGTCGAGCTCCGCGATCTCGGCGGCGGGATCGCGGGATATCGCGCGGTGCTGCAGATGGCAGCCGGCGTCGACATGACCGAACGCGCGGTCGTGCATCTCCAAATCTTCGCACTCCTTGCCGAGCGCGAAGCGCAGCATCACCTCGCTCGGCTGCGCCAGCCTGCCGTCGCGGATCAGCGCTTCCATTTCCTCGATGTGATTGCGATCCGAAGTCTGGACCCGCAGGTCCGAGCGCAAATAGTGAGCCAGGCCATAGTGGCGGTCGAGTGCGATGGCGGCGTCGCAGCGCCCTTCGGCTGCGTCCAGCGCGCCCGTCATGCGTTCGGTCGCCGCCAGATTGAACAGGTATTGCGGCACGTCGGGGCGGGCGGCGACCGCGCGCAGGAAGAATTCCCTGGCCCTCTGATGCAGTCCGAGCAGGCCGAAGATCGCCCCACAGGCGTCGAGCGTTTCCGGAGCGTTGTCGATCAGCTTCGAAGCGGCTTCGGCGGCCTCGAGCGCGCCGCCCGCCTCGCCGGAAACAAACAGGCATTTTGCGCGCAGAACAAGCGCGATCGGATCTTTCGGCATCAGGGCTACCGCCCGATTGGCGCAGATCATCGCGGCTTCGGGACGCCCCCGCTGCAGCGCGGTTTCCGTCAGGAGCGCCCAGGCGGCCCCGTCGCCCGGCGCGCGCGCCAGGACTTCCGAGCAGATTCGTTCGACGGTCGCCAGATCGCCGTTGGCGAATGCGCGCCGCGCTTCATGCGTCGATGACAGGCTCGCTCGGTGCGAAGCGGTGGGTGGCAAGCGGTCGCTCCATCATAAAGGCCGGGCGAGAGACGCCCGGCCGTATGCACTTATGAAAAATCATTGGTGACCGAGCTGGCGGCCGCGCGGATGCGCGGCCGCCATGCCGAGGTCAGTGGTCGCCGTGGTCGTGATCGTTGAACGAGAAGTTACCCCAGAGATCGCCCAGCGCCGGCCTGTTCAGCGGGACATAGGGATTGTCATCCGATGTCTTCGGGTTCGGCAGGTTGTCGCGGCTAAAGGCCGAGAGTTTTGGAAGATCCCAATTCCGTTCGATGAATTTCGGGATCGAGGCATGATCGGAATATTCATGCGAGACGTGTCCGCCTTGCGAATATTTCGAAACGACGATCAGGGGGATGCGGGTTCCGTCGCCGAAATAGTCGACCGGCTGGACGTAACCTGAATCGTAGTAGCCGCCGCCCTCATCGACGGTGACCAGGATCGCGGTGTCCTCCCAGAGCTCCTTGTTGGCCTGCACCTTGTCGATGATCTTCTTGGTGAAGGCTTCGAACAGCTCGACCTTGGACGAGGCCGGATGACCATCGTTGAAGGTGCTCGGCTTGACGAACGACACCGCCGGCAGAGTACCGGCCTCGATGGCGTCATAAAGATCGAGCGTATCCTTCAAATGCGCATCGCGCTGCGTAGCATTGGCCATGACGGACGCGGAATACAGGAACGGATTGCAGATATTGCAATAGAGATACGCGACCGGATCGAGCGATCCGAAGTTTGTGCCCTCGCCGGGCGCGGTCTTGAAGTCGTTCCAGCGCTCGCCGAAATACGCCCATGACACGCTGGCCTGGGTGAGTTCATCGCCGATGTGCTTCTGCTTGATGACCGGCGGCAGCGTGAACGGTCCGTTGTTGATCGGATCGGTGGCGCCGCTGCCGATGTAGGAAGGCACATAGTTGTTGAGCAGATAATACGCATTCGGCGCGCAGTTCGGCGAAACGTGGATCGCATTCAGGTAGGTGACGATCGGGGTGACGCCCGGCTGCGAGGGATCGGAGCAGTTGGTGTAGCTGCCGCCGTCAATTCCAAGCGAGTAATTGCCGGCGCTGCCATATCCGTCATTGGTGTACCAGTTGTTGGTGCCCGGCGCCGGATTGGGGTTTTCGATCTCGTTGACGTAGATCGGCGGGTTCGAACCCGGAACCAGAACATGGTTCGGGGTCGCGGGATTGCCATTGGCGTCGGCGTAGTAGAGCTCGTCAGCATAGCCGATCATCATGTGGTTGGCATAGGTTCCGCCCATCGCCGCCTGATGGTAGTTGTCGTTGAGCGTATACTCGCGGGCAAGCTGGGTCAGATAGGGCGCGTCGCCGTTGGCGACATTGTAGAAGCCCATCGCGATATTGCCTTCAGCGAGCGGCTTCTGCGTCGGACTGCCGTTGCTGCCGGAAGAGACGGTGATCTCGACGAAGGGGAAGAGATCGGCCTGGCATCCGCTCGGATTGCTGTTGGTGGCCTTGGCGACGTCGCAGTCGAGTTCCTGCCACATCTGGTAGAAGCGGTGCACCGGGCTGCCGCCGTAAGTTTGATACAGGCTCGAGGTTGCGTCGCCGCCCTGCGGCAGCGTCACCAGCGGGTAGGGGCCGTTCGGCAGGTTGGCGTAATCAAGGATGCGCGTATCCGGCGAACCACCGGCAATGCCGGTCGCGCCCGTCGTCAGCTTCGGCAGGTCCTGCGTGCTCAGGCCGTAATCGGCCTGGGCGGCCAGCGCCAGCGTGGCCATGCAGCCCGGACCATTGAGCGCGGCTTGATCGACGGAGGTGTAGCAAGTCTGGGGCGCGTAGGACGTTCCCGGCGCCTGCAGCTTGTTGGTCGAGGTGTTGTAGGGGACCTTTGGCGTGGGGTTGATCGAGTAGAAGTTGCTGACCGTCGTCGAGGACTGCGCCGCCTTGGCGTAGTTCCGGCCGGGCGAACCGTCCCTGTTGATAATGCCCTTGGACAGGAGATTGTCGACATGCTCGCCGTCGCGCGGCTCGTAAGTCGCGAACAGATGATCGAACGTGCGGTTTTCGCCAATGATCACGATAACGTGCTTGATGGGGCTGTCGGTCTTGCGGTCGTTGGTGCTCGCTCCCCCGATCGGGCCAGCGTAGGCATTACCTCCCATCAGCGACAGGATTGCCGCGGTGACGACCGTGCGGTCGCGTAGACTTTTCGTCCGTTGCTTGAGCATGAAGTCTCCTCTGAAATCAAAAATAGCCGTTGTCATCCGGCAACAGCTGTCACGGACGCTAAATACGCCACATGTCAGATGTGCTTCGGGCACATGTCAGTTCTGTTAAAGGACGATGAAGGCCCAACCGAAACGGGTTTGGTCATCGCTTGCGGGCGATGCCACAGGATTCGCACGGCAGCAGGGATAAGAGAGCAGCCAAATGCTCAAGCCGGACGCGGGCGGACGGCGGTATGGCGCCACGCGATCAAGGTTGGCGGCGGTTGTGGCTCTCAGGCTCGGCGGAGCGACGCCGGCGTCATGGTCGCGGCGGATTTTGCAATCAGCGGGACATCGCGGCCATGGGAGGCGGCGGCACCGCAACGCGCGAATATTTATGTTCCGCCGACGACACCAGCCGATAGGCGATCATCCTGGGTTCCTGCCAGGAATCCAATACCCCGCCGCAGACGATGCAGTCGGCCCGGCCGGGCTTTCCTTTCGCCGTTATTGATTCGGCGACTTCGTAAGCCGCCCCGCAGGACGGGCAGGCAAAATCCGATAGCTTCATGGGAATCATTTACCGCTTTTTGAAGTGGCATGGATTGTTCTGGATCAATGCGACGACAAGAAGACAACGCTCTCAGCGAAGCGCGCAGGCATTCCAGGGGTTATCGCGGGCTTGGTGCGACCTGTTCGGAAAAATCGTCGGCATTTGATGCTGCAGCGGCAGCTTTCGCACGCGCCGTACCGCCGTCTGCCGGATCGTCAGCGCCTGAACAGCCCGCCGATCATGCCGCCGATCAGGCGAACCGGACCGCCGCCGCCGCCGCCGCCGCGGTGCCCGCGACGATGGGCCGGATGGCTGTCATCGTTTTCCTCGCCGGTGCCGGCGCTGGCATGCGCCGTTGGGGCGGTTTCATTCAACAGGGCCTGATGCTGGGCCGCGTTGAGGAAGCCGGTCTTGGGATAGCCGCGTGCTGCCTGCCAGCGCGTGATGACGGCGCGGGTCGCCTCGTCGAACTTTCCGTTGACCCTGGTGTCGAAGCCGAGACGGGTCAGCCGGCGCTGCACGTTGCGACGTTTTGCCTTGTTGAGGCCGATCTGGTCTTCGGTTTCCTGAGTTGCCTCGTCGGTCGAGGCCGCCGGATCGACCGGTACCGACAGGTTGCGGGTGGTCGTGCTCGGAGCGGTCTCCAGCGCGGCGATCCGCGCCAGCGCGATCGATTTGAACTGACCCTTGGGGTAGGTTGTCAGATAGGCATTGAGTTCTGCAGGCTTGTTCGAATCCTTGATCGAACGCCAGAACTCAAGTTCAACCTCCGAAGCGGCGCTGGCCGTGGATGGCGGCGTATTCCCCGCCTCGGCGGCGGTCGCGGCCGGAGCCGCAACCGGATTGAGATAGACCGCGCCGGTCAAATTGGTATGCCCCCAGGGCAGTTGCGCCTTGTTGGTCTCGTCATTGACCTGGGCACGAACCTGCGTCATCGCCTGCTGAATCTCCACGCCCGGCTGGGTGATATTGGCCATCAGGGCCCGGGTGAACGGGCTATTGGTGCCGACCGGGCCATCGAGCGCGGTTTGTCCGGGACCAGTGGCGAACGCGATCAGGGTGCCTTCGCCGGATGACATTTCGGCCAGGCCAGCCTGCACCGAAACACTCCGCGTGCTCGCGCCGGCCCGGATCTTCGCTGTAAACGGATTGTCACGGCAGGCATCGAGGAACACCAGTTTGACCTTGGCGGCGTTCATGGTCTGGTCGAGCGTGAGATCGACGTTGATCGCATTGCCAAGCTTGACGTCCATTTCGGATTTGATGTCGGCATCGACCGGCAGCAGGTAGTTGACGCCGTCAACCGCGATGCCATGGCCGGCATAAAAGAACACCGCAACCTCCGCGCCTTGGGTTTTCCTGCCGAATTCGAGCAGCCGCGCGGTCATCTCGTCGCGGGTGAGATTGATGCCCTCGACGACGTCGAAACCCGCGTCGCGGAGCAGGCCGGCCATCGACTTGGCGTCGATCGGCGGGTTCGGAAGCGGCGTTACGTTTTTGTAAGTGCCGTTGCCGACAACAAAGGCGACACGGCGTTCGGCCCTGACGGCATCCGCACTGACGAGAAATCCCAGGAGTGACAATGCCAGGATCCAGAAGCGCATGGCCTATTTCTTCCCTGATCTTAGAATCGCAGTCGATTTTCGAAAAAACCAAGCCGGTTCAAACACACTGCCATGAAATTTGAACTTCCGGCGGCTAGCCACTTCACGGGTCAGCTCAAGGTTCGCGTGCAGCAACCTTTATCCGGATCAATGGTTCCACAACGCGCGCCGATTGTCATGCCGCATTGCACTACGCCCTCCATGGCGCGGCCCCCGCAACAGGATCCGGTACGTTCATGCGCTGACCCGCGGCTGACCTCAGCTAACGGCGACGGTGATGGATGGTCGCGGTTCGGCCCGATGCGGCTGAACACCTGCCCGCGGGAACCCGGAAGATCGACGGGCGTTGGCAGTCCATGATCGTCCTCAAATTATCATTGGCGATGGCGTTGTCTTCGGTTGTGATCGGTTCAGTTCACGCCGAAAACGGAATGGCGTCGTTCTATGGCGGCGGAAAGACCGCAAGCGGCGAAAGAACCGGCACAACAGGGCTCACCGCCGCTCATCGCACGTTGGCTTTCGGCACCTATGTGCTGGTTACAAACGTCAGCAACGGCAAGACCGTCGTGGTGCGCGTCACCGACCGCGGTCCTTATCGCCGTGGCCGCATCATCGACGTGAGCCGGGCTGCGGCGCGAGAACTTGACATGATCGACCGCGGCACGACCATGGTCAGCGTCGTCCTTCGATAGAGCGTGGTCCCACTCCACCGGGAAGCAAGATATTCTTCGTGTCGTTTGCTCTGGGGGCGAACAATAACAATACAGTCAATTCAGGTTGGCACGCTGTTTTGAGGCGAAGGATTCGAGGCGAACGAATCATCCACAATTCGGACGCTATCCGCGCCGCGAGAATGCTCTGGCGAGTGACGCGCTGCGCTGTTGCGCAAAGTGGAATCTGGTTTCCCCTCGGTACAAGCGCGAAGCATTTTCCTGGAGATCTTGCTCTAACAAAGAGATGAGATCTCGATTCAAATTCAATCATTCAAAGCAAACAAATTGATCGGAAATCGACAGCACGGGATTGAACGGTCAATTATGCTGACATGCTTTTCATTCACGCGTCATGCTCGCGAGCATTGATCCACACGGGTCTTCATGATTTCCTTAAACCGGGGGTAGCAGCTCCACGGAGGATATCAAGCATGAAGGTCAGTCAACGAATACGAGGCCTGCTGATTTCAACCACACTGGCGGCGATAAGCTCGTCCGCAATCAATTTACCTGCATCCGCCCAAACGTCCGCCGGCAAGCCAAACATTCTGTTCATCATGGGCGATGACATCGGCTGGATGCAGCCGAGCATCTACCATCGCGGCTTGATGGTCGGCGAAACGCCGAACATCGATCGCATCGGAAACGACGGTGCGATCTTCATGGACTATGTCGCCATGCAGAGCTGCACCTCCGGCCGCAATGCCTTCTTTACGGGTATGTACCCGTTGCGGACGGGCATGATTCCTCCGCAACTGCCCGGCAGCCCGTCCTATTTGCAACCCGGCACGCCGGCGCTTGCCAAGTTCCTTCTCGACCTCGGTTACAACACCGGCGAGTTTGGCAAAAACCACCTCGGCGACCATACGGCGTCTCTTCCGACCGCGCATGGCTTCCAGGAGTACTGGGGCTACCTCTATCACCTCGACGCGATGCAGCAGGTCAGCTTCCAGGACATCAACTCGTCGCCGACCGTGCAAGCCGTTGCGCCACCATGCCGCAATACTCCGGTCACAGGCTTACCTGAGGTCCCTGGCGCCGTTGACCAAAAAACGGCGCTCTGCCTGATGCCACCGCGCCCGGTCATTTCGTGCAAGTCCTCGGACGGTACGGAGAAGAACCAGACGTGCAAGGACGAAGGTCCGTTGACGCTGGATCGGTCGAGGACTGTGGACGAGGAAATTTCGGCCAAAGTCGTCGACTTCCTCGATCGCAACGATCCGAAGAAAACCAACAAGCCGTTCTTCGCTTGGTATAATCCTGCACGTATGCACGTCGTGACAGTGCTTTCGCCGAAATACGAAGCCATGCTTGGCGTCAAGGGTGGCAAGGATTGGGGCGTCGACGAAGCCGGCATGAAGCAATTGGACGACAACATCGGCGTCGTTCTCAAGAAGCTGGAAGACATGGGCCAGCTTGATAACACGATCGTGGTCTTCACCACCGACAACGGTGCCGAAGCGATCAGCTTCCCCGACGGCGGCGTGACACCGTTCAAGGGTCAAAAGGGCGAGGCTTGGGAAGGCGGCTACCGCGCTCCGCTGGTGGTCCGTTGGCCGGGCCATATCAAGCCCGGCACGGTGAAGAACCAGCTATTCGCTGCCCTCGATTGGGTACCGACACTGGTCGATATCGCCGGTGGCCCGAAGGGCGACGGCCTGAAGACCCAGATCGAGGCCGGTTCGTATCCCGGTATCGTCAAGACCACGCTCGACGGCTTCGACCAGCGCGCGTACCTTGAAGGCACCAGCGACAAGTCGGCGCGCGACGTCTTCTTCTATTTCTCGGGCGCAACCCCATCGGCGGTGCGCTACAAGAACTGGAAGATGTACTACACCATGTCGCAGCCCGGCCCAGCCGGCTGGATCATGCCTCTCATCCCATTCCACTTCACCCTGGTCCAGAACATCAAGCGCGATCCTTTCGAGCAGAGTGTCGGCATCGACCAGAAGTCGGCAATGAGTATGGGCGGCGCGCTTGGCGCACCGATGACAGCATTCCAATACGATTGGAACATGCTGCCTATCGGCCAACAGCTATGGGCCGAGCACTTGCTGTCCTATGAAAAGTATCCCCCGCTGCAGGCACCGGAAAGCTACAACCTGAGTGGGATCCTGGCCGAGGTTAAAAAGGCAGCGGCAAATCACCAGGGCGACTAACGGTCCGGGGCGATATTGATGCAATCCGCGGGCGCCTACAAAGTGGGCGCCCGCAAGTATCTTTCGACCCCGGTCAGGTTCGGCCCATCCGGCTGCCCTTACCCGAGGCCAGGACTGAGGGGATGAATGGTATGAACAAGAACCACTGGGTCGGTTTACTGGCGTCACTCGCTTCAATGACGATGACGGCGGCCCCTGCGCTTGCGCAACAACAAAAACCCAACATTCTCGTCATCATGGCCGATGACATCGGCTATTGGAACATCAGTGCACGCCATGCCGAGCCAATCGACACATCCGCAAGCCATGTCGGCTTCAGGTGCGTAAAAAGGAGGATCGCGTCATGAGCAACGACAAGATCCAATGAAGGCCGCGGACAGATGTAACCCGCGCCGAATAGTGTCTGGCCTCGAAGCAACCCGGGGAACGTCGATGTCTAAAATCGCGGGTTTAGCAGTCGGACTCTTGTTGTTGCCAGCGATTGCGGTGGCACAGCAGGCGACTGAGTTGACCATCGGGTGGCTCGGATATTCAGCCGGCAATATCAGTCAGGATTTGAGCGTACGAAACAACGGGATTCTTCCAATCAAA
>Ga0073928_10004358_pt1 | contig 21067 bp, 18 predicted proteins | sample PaiPotPPA55metaG_FD_76969 | JGI IMG/M metagenome (GOLD analysis project Ga0073928, IMG submission 76969) | Iron sulfur acid spring bacterial and archeal communities from Banff, Canada, to study Microbial Dark Matter (Phase II) - Paint Pots PPA... ...
GGCGAACATCAGCACCGTCACCGGCACGCACACGGTGTACCTGGTGTTCAGCAGCGGCCAGCCGGCCGACTTCGTCAATGTGAACTGGTTTACCTTCGAGCAGGCCTGAGCACCGCCCTGGTACGCTTCGGCCGACGCTGAACTGAGACTGTAGGAAGCAGCATTCTTAGTTCCTCGGAGGTGAAGGAGCCCGCTGTGGCGCGCAAACCACGGCCGGTGAACCCGGATGACGGGCCGCTGCAGGCCTTCGCGTTCGACCTTCGGGCACTGCGCGAGACGGCCGGGAATCCGACGTACCGGACACTGGCGAAGACCGCGGGCTTCGCCGCCACGACCCTCGGGGACGCAGCCGGAGGCGGCCGGCTGCCGACCCTGGAGGTGACGCTCGCCTACGTCGGGGCGTGCGGCGGCGACGCCGCGGCGTGGCAGGCCCGCTGGCAGGCGGTGAACCGCGAGCTGGCCCGGCGGCCTGCCCCGGAATCCGAGACCGAAGCCGATCCCGAGTCCGATATTCCGGACGCAGCAGCGGAACCAGTCGCCGAGCCGGCCGCAACCCAGCCAGCCCCCGTCGCTGAGAGTGGACTACTCGCGCGTCTGCCTCGTACCGCGATGCTCGCCGCCTCGACCACTGGCCTGGTCCTCGTGATGGCAGCCGCGTTCCTCGTGCAGCACTACGACGGCGGCCATGGCACGGCCGGGTCTCTGTCCGGGCAGGCATCGCACGCAGCGGTCGCGACGCAGAGCTCTGTACCGGTCGGAGACTGCCCCTCCCCTGTCGCCACGGGCGGCCCGATCCGTTTCACCGCTAACACGTACGGCCTCGGCGCGAACGTCCGGGAGGGCGCAAGTCTGCAGTCGCCGGTACGCGCTCAACTTCCGCCCGGCTGCACGGTTGGTTTCTCCGGGTACTGTCTCGGCGACGTCGTCCGCGACGAGACCGCGGGCACGCCGGACATGCGCTGGTTCATCGTTCCCGGCGGAGGTGTGGTCTCCTCCGCCATCGTGCACGGCGACCCGCCGGCCGATCTGAGGCCGCAGGCCTGTCCCGACGACGTCCCCGGACCGGCCTCGATCAGCCTCGCCGTCTCTCCGGACGGGACCGGTGACGGCGTGGTGCAACTCGTGGCGGGCGGAACCCGGCTGTGGATCGTCGGATTTGCCGCCTACTACTCCTCCGGCGCTCCCGGCGATGTTGCACGCTGGCATCAACTCGAGCTCACCGACGGAAACAGCATGGCCGCGCTGTCCTTCAGCGCCACGCTGCGCATCTCCCCGTCGACGCGCGGCTTGAGCGATCCGAGCGAGATCCCCGTCGTCGCCGCGGCCTGCTTCGGCGGCAACGGGCCGAGCACTGTCGCGACCGCCGGCGCCGTGCGGCGCTCCGCTCCCTCAATCCTGGTGCCAATGAGCCAGCCAGCCTCTATGCTCTCCGCTGCGGAGAGCGCCGCCTGCGCGTATCCGAGCACTACCGCGGCCGGTTGACGGCTGGAGTTCCGTACTGACTATTCATGGGGGATTTATGTCTCAATGCACGCTGGCAGAGGTCGTCGAAGGGCTCGCCGCGAAGTTCGGCATCCCGGGCGTGGCTGTAGGGGTGTGGACGGGCGGCCGGGAGAACTACGCGGTCCACGGCGTCACGAGTATCGAGAACTCGCTGCCGGTGGACCGGGACACGCTGTTCGTGCTTGGCTCGGTGACCAAGAGCTACACGGCGAGCGCGTTGATGGTGTTGGTGGAGCAGGGAAAGGTGGCCCTGGACGCGCCGGTACGGCGTTACGTGCCGGAGTTCGCGCTTCCGGATGAGCAGGCCGCAGCTGAGATCACGGTGATGCAGTTGCTCAATCACACCTCGGGCTTGGACTGGCGGCTGAGCGCCAACACCGGCGAGGGCGACGACGCGCTGGCCGGCCAGGTGGCGTGCCTTGCGGAGTCGAACCTGATCGCGCCGCCCGGCGCACGCCCGTCTTATAGTCAGGTCGGATTCAACGTGCTCGGGCGGATCATCGAGAAGGTCACCGGGCTCACCTACGAGGACGCCGTCAGCACACTGCTGCTAGAGCCGCTGGGCCTGCACAGCAGCGTGTTCGCGGTCAACGACGTCCTGGTACGCCGATTCGCGGTCGGGCACAACCTCAGCGCCGACGAGACGCTCGCGGTGGTGCGGCAGTGGAAGGACACCCGGGGCAACAACCCGGGCGGGGGCCTGGCCGGGTCGGTGACCGATCTGCTGGCGTGGGGCCGATTCCATCTCGGCGACGGCCGCGGAGTGCTCAGCGCGGACACGTTGGCGCAGATGCGCCAACCCACGGTCGAACTGCGCGGCTCGTCTCTCGGTGACGCATTCGGGCTGTGCTGGTTCGTCAAGCAGGTGGGTGAGGTCGCCACGGTCGCTCAGGGAGGCTCCGCCAACGGCCAGTTCGCCGACCTGCTGCTGGTGCCCGAGCACGACTTCGCCGTCGCGGTGATGTCGAACGCGGGCCCGGATGCCGGCCTGGCGTTCAACCAGACGATCGTAACGTGGGCGCTGGAGGAGTATCTCGGCGTCGTCGAGCAGACCCCTGAGCCGCTGGCCTACGATGCGGCCCAGGCGGCCGAGGTGGTTGGCACCTACGGCAACGAGATGATGCTGCTTACCATCACCGACGACGGCACCCACCTCTCGATCGCCTGTGACATCAGACCCGAGATCCGCGAGTCCAGCGACACGGAACTGCCGCCCGATCTGCCGTTCGCAAGCATGGGCCTGCTCCCGGGCGACGCAGGAGAGTTCATCGTCACCGAAGGCGGCCTCGCCGGCCAGCGCGGGATCTTCACCCGCGACCAGTCCGGCACCGTCACCGCCGCAGACCTCGCCGGCCGTACTTTCGCCCGAGAGTAAATGAGCTGAACCTGTGGGTGTCTGGCCGGACGCGCAGGACGGCCGGCGGGAGGTCGCAGTCGGGTTCCCGAGGAGCGACGCGACGAGGGCGAGGCTTGAGATCGGGGCGGGCGGGTGGGCGCAGCACAATGTTTAATGCCTGAATATTTAGTCATTGCTTAAATAAGACGCAGGTCGCGGCGTGATTGGCTGTGAGAAGTGGTGGTTTTTGGTGCGGAATTTTGCGCGCACGCAACGAAGCGAAGCGGAGTGAGTACGTGCAAAATTCCGCACCAAAAACCACCACGGAGCACAGACACCCGCTTTAAAACCAAGCCCCTCGCGGAGCCGACACCACTCGTCGCGGCGGATTCAGACTGGATAGCCGTGCTCCCAGCGCGATTTGGATCACACCGCGGCCTACGCTCAATACAAACAAGGCCTAAATATTCAGGCATTAAACATTGTGCTGCGCCCACCCGCCCACCCCGATCTCAACCATCAACCCGCGCCCCCCACCCTCGTCGCCGTGCTCCTCGGCGGCTCAACCCCGTTCCCCGCTCAACGACCCATGGATGGGGCACAGGAGCCGTTATTCGCGGGTTATCGGCGCGCTATCGACCCGGCGCACACTCGGGCTCGGCCGCGCCTGCGTGGCCGAACCCTGTCACCCACCACGGGGTAGCCCCGTCGTGGGGCGGTCCCGCACAGGAGGATCGTGAATATCAGGAAGCACATACGCCGGTACGCCGGGGCGGCCGTGGCCGTCCTCGCGCTCAGCCTGGCCACGGCGCTGGGCGCGCCGTCCGCCTCGGCCGCAGCCGGCGGCGACGCCGCGAGCCTCGCGCTCGCGAACGTCGGCAAGTCGGCGGGAACGTGCGCCGACAACCCGACCACCAACAGCCTCGGCGGCAGCCAGTTCGAGACCAGCTGCAGCGGCAACGGGGGCAACGGCGAGTTCTGGTGCGCCGACTTCGCCGAGTGGGTCTGGCAGAACTCTGGCTTCTACACCGGCGGGCTCAGCGCGGCGGCGGGCAGCTTCTACGTCTACGGCGAGAACAACGGCACCCTGCACACCTCTTCGTCGTACGTGCCTCAGCCGGGCGACGCGGTGGTCTACGACTACGCGGGCGGCGGCGTCGCCGACCACGTGGGCATCGTGACCTCGGTGGACTCGAGCGGCAACGTGGTCACCGCGAACGGCGACTGGAACGGGATCAGCAACAGCTCGGAGTCCACCTTCGCACGCAGCTCCGGGGTGGTCTCGGTAACGATCCCGGCGAGTGAGCGGGCCTCGGGCGACTACGTGGGTGCGGCCGGGATGACCATCTCCGGCTACATCACGCCGGTGGCCAGCGGCAGCGGCAGCAACCCGCCGCCGGTCAACTCGGGCAATCCGTACAGTCCGAGCGCCGTCTGCGGCAGCGGATACGGCGTGATCGACTCCCACGGGATCACCGGAGCGACCATCTACCTGCTCTACAACAACTCCACCGGCGACAACTGCGTGACCACCCTGGCCACCTCGCCGACGAGCGCGAAATCGATGAACGCCACGTTAGCGGTGCAAGGCGGATCATCAGGAAGTAATCCAGGGACATTCACCGACTACGCCGGGCCGGTCGTCGAGTACGCGCCGAGCTCCTGCGTGGAATGGGGCGGCTCGTACAACGGCAGCTCCTGGACCAGCGGCTGGAGTCACTGCGGCGGCGGTTCGAGCGGCCCGGCGCCGACCGGCAACAACATCTACACGCCGACTCAGGTGTGTGGCAGCGGCTACGGCGTGATCGACTCCCACGCGGTCTCCGGAGCGACCATCTACCTGCTCTACAACAGCTCGACCGGCGACAACTGCGTGACCACCCTGGCCACCAACGCCTCGACGGCTGAGCCCACGAAGGCGACCCTGGCCGTGCAGGGCGGCAACTCGGGCAGCGACTCCGGCACGTATACCTACTACGCCGGACCGGTGACCGAGTACGCGCCGAACAACTGTGTCGAGTGGGGCGGCTCGTACAACGGAAGTTCTTGGACGAGTAGCTGGAGCCACTGCGGCAACGGCACTGTGACCCAGCCGCCGGGCGCCTCGAACCCGTACACGCCGACCCAGGTCTGCGGCAGCGGCTACAGCGTCGTCGACTCGCACTCGGTCACCGGCGCGACCATCTACCTGCTCTACAACAGCTCCACCGGCGACAACTGCGTCGCCACGATGGCCACCAGTCCGTCCTCGGCTGTGTCGATGAACGCGACGCTGGCTGTGGAGGGCGGCGGCTCGTCGAGCAACCCGGGCACCTTCACCGACTACGCCGGACCAGTGACCGAGTACGCGCCGAGCTCCTGCGTGGAGTGGGGCGGCTCGTACAACGGAAGCTCCTGGACCAGCGGCTGGAGCCACTGCTGACGCTGCCAGGACCCGCGCCGCGCTGAAGCAAGTCCGCGGCAGGATTGCACGGAATTGATTGCCCGGCAGGTCCTAGGCCTGCCGGGCAATCGCCGTGCTCGGTACAACTTCGACAGCTCCCCAAATCTCCAGGTGAGCTGCGAAGGAGGACGGATGGAATTCGGCGTTCTGGGACCGCTGCTGATCCGCGACGAGACCGGCGTGCTCAGCGCCAACGTCAGGGCCGCGAAACAGCGGACTCTGCTAGCGGCGCTTCTGCTGCGGGCCGGCCGAGTCGTATCGGTGGACTATCTGGTGGAGACGCTCTGGGACGGACTGCCGCCGGACACCGCGCTGCCGAGTCTGCGCAACTACGTGATGCGGCTGCGCGCCGCTCTCGGATCGGCGGGTCGCCGGATCTCCTTTCGCGGCAACGGTTATGTGATCGACATATCCGAGGACGAAGTCGACCTGCTGCGCTTCACGGGACTGCTCGAGGCCGGGGTGGCCGCGTTCCAGCGGTGCGAGTTCGCGCTGGCCGCCGAGCTGACCGGACGCGCGCTGGACCAGTGGCGCGGCCCTGTGCTGGAGGATGTGGTCTCGGACACCCTGCACCGCGATGAGTGTTCGCCCGTGGCCGAGCGTCGACTGGACGCCGTGGAGCTGAAACTGGAGGCCGACCGCCGGCTCGGTGTCAGGCCCGCGTGGACTGCGGAGTTGCGCAACCTGGCTTGGGCGCATCCCGAGCGCGAGCGGCTCTGGGAGCACCTGATCAGCGGCCTGTGCCAGGACGGTCGGCGCATAGCGGCGCTGGCCGAGTACCAAAGACTGGAGCGTGTGCTCGACAAGGAGTACGGCGTCCGACCGGGTGCACGATTACGCAGTCTGATCAGCGATATTCATCCGACTAGTGCCGTGCACCGCGAGCATTACAAGTACTACGAGTTCAGGCCGCTCGCCCGCGCGTTCGCTCGTACGCGGAGCGAATCCGACGCGGGCCGCAGCGACCTGTGACTTCTCCTCGTCAGCCGAACATGCCGGGTACGTAGTTGCCGGCAGGCTGCTGGGTGATGACGTTCACCCGGTTGTAGGCATTGATGAGGGCGATCTCGCAGATGAGGCCGGCGAGCTGCTCCTCGTCGTAATACTTGGCGGCGTTCGCCCAGACCTCGTCCGAGACGCCGCCGGCCGCGTCGGCGATGCGGGTGCCCTGCTCCGTCAGCTCCAGCGCGGCGCGCTCGGCGTCGGTGAACACCATGGCCTCCCGCCAGGCCGCGACGAGGTTCAGGCGGACCGAGGTCTCCCCGGCCGCCTCGGCGTCCTTGGTGTGCATGTCGGTGCAGAAGCCGCAGCCGTTGATCTGGCTGGCGCGCAGCCGCACCAGCTCGGCCGTCTTGGCCGGGAGCCCCGACTCCGCGACCGCCTTGCCCGCGCCGTTGATGTGCCTGAGGGCCTTGCCGCCGACGGCGCTGCCGAAAACGTTCAAGCGTGCTTCCATGGTCTACTCCAAGTGCCTCTTCTTCGTACTTCGTGCTTACACCCTTCTGACGAAACAGCCCCGCAAAGTGTGAGGCGGCCGGCGAGCCCCTACTGCACGCCCGGCTGCCAGCCGGGATCGCGGCCGGTCAGGCCGAGGAGCCGGCTGAAGGCCGACGCGTCCTCGGCGACCGTGACCGGGGGGCCGAACAGGCCCGGCGTTCCGCCCGGACCCTGCTCGACGACGGACTTGGCCCACGCGTACGCGGCCGCCACCGTATCCGCCAACGCCGGGTCGTCGCCGGGGAAGCCGTGGCCGGTCGCGACGGCGAGATCCCACCCGTGCACGAGGACCTCGTCGATTGCGGCGGCCCCGGCGACCTGCGCAGGCATCTCGCCGCCGCCGACCCGGGTCATGCCCTCCCACGCCGCAGCCGACCGCCAGCCGTCGGCCAACGTGTCGAGGCGGGCCGGCAGCCGGTCACGCCAGTCCGCGCCCAGCCTCGATGCGTCGGGTGCGGGTGCCTGGCCGCCGTCCGCGAGCCTCTGCTTGGTACCGGCGGCGGCGAAAGCCACACACAGGTTGTCTACGTGGTTGAGGAGCGCCCCCACTGTGATGCCGCCGCAGGGTGTGCGCACGTCGAGTTGGTCGTCTCGGACGCCCCGGATGGTGGCAGCCATTGCCGTCGTCGCAGGTCCTAGATCCAAGGTCATCTTTAGACACTACGCCTCGCGTGGCGGTGCCGTGCTCTCGCGGACGATCAGTTCGGTCGCGAGTTCCAGCCGCGTGTGTCGCGGCTGTTTGCCCCGGGACAGCTCCACCACCATCTCGGCCGCAGCTACGCCCATCTCGGTGAGCGGCTGGCGAACCGTGGTCATCGGCGGGCCGGCCCACCGCGAGAACGGCAGGTCATCGAACCCTACGACGCTCAGCTCCTCGGGGATGCGCACCCCGGCCCGGCGCGCAGCCTCATACACCCCGTGCGCTTGCAGATCGTTCGCCGTGAACACGGCGGTCGGCGGCTCGGGCAGCGCCAGCAGCGCGGCGCCGTCGCGCAGGCCGCCCTCGACGTAAAGCGTCGAATCGCGCACGAGTTCGGGGTGGACGGCGACTTCAGCCATCTCGTGTGCGGCACGGTAGCCGCCGAGCCGCGCCCGGCAGCACGGCCAGGCCACCGGACCGTTGATCATGGCGATGCGACGGTGGCCGAGTTCGAGCAGGTGCCGGGTCGCGCTGAGCCCGCCGCTCCAGTTGGTGGCGCCGACCGAGGGCGTGCGGTGCATCGGCTCGCCGGTCGGGTCGAGTACTACCAGCGGCACGCCGCGGGCCGCGAGCTGGGACTGCTGACCGACCGTCAGTTCGGAGAAGACGACGATGACGCCGGTCGGCCGCCGTTCGAGCACCTGCTCGGTCCACGCCCGCCCCGGGGTGAGCCGCCCCTGCATCTCGGTGAGCACGACCACCAGCCCGTGCGCGCGGGCGACCGCCTCCACCCCGCGGATGATTTCGAGCGCCCACAGGCTCTCGAGGGCGTGGAAGACGAGTTCGATGATCGCGGTCGGCGCGTCCGTATCGGGCCGCCGATATCCCTGCTCGCGGATCACCGCCTCGACCCGCTGCCGGGTGCCGGGCGCCACCCCGGGCCGACCGTTGAGCACACGCGAGACGGTGGGTACCGACACGCCGGCCAGCCGGGCGACCTCGGCGGCGGTCACCTGCCCCGCACGCGCGGATCCGGCACCTCGGCGTATATCAGCCACCTGCGCAGTATAGCCGGGCCCGAAGACGTTTGGCTTTGAAACTTTCACTGATTTCTTTGGAAGCTTTCTGATCCACTGACCAGGACTGTTGACGGGCATTGCGGCCTGTCTTACCGTCAGCTCCGCGAAATGGAGTCACATATTTCTCGAAATATTTCGAACTCTCAGGAGCAGCCCGTGAAAATCACTCTGAAACGGCCCTCTCGAAGGACGCTGCGGGCGCTCGGCGCCGCGCTGTCCACCGCCGCCTGCGCGGCGGCCGCCCTCACCGGCCTGGCGATCACCGCGCCGCCCGCTCAGGCGGCCTCACTGGTGCAGGTCACGAGCTTCGGCTACAACCCGAGCGGATTGCAGATGTGGGAGTACGTCCCCGCCGGCGCCTCCGCGCACCCGCCCATCCTGCTCGCGCTGCATCAGTGCACGCAGTCAGGCCCGGCGTTCTACTCAGGCTCCGAGTTCGCCTCACTCGCCGACCAGTACGGTTTCATCGTCATCTACCCGTCCGCCGTACGCAGCGGCAGCTGCTGGGACGTCTCCTCGCCCGGCGCGCTCACCCACAACGGGAACAGCGATCCGGCCGGCCTGATGTCCATGGTCACGTATGTCGAGCAGCACAACGGCGGCGACTCCAGCCGCGTCTATGTCACCGGCGCCTCCTCCGGCGCGATGATGACGAACGTCATGCTCGGCGACTATCCGGACGTGTTCAAGGCGGGCGCCGCGTACATGGGCGTGCCGTTCGGCTGCTTCGCCGGCACCACCGTCGCCGAGTGGAACAGTGCGTGCGCCGAGGGCCAGACGAGCATGACGCCCCAGGCGTGGGGCAACTTGGTGCGCAACGCCGATCCGGGCTACACCGGCCCTCGGCCGCGCATGCAACTGTGGCACGGCACCGCCGACACGACGCTGAACTACAACAACTTCGGCGAGGAGATCAAACAGTGGACGAACGTGCTCGGCGTGAGCCAGACGCCGACGTCGACCGACACACCGGTGTCCGGGTGGACCCGCACTCGCTACGCCGACAGTTCGGGCACGGTCCAGGTCGAGGCGTACAGCATCGCCGGGGCCGGACACGTGCTGCCGGAGACGGGCATGGCCGCGTACGCGATCCACTTCTTCGGCCTTGACGGCAGCGTCACGCCCACGTCGCCCAGCGCTTCGGCATCGGCGTCCGTATCGGCTTCCGCCTCCGCCTCCGCGAGCGCATCGCCGACGACGTCGACCGGCGGCGGCTCGTGCACCGTGACCGACAGCATCAGCGCCTGGAACACGGGCATGACCGAGAACCTCACCATCACCAACACCGGCAGCGCGATCAACGGTTGGGCGCTCGCCTTCACGCTGGGCAGCGGGCAGGCCATCACCAACGGCTGGAACGCCACCTATTCCCCGGCCACCGGGCACGTCACCGCGACCAATCTCAGCTACAACGCCACGCTCGCCGCGGGCGCAAGCACGAGCATCGGATTCCAGGCCGCCCAGACCGGCAATACCGCCGCGCCCACCGGCTTCACCCTCAACGGACACACCTGCACCGTCGGCTGAACTGCATTCGACCAAATGAGTAACACGGGTAACTCTGCGGTTGCGACACCGCACGCAACACCTTCTACTCGATATTTGGAGGTATTCACGGCCTTTGCACAGGAAGTGGTGGGTGCGCATGCTCACAGCTCGCAGTCTCTTCAAGGAGATCAACGAAGATGACGACGCCTTCCGCCTCTTCTGCAGCATCGCGATGAGCGGAGAGAGCCAGGGCGGCTGGGAGAACGGCCGGATCGCCGCCCTGGTCTCGGACCCCGCGCTCGCCCCCAAGATCGCGCGGCACGGCGCAGACGAGGACAAGCACGGCCGGATCTTCCGCGGTCTGATGCGCAACCGGGGCCTCGAACCGGTCCCGGTGCCCGCGGACACCGACTACACGATGCTCCTCGAACAGCAGGGGATCGGCCTGGCGCACAGCCGCCTGTCGCGCAACGAGCCGCTCACCGACTACGACGTCACCGTTTATCTCGCGCACAGCCGCGTCACCGAACAGCGTGCCTCCGAGCAGATGAAGCTGCTGCGCAGGGTCTTCGCCGACGACCCGCACATCGGCCGCGCGGTCCGGATGATCAGCTCAGACGAGGACAACCACCTGGCGTATTGCCACGAAGAGCTGCTGCGGCTCGCGGCGAAGGGCCAGGGCCGCCAGATCGACCAGATCCTGCGCCGAACCGCGCATGCCGAGATCCGCACGTACCGCGACGTCAGCCTCGCCGTGATGGAGCAGATGGGCGGAATCCTGCGGTGGTCCAAGGCCAAGTCGAACGTCCTGAAGCTGGGTATCCACGCCCTCTACGCGTATGAGCGGCTCGGCGGCTGGCGGCGCATGACCACGCTGCGCCCGCCGGCGATCCGCAACGCGCTCGGCGGACCGGCTCTGCGCAACGCCCCGAACCCGACCGCGTGACCGGCGCCTTGCGCGCTATGGGCGAGTGAAGGTCACGTGCGTGACGCCGCTGGGCGTCGTCACGGACTCCACCTGGAAGCGGTCTTCGAGCCCCTCGAGACCCTCCCACAGGCGTACGCCGCGGCCGAGGATGATCGGCACGATGACCACGTGCAGGTGGTCCACGAGGTCCGCGGCGAGGAACTGGCGGACCGTGGTCGGGCCGCCGCCGATCCGCACGTCAAGACCGCCCGCGGCCTCGCGGGCCTGACGCAGTACCTCCTCGGGGCCGGCGTCGACGAAGTGGAAGGTGGTGCCGCCCTCCATCTCGAGCGAGGGGCGCGGGTGGTGGGTCATCACGAACACCGGCGTGTGGAACGGCGGATCGGCACCCCACCAGCCGGTCCAGGACAGGTCTTCCCACGGTCCCTGCTGCGGCCCGAACTTGCGGCGCCCCATGATCTCGGCACCGATGCCGTTTCCCCACGTCGAAGCCATCGCGTCGTCGACGTTGAACTCGCTGCCGCTGGACGTGCCGTGCATGTCCTGAAAGGTGCGTGTGCCGAAGAACCACTCGTGCAGTCGGGTCCCGGCGTGGCCGAACGGCGCTTCTAAGCTCTGCCCCTCCCCGGTACCGAAGCCGTCCAGGGAGACGGAGAAGTTGTGCACTCTGACTCGCGACATGCCGCTGTGCTCCCGCCACTCGACTCGTACATCCTCAGCAACCGCCCGAAATCCCTCGTCGCCGGCGGCCTGGTCACCGAGGTCGAAGGGCTGCGGCCAGAGGCGCCAGATTACAACATAAGGGATCGATATCCTCGGCGACGCGCGCCCTCGGCCCGAGAGCCACTCGCCTGCTCGGCACTGCCGTCGGCCTACCGGCGAACGATCGCCACCCTAAGCCCGGATTAGCGATCAGTTAAGAACGCGAAAATATCACCCCTGCCCTGATCTGCATGTTCAGTCGATTTTCGCCTCGTGGTCTAGTCCCATTGGGCTAGACCACTATTGACGGCGGCCTCCCGGGCGAGTATCACGTCTGGCAAGCCGTCGCTGCGCTGGACGGCGTACCCACCCCACCCCGGGCGCCGTCCGCGCCCACCGCACCACGCGGACGGCGCCGTCCGAATGGAGACGTGAACCGGCCATGACACCGCTCCAACCCGCGCCGCTGGCGCAGGACCCGTCGCAGGAACCATCGATGAGGCAAGGACTCCGGCACAGCCGCAAGCTGCGCGCGGCCGCAGTGGCGGTCGCCGCGGCCTCGCTCGCGGTCGGCGGCGTGCTCGCCGCCGCGGCCCCCGGCCAGGCGGCGGGCTCCGCCCTCACCTCCAACTGGTACGCCTCGGCGCCCTACCTGTTCGTCGACGGCAGCCAGCCCAACCCCACGACCGTCATGGCCGCCTCCGGGCAGAAGGCCTTCGAGATCGCGTTCATCCTCGCGCCCAACAGCGGCGGGTGCAGCCCGACCTGGAACGGCACCGATCCCATATCAAGCGACACCACGGTCGGCCCGGTGATCAACGAGATCCGGGCCGCCGGCGGCGACGTCTCCGTGTCAGTGGGCGGGTACGGCGGCACCAAGCTCGGCCAGACCTGCGGCAGCGCCGCGGCGACGGCCGCCGCGTACCAGCAGGTCGTCACCCAGTACGGGCTGCACGCGATGGACTTCGACCTCGAAGAACCCGAGTACGAGAACTCCTCCGCCATCGCCAACGAGCTCGGCGCCGCGCAGATCCTGCAGCAGAACAACCCCGGGATGTACATCTCGGTGACCATGCCGGGCACCGCCGCCGGCACCGGCTGGTTCGGCACCCAACTGTTGGACGAGGCCAAGACCCTCGGCTTCACTCCGAACAACTACTCGATCATGCCGTTCGACGGCGGATTCAGCGGCTCCGCCGCGCAGATCAGCGCGCTCGAGGCCTTCCACTCGCTGCTGGTGAGCACCTTCGGCTGGGATTCCGCGACCGCATACGCGCACGAAGGCGTGTCGATGATGAACGGGCGCACCGACTCCGCCGAGTACTTCTACCAGAGCGACTTCGCCAATGTGCTGAGTTACGCGACCAGCCACGGGCTCGGACGCTACACGTTCTGGGACGTCAACCGTGACCAGCAGTGCAGCCCGCCGGACAACAACGGCGTGCTCTCCGGCAGCTGTTCGGGCGTGACGCAGAACGCCTGGGACTTCACCAAGTACACGACCCAGTTCGCCGGGGCCACTCCCCCAACCACGACGCCCACCACCGCCTCGGCGTCCGCATCGGCCTCGGCCTCGGCCTCAGCATCGGCGTCCTCGACCGGCGGCAGCGGATCTTGCGCCGCCGCATGGAGCTCCTCGACGGCTTACAACGGCGGAGCCGTGGTGTCGTACAACGGCCACAACTGGACGGCCAAGTGGTGGACCGAGGCTGATGTGCCCGGTGGCGCGGCGGGCGTGTGGACCGACGACGGCGCTTGCTGATCCGATCCCGATCGGCTGCCGGTCGTGGCTGACCGGCAGCCGACAAGGCAGCCGACAAAGCAGCCGACCGGGAGCCGACAGCCAGCCGATCTAAGCCGTGTCGCCGAGCGCCCTGCGTGCTCGGCGACACGGCCGCCTGGAACAATGGCCGAATGAACAATCGATCCTCGGGCGCCGGCGCGGGCGTACAGCACGACGAAGACCTGGCCACCCGGCTGCGGAATGCGATGCGCGGCTGCACCAGGCGGCTCTCGGGGACGTCGGCGGCGGGCGGGACCATCCGCGACGGGCTCGGCCTGTTCACCGACTGGATCGCGTCCGACGAGGCGTCGACCGCGGCGTACGGCATCGACGGACCCACCGACCTCTACGGCGACGGCATCGTGCGCACGCTCGAGCGCAAGGTCGCCGAACTGCTGGGTACCGAGGACGCCGCGTACTTCCCGACCGGCACGATGGCACAGCAGGTGGCGCTCCGCTGCTGGGCCGAGCAGACTGGCAGCAATGTCGTGGCGACGCACCCCCTCGCCCACCTCGAGGTCCACGAGCGCCATGCCTACCGCGATCTGACCGGCCTTCGCGGAGTGTGGCCGACCGCCGAGCCCCGGATGCCCACGGCGGACGAGGTGCGCTCCATCGCGGGACCTTTCGGCACGCTCACCCTCGAACTTCCCATGCGCGACGCCGGATTCGTCCTGCCCGCCTGGGACGAACTGATCGAGACGACCTCCGCCGCCCGGGAGCGGGGTGCGCGCGTGCACTTCGACGGCGCCCGGTTGTGGGAGACGACCGTGCACTTCGGCCGTCCGCTCGACGAGATCGCGGCGCTCGCCGACTCCGTCTACGTGTCCTTCTACAAGTCGCTTGGCGGGATCAGCGGTGCCGCGGCGGGCGGCCCGGCCGAGTTCGTCGAGACCATGAAGACCTGGCGCCACCGCTATGGAGGCCAGATCTATCAGCAGTGGCCGTCCGTGCTCTCCGCCCTGATCGGCCTGGATCGCGAACTGCCCCGGCTGGCGCACTACGTCGAACACGCCACGAAAACCGTCGCCGGCGCGCTGGCCGAGGCCGCCGTGCACACGCGCGGTGTACGTGTCTTTCCCGAGCACCCGCACACCCATCAGTTCCGCCTGTTCGCGCCCTTCGAGGCCCAGACTCTCCGGCGCGCCGCGCTCGAACAGATCGCCGAGCGTGGTGTCGGCCTCGTCGACCGCTGGAGCCCGTCGCAAGTACCCGGTGTCGCATTCGCCGAGGTCACCATCGCCTCGCCGGCCCTCGAGTGGAGTGCTGAAGAGATCACGTCGGCATTCGTCGACCTGCTCGAACGGGCCGCGCGGATTCAGGAACCGGTCAGACCTCTATAGCGAGTCCACTGACATCCGGGCTCGTGAGGGACGTACGAGCGCCGCCAGCAGATCGCGGTAGTGCTCGAAGCCGGGAACCTCGGCCTCGGGATCCTTCGCCGCCTCGTCCCAGCGCCGCAGCGCGACGGCCTGCTGTGCGAAGGGTCCGGCGGCGAAACGCTCTGACTCGGCCGCGCTCATCGGGCCGCCCTGGACGTTCAGCGTGAAGACGGACGCCTCGGACAGGAGCGCGAAGTACTCCGGCTCCACTGCACACAGGTATCGCTTCGCCGCGACGTGCAGTCTGACCGGCTCGGTCACCTCCTGCGGGAACCAGGCAGCGAGCCAGTCCGCGCCTGTGTAGCTGTGCCGGTTGTCTGTGCCCTCCATCAGCTCCCTGCCGCTGACGGCACCGGTGAAGTGTCCGACGTCGTGCAGCAGGGCAGCGGCTATCAGGGCGTCCGGTGCGCCGGCTGCCTCGGCGTACGCGGCGGCCTGGAGCATGTGCGTAGCCTGAGTCACTGCCTCGCCGAAGTACTCGTCGGCACCCTCCTCGGCGAACAGTCGCTCAATCTCCGCGACGATCGCGTGCGGGTCCTGGTTCGGGGTCGTATACGAATCGATGCTCGTCACTGGGTAACTCCGTACTCGTGGCCGTCTCGCCTGGCGACGGCGAGGGAGCTGGCTGCCGCGTCGAGGTCGGCGTAGCAGCCTTGCAGGTGACGGGCGCCGTCGGCACCGTCCGCAGTAAAGCCGGTGCGCGCGTGCAGGGTGCGGGTGTTGTCGAAGATCACGCAGTCGCCGGGCTCGAGCCGGAAATTCAGCTGCGCCTCCGGTCGGTAGAGCAGCTCCGCGAACGCGCGATACGCCGCGTAGAACGCCGGGATCCGCTCCCGGTCGAGCGCGACCGGCCGCAGCGAGCGGTTGTTGAAGCGGATCTGCTTGATCCGGCCGAGCGGGTCGAGCCCGATCATCGGTACGGTCGCGCTCAGCTCCGTCCTCGCGTCGCCATAGCGGAAGGTCACCGGCGTGCGCGTGAGCAGGTCGAAGGCCTCGGGCTGCTCGCGACGCAGCGCCGCCGCGGCGTGGAAACCGTCCACGAGCCCTGAGTCCCCGCCCTCGGCGGCGTTCACCAGGCAGTGCAGGAGCTGAACAGTCGGGACCGGATCGCGGTAGGGATTGTCCGTGTGCGGCGTAATCGGCAGCGGACTGAACGCCAGATTCGATGGGTTCCGCTCGACGCGCACTTCGAACAGCTCGCCGTAGTTCGTCTCACGTACGAACCCGAAGACCTGCGCAACGTCGAGCACGGCACGGTCGCGTACCGGTACCCCGTGCAGCAGGACGAATCCTTGAGTCAGCAGTGCCTCGAGGCATCGCGCACGCACCGCCGCGTCCTCGGCGAATTCCGTCCACTTCGCCGTCGGCAGACTTCCGCGCAGGTCGGCCGCCTGCCACAGGACCTTTGCATCCTCGGTGCGGTCGTCGTAAGGCAGGGCCCTGTCGGGCGCATGCCGCTCCAGCCAGGCCGCGCTGAACCGGGATCGGTGGCCGTCGGGGGCGAAGACGAGCTCCACTCCGTCCGCGTTCTGACCGACGGAGGCTATCCGCGGGTCCGTCGGCAGTTCGTCGACGCCGAAGAGCTTCTGCCCGCTGCCGGGCAGCGCGCACTCCGGGCAGGGGCAGTTGTCACGCAGCCAGATCGCCGGATAACGGGTGCCGTCCGGCCGTATCAGCTCGCTGGGTAGCTCGATCGTCATGATGGGGCTCAGCGTCCTGTCGTGGGTCGGTCGCGGACCAGCGGGGAGGCCGCGAGGGAGTTGCGGATGGTGAAGGCCACGCCGTCGCCGACATAACGATCCTGCGACCACTCGAGCGGTCGGCCCTGCTCGTCGGTGGCCCGCCGCCGTTCGCGCAGCAGAGCCGTACCCGGAGCGATTTCAAGCAGCCGCGCGTCGTCCGCGTCGGCGTTGACCGCGTCGATCGTGTGCTCGGCATGCGCGAAGACGATGCCGTGCTCTTCGAGCCGGTCGCAGATCGACTCACGCTCAAGATCGACGAAGGACAGCAGCCGGCCGACGGGCTCGGGGTAGGCCGTGCGCTCGATCATCACCGGCACGCCAGACAGCAGCCTGACACGTACCACGTAGACCACCGGCTCGTCGGGGCGCAGCCCCAGCGCCTCGGCCTGCTTCTCGGTGGCGGCCCGGCGCTCGAGCACGTCCACCCGCCCGCTCGGCACCTCGCCGATCGAGCGCGCCCAACGGGAGAACGAGCGCAGCTCGCCGAAATTCTGCAGCCGCGGCATCGCCAGCACCGTGCACCGCGATCCCTGGTGCGAGGCGATCAGACCGTCCTCACGCAGGATGCCAAGCGTGCGGCGCACAGTACTCCGGGACACGCCGTACGCCTGCACCAACTCGTGCTCTGAGGGCAGCCGGGAGCCGGGCGGGTAGGTCCCGTCGGTGATCGATCGCCGCAACTGTGTAGCCAGGTCCTGATAGCGCGCCGGCGCCTCGGTCGTCATGAAACTCGAACCTCCCGCGAACTTGTAGGGCCAAGCTACAACTTGGTCCTACAAGTTCGCAAGCAGGTTCGGCGGGGTGTTCCCTGGTGTCGAGTCGCGTTAGTCGGACCCGACCGGGCCGGTCGTGGTGACTTGTGCGCGGGCAGGGAACGGGATCAGCGTGTCCGGCGACACCGGGCCGCCGAGCAGACTCCAGATCACCAGCAACGAGTAAATGCTCGCGGCGAGGAAGGCGAACGTCGCCAATCGGTGAGCGAAGTCATGCATATACGAGCCTCTCGGGCGACAGCAGAGGCGGCCGCTCCGTGGCGGGCCGAGAAGGTGACCGGCCACGGAGCGGCACGCGAGCCCAGGCAGCTTGGGCTCCGGAAGTACAGGCGTTCGAGGGCGCGAGAGTGTTACACCGGGATCCGGACCGGGAACAATGAGTCCGGCTCGCTAACGAACGTGCCAGACGCTCGGCGTGCTTCCGATGGTCGCTTTCGCACTGTCCGTATCGCCCATGGTCGGCGTGCGGGTGGGCTCGTTTCCACTCCCGTTGCCGTTTCCATTGCCGTTGCCGTTGCCGTTCCCGTTTTCGCGATCGCTGTAGGTGGGGGTCGCTTCGACGGGCGAGGTTACGCAGTCGCGGCCGAGGCCGTGCTCGCGGACGGCGGCTTGCGTGGTTGCGGCGGCCGAGCAGGGCGTCAGGCTCGGCCAACCGTGCCCGGCCGGATGAGAGGACCCGGGCGCGGTCGCGGAGGTCGGAGCTGACGTTGCGGCGGTACCGGGCTGCGTCGATGAACCCTGAGTCGCCGTCCCGGGTTGTCCGTCATGTCCCGTCGACGACGGCGTCGGCGCGGGCACGCCCCACGAACCGAAGAGCGAGTGCGCGGCGCTCTGCGCCGGTGCGGGAAGGACGCCTCCGGCAGCGGCGGCCATCGCCCCGCTGGAGATGACGACGAGCACCGCCGCCAGCTTGACCGTCAGCGCGCCACGAATGCCGCGTGCTCGGGCGCCGGGCCTCGCGCGCGTTGCCCGCGGTGCGCGTGATGCAGGCGCCGGGTCGGCGGAGACGTCGACAACCTCGGCGGAGGCTTGTTGCGCGAAGGCGTTGATGACTGCCAAGGGCACGGTACGTGCGCGCTCATGCGGTTGATGTGACTGATCTGATTCCGGTCGGGCAAGCGCCTCGAGCACTTCGAGGACCCGCGCCTCGTCGCGGCCGGCCGGGGGCGCGCCTTCGAGGAGGCGTCGCGCACCTTTTCTACTGATTCTGACATTTCCGGCTCTCGCGCCACTCCGGCTGCTTCCGCCGTGTCTGCCGTTCGCATGTCCCCCGGTCATCGCGACCTCACCCCGTTCGAGCCGCCGACACCCGCGCCCGCGCCGACCACCCGCCACAACCCTTCGTCGTCCGCCGAGTCCAGCCGCGCGGCGAGGTTACGCAGTCCGCGCATGGCGGCGACGCGCACGGTCCCGGGCCGCTTGCCCAGGATCTGCCCGCACTGCTTCGCATCCAGGCCCGCCACCACCCGTAGCAGCACCGCCTCCGCCTGGTCCGGCGGAAGCTTGCAGACCAGCTCGAGCGCCCACTGCGTACTGAAGCGCTCTTCGACCTGCGCCGCCGTGTCGGGCACGAACACGCCGCCCGCCTCGATGGGCTCGGCCAGCAGTTCCTCCCGCCTACGCCCCGCACGACGCAGCTCGTCCACCGCCCGGTTGCGTGCCATCCGGAACAGCCACACCCGCAGACCAACCGCATCCCCGCGGAAGCCGTGCAGGTCCCGCGCGGCCTGTAGCCAGGTCTCTGAGGCGACGTCCTGCGCCGACTGTCCGACAAGCGCGTGCAGGTAGCGTTCGAGCGGCGGATTGAGCTCGGTCCAGAGCTGGGTCACCCCCCACTCCTCGCCGCGGCGCGCGGCGTCCAGAGCCGGGTCAAGCTCCCCGCCCAACACCCGCTCCTCCCTCGTTCTCGAACCACCGCACTGCCACAGGGCCCGAGCCCACCACGGTACTGACCGGTGGTGCAGTGCCCTCCGGCTGCACCACCATAGCGGCTCGCGCGTCCGGTCTCGCCGACACCTTGACGACAGAGTTGTGAACGTTAATATCCACGTTACGAAGGTCGCAGGAAGCCCTCGCGCTGCCGAGCCACCACTCGCCCAGAGACCTGCGACGATACACCTACCCCTGCATTCCGAACCCACCTCTGAACAGCGTCAACTTTGTTAGCGCTAACAATTCTGGAGTTGTGATGCACGACAACGGAGTCTCACGGCGGAACATCCTGCGCGGCACCACGCTGGGCATCCTGGGCGCGGCCGCGCTGCCGGCCACCGATCCCCTGCTGCCCGGTCCGCCGGCGTCGGCGGACACCACGCCGCTCACGCTGACAGTCGACGCCGCGAATCCCGGACACGCCGTCAGCCCCGAGCTTTACGGCGCGTTCTTCGAGGAGATCAACTACGCCGGCGTCGGCGGGCTCTACCCGGAACTGCTGCGCAACCGCACGTTCATGGATCCCGCCACGCCGGTGCAGTGGTATTCGCCCACTGACATCCCGCGCGTGCCCGGCCAGTTCGGCACCGCGCTGCAGTTCGCCGGCGGCAGCCAGGTCCAGTACGTGCAGCTGCCGCAGGGCATCGTCAGCACACTGACGGACTTTACCGTCGCGGCGTGGGTGAATCCGTCCTCGATCTCCACCTGGCAGCGCGTGTTCGACTTCGGCGACGGCGAGAACATCTACATGTTCATGACCGTCTCGGCCGGAGCCGCCCCGCGCTTCGCCATCACGGTGAACAGCAACGGCCACGAGCAGCAGGTCAACGCGCCGTCCGCACTGCCACTGAACACCTGGAGCCATCTGGCCGTCACGCTCTCCGGCACAACGGCCACGTTCTACGTGAACGGCATAGCCGTGGACACGAACACCGCGATGACGCTCAACCCGTCGAGTCTCGGCGCAACGACGCAGAACTACATCGGCAAGTCGCAGTGGCCCGACCCGTACCTGGCCGCGAGCGTCGACGAGTTCCAGATCTACGACAGCGCCCTGAGCGCCGCGGAGATCCAGTCGCTGCTCACCTCGGCCGGCGGCTCGGCGGGCGGCGGCAACGTCCTGTGGTACCGCTTCGACGAGGCGAAGGGAGACGTCGCGGTCGACTCTTCCGGCAACGGCCGAATCGGGACGATCGAGCTCGTCGACACCGACTGGTCCGCGGTCACCGACAGCGGAGCCGAAGCCACCGCCGTGCTCGACACCGCCGTGCCACTGAACGATCAGCTGACCAGATCCCTTCGGCTCGACCTTGCGGCGGTGGCGGCGGGCCAGCGGGCGGCCATGGCTAACGGCGGCTACTTCGGCGTGCCGGTCGTCCCCGGCCAGTCGTACCGGGTGTCCTTCTTCGCGAAGGCCGACGACGGCTTCCGCGGGCCGCTCACGATCGGGCTCGAGTCGTCGGACGGCACGACTTCCTACGCCTCGGCTCACGTGGGCGGCGTCACGTCCGAATGGAAGCAATTCACTGCCACACTCTGCGTGCCACGCGGGGTGAGCGCGTCGACCACCAACCGCTTCGTCATCGGCGTCGACAACCGCGGCGGCCACATCGCTCCAGTGTCGGCCGGCACGTCGCTGTGGCTGCAGGTGGTGTCCCTGTTCCCGCCTACGTATAAGAACCGCCCGAACGGACTCCGTCCGGATCTGGTGGAGCTGCTGCAGGCGAACCGCCCCCGGATCTTCCGCTGTCCCGGCGGCAACTACGTCGAGGGCGACACCATCGCCACGCGCTGGGACTGGAAGCAGACGATCGGACCGGTCTGGGAGCGGCCCGGGCA
>Ga0073928_10004360_pt1 | contig 21060 bp, 17 predicted proteins | sample PaiPotPPA55metaG_FD_76969 | JGI IMG/M metagenome (GOLD analysis project Ga0073928, IMG submission 76969) | Iron sulfur acid spring bacterial and archeal communities from Banff, Canada, to study Microbial Dark Matter (Phase II) - Paint Pots PPA... ...
CGCGGATCAGCGATCAGACGCGCTGGCGGAACCGGCAAGATGACGTGTCGTTCTGGTGGATGACGGTAGTCGGGCGGCTGAAACCGGGAGCCGTGCTGCCGCAGACGCAAGCAACGATCAGCGGAATTTTCCGCAACGAAATGCTGCATGGATCTGTGCCGCTGTTCGAGGGTGGCCGCGGAATGCCCGGACCCCACGGGCCTGCACCGGCAGGCGGGTCGGTAATGAGGCAGATGGTCGTCGGTGCCGCGCCACCGCCCGGCACCCCAGGGGCGACTCCAGCAGGGGGAAAGCTGTCGGCTGCGAGTCAGCTGCCGTCTGCTCCACGATTGAAAGGTGGGCAATCTCAAGCGCCGCCGGGACCGCCAGCGAAAGTTGCAATAGGCGAGATGGCGGGCGCGGAGCCGAACGAGGTTGCCGGCGAGGCGATGACATTGTCGACGCCCGCCGATGAACCGGCGGTGACGCTGATGTCCGCACAGAGCGGGTTGACCGGGTCGCGCAACGAGTATTCGAACCCACTGTATGTGTTGATGCTCGCGGTGGGAATTATTTTGCTGATTGCGTGCGCGAACGTGGCGGGACTGACGCTGGCGCGATCGTCGGCGCGACGGAAGGAAATGGCAGTGCGGTTGGCGCTGGGCGCGGGCCGCGTGCGAATCGTGCGCCAACTGTTGACGGAAAGCTTGATGCTGTCAACGCTTGGCGGCGCACTGGGAATTTTGTTCGCGTATTGGGGCGCGCACATGATCGCGTCGTTTGTATCGAGCAATCAAACGCGCCCGCTAGGATTCGCGCTGGGCGTGGATATGCGGGTGCTTGGGTTCACGGCGGTGATTTCACTTCTTACGGGGATTCTTTTCGGCATCGCACCGGCGTTTCGAAGCGCGCGCGCTGATTTGACTGAATCACTGAAAGAGGGGTTCGGCGTTTCCCCCGGAATCGTGCGCGCGGCAGGGAAATGGTTGAGCGCCGGCAACGCGCTGGTGGTGGCGCAAGTGGCGCTGGCGGTGGTGGTGCTGGTGGGCGCGGGATTGCTGGTGCGCACGCTGCAAAATCTGCGGAGCGTCGACGTGGGATTCGACGCGCACAACATCGTGGTCTTCGATATCGACCCGACGCTCGCCGGATATAAGGATGCGCAGGTCGACGGTTTCTATCGCGATTTGCAGGGGCGGCTCGCGGAGACGCCGGGAGTGAAGTCGGCGAGCTATTCGGCGCTGCCGCTGCTGAGCGGCAGCCTGATGATGACTCGCTTTCACTGGCCCGGAGCGGCGGCAGATCGAGATGACGATACGAACATGCTGCCAGTGGGCGCGGATTTCTTTACGACGATGCAAATTCCGTTTTTAACGGGGCGCGGCTTTAACGCGACCGACTACGCGCTGGCTGCCGCCAACCGCGACACCACGGCCACTTCGGCGCCAACTCCTACAATTGTGAATCAGGCGTTCGTCGCGAAATATGTGGGAAAGGAAAATCCCATCGGGAAACGATTCGGCGAGTCGGCGGGAGGAGACGATGGCCCAAAGCGTCCCGGCTACGAAATCATCGGCGTGGTGCGCGATGCGAAATACCATGAGCTTCGCGAGGCAATCGGCGCGACGATGTACATTCCGCAGAGCGGCATGGGCGCGTCGTTCGAGCTGCGCACGGCGGCCGACCCGCAAGCTTTGCTTCCGGCGATTCGCAAGGTTGTTGCGCAGCTGAATGCGAATCTGCCGCTTTTTCACGTGACCACGCAATCGGAGCAAATCGACCGGCTGCTGTTTCAGGAGCGACTGGTGGCAAGGCTTTCGGCGTTTTTCGGTCTGCTGGCGCTGGTGCTGGCGTGCATCGGGCTTTACGGGCTTTTGTCGTATGAAGTGGCTCGGCGAACGCGCGAAATCGGGATTCGCATGGCGCTGGGTGCACAAGTCGGCGACGTGCTGCGGCTCGTTGTGAGGCAGGGAATTGCGCTGGCGGTGGTGGGCGCAGCGGTAGGAATTGGCGTGGCGCTGGGCGTGACGCGCTATTTGACGTCGATGCTCTACGATGTGCGCGCCAACGATCCTGTAACGATCATCGCCGTGCCCGTGCTGCTGGCGTTGGTGGCGCTGGCCGCTTGCTACATTCCGGCGCGGCGCGCCACGCGCGTCGATCCCATTATTGCGTTGCGCTACGAGTAGGGCGAAGTTCCTGGATTAGCCGATGGCGCCGCCGGTCACTTGAAGCCGTTCTTGTAGATTACGCCGTCCTTCATTACGAAGCGCACGTTTTCAAGTTCCTCGATGTGCGCGAGTGGATCGCCGGCGACAGCGACGATGTCCGCGATCTTGCCTGCCTCGATGGTGCCTAGCCTGTCGCTCCAGCCGAGCATTTCCGCGGAAGTAGATGTAGCGGTGCGGATAGCTTGCATCGGCGTCATGCCGTAATCCACGTAATATTTGAATTCGCGAGCTTGATTCAGCTCGGTCCACGGGAAGCCGCCGACGTCGGTGCCGAATACGACCTTGATGCCTTTGCGCACGCCTTCCTGAAACGCTTTCTTCTCGCTCTCGACCATGGGCTTCCAGTTTCCGCCGCGCCCGGGAGCAACGTACGCGCCGACGGTAATCGTAGGGCACCAGTACGCACCCTGTTTGATAGCTTGGTCGAGCAGTGCGGGCGTGAAACCATCGCCATGCTCGATGGAATCGACACCTGCGCGAAGCGACGCTGCGATTCCATCCGAACCGATCGAGTGAGCCGCGACTTTGTGCCCCAGGCGATGCGCTTCTTCGACGATGGCGCGGGCTTCGTCGTCGGTGAAATTCACGTGGCTGTGCAGGACGCCGTCGGGCGCGAAAAAATAGGCGCGATCGGAATAATATTTGATCCAGTCGGCGCCGTGAGCGATTTGATCGCGCACGGCCAGGCGCGCGCCGTCGACGCCATCTACAACTTGAACGCCGTGAGGCATGTTGAGTTCCCACGAATAACCGAGCAGGGGATACATTCCCGTGGGCGCCATAGCGCGCGTTGAGGCAAAAATGCGTGCGCCGGGAATTTCGCCGCGCTGGATTGCCATTTTCACGTCCACGTCGGCGTACATCGCGCCTTCTGTCTCGAGATCGCGAATTGTAGTGAAGCCATGATCGAGGGCGATATGCGCGTTGCGCGCCGCGAGAATGGCGCGGTAGGGAATCGATTGCTTCAGCAATTGCTCGTCGTAGTCGGCGGCCGTCACGTCGCCTTGGAGAAGGATATGCGTGTGCATGTCCATGAATCCCGGGAGAACCGTGGCTTGCGAAAGATCGACCACTTGCGCGCCTGCGGGCGGCGAGCCTCCCGGCGTGACGGAAACGATCTTGCCGGCTTCGATCAGGATCAGCGCGTTCGAGATGGGCTGGTCGCTCTTCCCGTCAATTAATTTTCCTGCGCGGATAGCGATTTGACCGGGCGCCTGCGCGTACAACGATGAGGTGCAAACTAGAATCAACGCGATGAGTGCGACGGCTGCGAAGCGGCGGGACATGTATGCCTCCTTCACTGTTTCGGCGGGACTATAGGCGATGTCGCCGATGTACGCAACAGAGGGCGTGTTCGATGCAACCCGGGATGGGAGTTCGAGTATCATTCTTATCAGTCGGATCGTCAGCTAACTTATCGGCGGGCTTATCGGCCGGTTAGTTAGCTGGCAACCGAAGGCGCGCCCCATGACATCCAGCCGCGGGCACCGCATCGTAAATATCGAGATGGCTCGCAGGCTGCTCGCAAAAGCGGCCGCGCCGCCGGATTGGCAACTCACCGCCGAGCAATTTCAAATCACCCTTGAGCGCAGCGCCACTCATCGATTCGGCGCTCCGACCGCCGGCGAACTTCCGGAAGTGAAAGCGACTAACGCATATTTCGAGTCGCTGCGTCTCGCGGACCTTGCTCTTGCCTGCGCGTGCAGCGCCGGAAATTCCGCGGCGTGGGACCACTTCGTCGCTCAGTACCGTCCCGAGCTTTACCGGGCGGCCCGCGCGATTGCCGGCGAATCGGGTGCGCGCGAGCTGGCTGATTCGCTCTACGCTGAGCTATTCGGCTTGCGCGAGAAAGGCGGCCAGCGAAAATCCCTCTTCGATTATTTTCACGGGCGCAGCAAGCTGGGTACCTGGCTGCGAGCGATTTTGGCGCAGCGCCACGTCGATGATTTCCGCCGCACGAAAAAAACCGATTCGCTTGACGATACTGACGACGGGGAACAGCAGATCGAGCTCGCTGCCGCGAATACGGAGACCGATCCCGAGCGTGAGAAATATCTTGTCATGATGCAGGCTACGCTTGCGGCGATCTTGGACGCGCTGGCGCCGGGCGACCGTCTGCGCCTGGCGTATTACTACGTGGAGGAACTCACGCTGGCGCAAATCGGAGAATTGCTTGGCGAGCACGAAGCGACCGTTTCGCGAAAGCTCGAGCGCACGCGGCGCGAGGTGCGACAGCAGGTGGAGACGGCGCTGCTCAAGGAAAAGAAACTGAGCGAGGCGCAATTACGGCTGTGTTTCGAATACGCGCGCGAGCAATGGCCGTTCGATTTGACGCTACGGCTGCAAGCGGGCCAGTCGCGTCCCGTGTCCGCGCGCGACTGAGCGACCGGAGCCGCGACGGTTGCAAGATTTCGCAGCTCGTGCATTCTAAGGTAGGGGAGAGAACCCGGATGGCTTCGCGGGAACAAGACAAATCGCCCGACAAGGCAATTGACGGTCTGCTCCGGCGTAGCCTCGCGCGCACGGCGCCTTCGCAGGACTGTCCCGGGCCGGATATTCTCGCGGCTTACTACGATCGTTCGCTTGATTCGCGGAAGATCGCTCATTACGAGCTTCATTTTTCGACTTGCGCCCATTGCCGCGCGCAGCTGGCGGCGATGGTTCGCGCCGGCGAGCCCGAAGCCGCCAAAAAAGAAGCGGGCGGCTGGGGCTGGCTGACGCATCGCTGGTGGTTCGTGCCGGCCTTGGCCACTGCTGCGCTTGCTCTCGTAGTTTCCGTGCCGCTGATGCGCAGGATTTACCAGCCTGTTCCCACGCAAGTCGCAATGAACGCTCCCGCTCGTGCCGCAGCGCCCGCCTCGGACTCGGAGAGGGACGAGGCGACGTCTGCGGACACGCAGTTACTCGATCGCGCTAGCGGGAAAACAGCGCCGCACGCCGCGCCAACGGGAACTCCAGAAAAGAAAAAGGACTTGCGCCTCGCAGCCCCACCCCAAGGCGAGTCCGACGCGAAATCGGCGTCGCCGCACCCGCTATCGAAAACGCAAGATGCGGGGCGTACGCCTGCCGTAGCGGATTCGCTGACAGTCCAGTCCGAGCCGGCTCCTTCCGCGCCCGCTTCGAGCGTCGCAGCGAGACGCGCGGCGCCCGCACAATCGACGGCTCGATCATCAGGTGCGCGGTCGTCAGGCACTGGATCGTCGGGCGCAGGCGCGGCAGGCGGCTTCACCGCGCAGAATCAGGTCCGGCAACAGAACCAGCGCCAAAATCAGCAATCGAATCAGCCGCAGAACCAACAGCAGAACGAAAGCACCGCGCAAGTCCAAAGCCAGACAGTGCAGGTAGAAGCGCAGGCGCGGGAGGAACACAAAGAGCGGCAGGCAGGCTCAGCTTCGAGCGGCGCCATCGGTGGCGCCGCTGCACCGGCGCCACGGTCGGATTCAAAGCAAGTTACCGAAGCTGCACCGCTCTACTCGGCCGACGGGAAGCTTGTATTGAGAGGCGACAAAGCAGCCGTGCGGAACGCCAAAAAATCCTCCGTCCTAAGGATTTATTCGTCACCAGATGACGATTCGTGGTGGCGGTTGCCCGGCGATGGATACGTTGAGTTTTCGCGAGACGCCGGTGAGAACTGGCACCGGCAACTCCTCGACAGGGACGCTCAACTTCTTACAGGAGCCGCGCCCGGCGGAAGGGTCTTTTGGATCGTGGGCCGCGAAGGCGTAATTTATTTGACGACTAACGGAACGAAATGGAAAAGAATCACGCCGCCCGACAACGCTGATTTAATAGCAATTACCGCGCGCGACGCCCGTTCGGCTTCCATCACCGCCTCCGATCGCCGCTTATTTACGACAGAAGACGGCGGCAAGACCTGGCACACCGCAGCGCCGTAAATGCCCCCGGGAATGCTCGCCCTGCAAGAAATCCCACCCGCATCGTTCTAATCTGCGGAGCAATTAAACAGGAGGATTCGATGTTCACGCGAAACGCCATGATTTCCTGCCGGTCAATTCTGGTTGCATCGCTCTTACTGCAACCCGTCGCAGGATGCTTCGAAAGGGTTGACGCAGCGCAGGATAGCGAAAAGGTCCAGAAAGAAGGACGAAAACAAGAGCAAAAAGAGGAAGCTGCCGGCAGCGCCTCGCCCGCCTCGACAACGGCAAGAGATCAGCTCGATCTTTCGGTGACGGTCTACAACTCGAACCTCGCGCTGGTTCGCGACGTCCGCCAGATTCATCTGCCCTCTGGCGCCTTTCCATTGCGATTCGAGGATGTCGCCGCTTCGATCAATCCCACTACGGTGCATTTCCGGTCGCTCGCGGAGCCCGCAAAACTCAGCGTGATCGAACAGAATTACGAATACGATTTGCTCGACCCACAGAAGTTGCTGCAAAAATACGTGGGCCGCGAACTTACGCTCGTTCGCCCGGAGCTGGAAGGCAACTCGACGCACTGGGTGGAAACGAAAGCGCTCTTGCTGGCCGATAATAACGGGCCCGTATGGAAAATCGGGAACGAAATCGTCACGGGACTGTCGGCTGATTCTTATCGCTTTCCGGACTTGCCCGAAAATCTCTACAGCCGCCCGACGCTTCTGTGGACGCTCGACAATCGCGGCGCCGCTTCGCAACGCGTCGAGGCTTCGTACCTTACGAGCAACATGAATTGGAGCGCGGACTATGTGCTCACGGTTTCGCGAGACGAGAAAACTGCCGACCTCGATGGCTGGGTCACGCTTACGAACGGCAGCGGCGTTGCCTACCACAACGGCAAGCTACAGCTAGTCGCCGGTGAGATCCATGCTGTGACGCCGGCGGCAGCTACTAAGGCGATGCGGTCCGCTGTAATGGCTGCGGATAGCGGGATGCAGCAGCAGTTCGAGCAGGAAGCCTTTTCGGAATATCACCTCTATACGTTGGGCCGCCGCACCTCGATTCAGAACAACGAGTCGAAACAGATAAGCTTGCTCACTGCAAGCGCCGTTCCGGTAGAAAAAACTCTGCGCGTGGAAGGGCAGACGTACTACTACCGGAACCCGCAGGGCATCGGCAATCCGATCACGCAACCGGTGAAAGTGTTCTATCGTTTTCGCAACGAAGAAAAGGGTGGGCTCGGCATGCCGCTGCCCGCCGGAATCTTGCGTGTATACCAGTCCGACTCAAAAGGCGGCGTGCAATTCGTCGGCGAAGACCGCATCAGCCACACGCCGAAGGATGAAACGATCAACATTTACATCGGCAACGCATTTGACGTTGTATGCGAACGCAAACAAATGGACTACAAAAAGCTCGCAGGCAATCTCTACGAAATGGAATATCAAATCACGCTGCGCAATCACAAAGATGGCCCGATAACCGTGGACGTACGAGAGCCGGTGGGCGGCGACTGGGAAATCGTGAAGTCGAATTTTAAGGAAACGAAGCTCAGCTCCACCGCAATTGGTTTTTCCGTTCCTATCGAGAAGAGCGGGACTGCGACGCTCGACTATCGCGTCCGCGTTAAATATTGATTTGCGATCACGCGAGCGAAGACTTCGCGCGAATCAGTAGCGCCGGCACGCAATCTGCGTATAATCTCCGCCACACCAGTATGAGCGAGAAGCGGCCAACTCCCCGGTATCGGGGCGAACAACGATCCGCCGAAGTGTACGCCGGCGGAATGATCGGCAAACGGATGTCGGTCCCGGCCGTCGGTTCATTGCTCGAACAAAAAGCCAAAGAAACCTTAAAGCCGCAGGCGTGGGACTACGTGGCGGGTGGCGCGGGACTCGAGCATTCGATCCGCGCGAATCGTGAAGCATTCGATCGCTGGAAACTGGTCCCGCGAATGCTGCGTGATATTTCGCAACGCGACATGACCACCGAACTTTTTGGCGCGCAACTCCCGGCGCCTGTGCTGCTCGGACCCGTAGGGGTCCAGGGAATCATGCATGCGGATGCGGAACTCGCGGTGGCTCGCGCGGCGGCCTCGATCGGGATTCCCATGGTTCTTAGCACGGTGTGCTCGCGGCCCATGGAAAAAGTCGCCGAAGCGCTTGGCGGCGGAATTGGCTGGTTCCAGCTTTATTGGAGCAAGGACCAGGAAGTCGCCGCCAGCTTTCTGCACCGCGCCGAGGCCGCCGGTTTCAAGGCTTTGGTAGTTACTCTCGATATCCCGATGCTTGGTTGGCGCGAGCGCGATCTCGAGCACGCCTACCTGCCGTTTCTTTTTGCGGACGGAATCGCGAACTACACCACAGATCCGGTTTTTCGTTCGCGCCTCGCGAAGCCTCCGGAAGAAGACCCGGCGGCGGCCGTCGCGCTCTGGGGAAGCATCTTCGCGAATCCAACATTGACCTGGGAAAGCTTGCGCTTCCTCCGTCAACACACAAAGCTCCCGATTATCCTGAAGGGAATCTTGCACCCGGAAGATGCGGCGCGCGCTCTCGATGCGGGCGTGGACGGCATCATCGTTTCCAACCACGGCGGACGCCAGGTGGACGGTGCGATCGCCGCGCTTGACGCGCTTCAGCCCGTGCTTGAGATTGTGAAAGGCCGTGTTCCTGTTCTTTTCGACAGCGGAATTCGCTGCGGTGCGGACGCGATTAAAGCGCTCGCGCTGGGCGCGAAAGCGGTGCTTCTCGGCAGGCTCTACATCTGGGGACTTGCGGTTGCAGGTGAAGAGGGAGTTCGCGATGTGGTTTTGAATTTCCTCGCCGACCTCGACATTAATTTAGGCCTTTGCGGTTTCACTTCGCTGCGCGACCTGAACCCTTCCGTCCTGGTCCGCTCCTAAACTCGACTGAATCACCGCTTTCGGGGCTAGTGTTTTCCAAGAGGATGCTGCTGTAGGAGAGCATATTCGTGCGCGAAAAGGGGGTTTGCTGGAAATTCCGTCGATAGTTCTCCGAGCAGCACTAGCGCGCGGTCGTGCTTGTGTTCGCGTTCGCAGGCCAGCGCCAACAGGATCTTCGCGAAAGGCCGCAGGTATCTTCCGTTTGCCACCGCTGATTCCATCTGCTCCATGCCGCGCTGCTTGTCTCCGTGAATCCCGCCCACCCACAGGAACGCGCGCTTAAAGCCGGGCAGTGAACCGATGATGTAGTTGCCGACGCCAAGGGCTACGTAGGCGTCCTGTGCGGTTGGATCGAGCGCCAGCACGGTGCGTGCTTCGGCTTCCGCCTGGCGGATCAGGCCGAGACTCGCCATCTGTTTTTTCTCGATCACTTGATCGTAATCCGCTTCCATGCCGTCGGTCATGGTAAGCACCAGGAGGCTGTGCGGATCTTTCGTCTTGGTTTTCAATACTTCTTTCGCTTGCTCGCGAGCCGCGTGGTTCGCGTCGATGAACGCGGCGTTGTGGTTTTGCGCGGCATCACCATCGATGCCGTTCAGGAATTTTGAATCGTTCAAGAAGAAGTCGGAGGTAAGCACGCCCTTTTGATTGAACTGCTCAAAAAGATAGCTGGCGGCCTCGGCTGCTTTTCCGAGCGGATCCTCGGGATGCAGCTTCTGATAGGTCACGAACTCCGAGCGAGCGCCCTTGAAATCGAGCTCGTAGAGCAGGCGGAAACCCGAGTCGAGCATCATGGCCGCAGTATCCGCCTCCATTCGGGGCGTTTGTTCGGCGCTCGAGGGCGGCGGTTCCGGTGGCGGCTCGGTCTCCTGAGCGACCGCGGAGATCGAGCAAATCAGGAAAGAGAAAGCCACCGCCGACGCGAACCGGCATCGCCGCAGCCGCGACTCGAATTGGTTTCGCAAGAATTCTCCGTTAGGCGAGCGCGTTCCCGGGGAGGATCGGCATCGCGCCGCCGCTTAGACCGATTATATTCGAACCGCGCCAAAACAAGCACGCGAGTAAAGCGAACCGCTGCGCATTTGTCATTACTGGAACGTGCAGCCAGTCTACTTCATCCTTAGCCATTTTGGAGTTCGCTCATAGATTATCGAGAATGAATTGCATGATGCCATCAAAAAGCTGGATACGCGCCGGAGGATCGCCGATGGGGTGGCCGCGCCCCGGGAATATCATCAACCGAGCCGGGTAATGGCCGCCTTCGATCAACTGGTTGATTACTTCCGAGGTGTTCGCGAAGTGAACGTTGTCGTCGCCGGTTCCGTGCGCGAGCATCAGCCGACCCTTTAGCCGCGATGCCTGGTTCACGGGCGAGGAATTCTTGTAGCCATCCGCATTGTTCTGAGGCGTGCCCATGTATCGCTCGGTGTAAATCGTGTCGTAGAGTTTCCAATCGCTCACCGGCGCGACGGCGATGCCGGCTTTGAAAACGTCCGGCGCGTTGAACAGCGAGTAGAGGGTCATGTAACCGCCGTAGCTCCAGCCCCAGATGCCGATGCGCGAGCCATCGACGTAGCCGAGTGATTTCAGGTACTTCACGCCCGCGAGCTGGTCCTCGAGTTCGACTTTTCCGAACTGGTGATAAACGGGCGTCTCAAAGGCGTGGCCACGGCCGTAGGAGCCGCGATTATCGAGCGAAAAAATAATGTAGCCCTTGGCAGCGACGGATTCATCCCAAAGAAGGCTGGGGTCCCACGCGTTGGTGACCAGCTGAGCGTGTGGCCCTCCGTAGGTAAAAATCAGCACGGGATATTTTCGCGCCGGATCGAAGTTGGGCGGCTTCATGATTCGAAGATACAGTTTCGTTCCGTCGCTTGCCGATGTGCTCGAAAATTCGACGGGAGAAATATGATACTCGGCAAGCTCGGGGACTTTATTTTCGTTAATAATAGCGGCGCGCGAGCCATCCATGCGGTAAAGATCCTGACGCGGCGGAATTATTGCGGTTGAGAATGTATCGACGAATGTATTGGCGGCGGGGGAGATCGCCACGCTGTGCGTGCCGGCTTCCCTGGTAATTCGCGTAATGCTTTTGTCGCGGAGCGACACGCGGAAAAGCTGGCTCTCTATGGCGTTGTCTTTGTTCGAGAGAAAATAAATGTAGTCGTTCTTCTCATCGACCACCGGGTGACTCTCGGTTCCGGGGCCGAAGCCGCCCACGCCACTCAGCTGCCAGTCGCCACTGGTCAATTGTTCGAGCTGCTTTCCGGCGAGATCGTAAAGGTAGTAGTGGCGGAAGCCGGTGCGCTCGCTCGACCATAGGAAGCGCTTGGCGTCCGCGAAGAAGTAAAGGTCATCGCCGAGGTTGACCCAGTATTTATCGCTTTCGGCGAGAATGGCTTGCGCGACGCCGGTAGACGCATCACAAAAAAGCAGGTCGAGGCGGGTCTGCGCGCGATTGAGCCGCTGAATGGAAATGCGGCGGCTATCGCGAAGCCACATTACACGGGGCAGATAAGCGTCGGTGTTTGCCCCTGTGTCCATCCATTTCGTTTCGCCACCCGTTACCGGAACCACGCCAACGCGCACGATGGGATTGGGCTCACCGGCCTGCGGGAAGCGCGTGAACTCCATCGCGCCCAGCGGTGAACTCATGTCCATAATTGGGTAGCGCGTCACCGGACGCTCGTCCATCTGGTAGTAAGCAATCTTCGAGGAATCCGGCGACCACCAGTAAGCGGTGACGGCGTCGAGTTCTTCCGGATACACCCAGTCGAGCTTGCCCTTTAGAAGTTCTTCGCCGCCGCCGGTCGTTAGAGCTTTCGTTTCGCCGGTCGCAATGTTGGTGACCTCAAGATTGAAATTGCGCACGAAGGCGAGCCACTTGCCATCAGGGGAAAATCGCGGGTCTTCGATGTCCTTTTCGCTGCTCAGCACGGATTTCGGCTTCATCGTTCTCAGATCGAGCATTACAAGGCTGTTGCCTCCGACGAAGAGCAGGGAATTACCGTCCGGCGCCCACTGATAGTTGTCCGCCTGAACGCGCCCGAGTCCTGTGGCCTGAATGTTTTGCACTTTTTCGGGCTGCGTGACGGCTTTCAGTACTTCAGCGTTCACTAGGACCTTGCGCTCGCCAGTGGACGCGTCCATGGTCCACAGTTCGAGTGCGGAATCTTTTCCCGTGCCTTTGCGCTCGATGTACGAGAATCGCGCGCCGTCGGGACTCCATTCGATGCCTTCGGTGAGCTGGCCCTGAAGACTCGGAGCGCTGTACAACCGCTCGACGGTGATTGCTTTACTGCCGACTTGGGATTCCTGGGTCTGAGCGTTTGCCGGGACGAAGGATGTCGAGAATAGACCGAGAAAGGCAAACAGAGCTGCGTAGCGCAACGCCGTGCGCGAAATACGTGCCATCGTACCTCCTCGAAAACGCCCGCGGCATTCTATATCGACCCGGCATTCTTCGGAATGAGAAGAAGGCGCGGAATCTGTTCATTCAGGGTACGAAGCGTCTCACGCGCGGACATCTCGTTTTTCGAATTACTCCCAACAGTTGAAATAAGTCGTGAAGGATCAGCGGAGTTTTTCCCGACAGCGATCGCGTGATTTTTTTGTTTTTGGCAATACGGTAAAAGAACGCTTGTTTCCGGAACAGGTCACCCGGAACCCTGAGGCGAGCGGGGCAGCTTGCGCCGAAGAAAGTCTGTGCTCTAGGCGGGAGTCCGGTGTATAAGGGTGCGCGTTTGGGCGGTCACGACAGAAAATACTACCGGGGACAACGAGAGATGTTCCCGGCCGCAGCGCGGACGGCGCGCGGACTCGTTCGAATCGAAGGAGAGAGACCATGGCGGGATATGAGACGCAACAGGTTGGGGACGCAACGGAAATTTCCACCGTACCGGAGAAAGTACCCGCTCCGTGGCTGCTGGTGGCTATTCCGGGTACCCTGCTAGTCCTAATCGCTCTGTCGACGGGCTTCATTTATGGCTTGATCGCGGCCGGTTTCGTTTACGGCGCAATGTACCTCCTGATGCACTCGAAACAAGCCACCCAGTACCGGACGCCGGCGCGATTCCGCGTTTCCAAAGCGGGCGTCGAAGTCGGCGGGGCCAACATTCCGAAGGAAGCCATCCACCGCATTATCGTCCGCAACCACGTCCTGAAAGCTGCTGGGGACGTGATTATCGTCGCCGACCCTCATCCCAACAGCGGCCAGCAAAACGTGGTAGCCGGGATGAATTGGGCGGTCAGCAAGCTGGGCCCGATTTCCTACCGAGTAGATGCTGAGGCGCGAGGAGTGCCTACCACTCTCGCCGGCGGTTTGACCGAGCCGACCGCGTCGGCGATCATGACCGACGTCAATAAAATCCTTCAACTTACCTGAGCGGCATGTGGTCGTTCAGCGTACCCGTCGCAAATCGGCGCGCGGAGGCTTCTCGGCTTGTATCGCGACTAGATCACTCCGAAAGCAGCATGCGAACGCGGTTGCCGCATTTCCTGTCCGATACGCTAATGCTTTACGCGAACGATGGAACCTCGGTGATGGGGCAAGCTTCGCCGGCGGATACTGGCTACCCACCGGCGAATGGGTTATGCGCACAATGAGTTGACAGGTTCAAAGAGATGCGGAAGCTCTACCTATCGTCGCGATCCGGATGGTCGTGGCGCCAGTTCCAGTATTCTCTCTGCTCTTTGCGGTTGAGCCTCTTATATTCGAGGTAGTCCCTGCGCTGTTCATTGAGATAACGGCGATAGGCGCGGTCCTCGCGATCATCCCAGTTGTGATAGTCCTTGTGATCGCGGTCGTAGACCCGGACATGTACTTCCGCGTCTTGCGCCTTTGCATTGGGTACAACGACGGCCGGAGCGATGATCGCTGCGGACAACATTAGCGAGCCGATCAAATTTTTGCAGTGGCGCCGGAAATGAATGATTCGCATATAAACCCTCCCATTTTGAGAAATGCCCGGTTTTGATTTGTCGAAGCACTTTGCTGTGGTATGCGACTGGGCCCGGCGAGCCAATATGGTGTTGCAACTCGCTAGATCGCACGTCACAAGCGAAGTTTCGCGGGAGCGACGGAAACATCTCAATACACAGTCCGGCGTATTTTTGCGCGACTCTAGACCTGAGCCGCTTGCAGGCAAGATTATGCTAGTTAAGCCAATCAATTCGCGGGATCCGTCGAAGAAAAAGTAGGCGCCGCAGACGACTGAGCTGGTGGGAGTTGCCACCAGCTCGACAAGGGCCTGCTCACGCCTTATACCAACCACTCTCGACTCTGCTATCTCCGCCGGAGCGACATGGATGCAATGGCCGCCAGTCCCAGAAGGACCAATGACACAGACTCAGGTTCCGGAACCAGGGCGCTGTCGTCCGAATGGCTTCCCAGGTTAAAGAGCTCACCCGTACCACCGCGGAAGGAGTGGAGCTTCATGCGACTGTCCAGATGAACGTCACTCTTCGAGGAGGCGGAAGAGAAGTCGCCGAAAGATTTGCCCGAGTCGGAGTCAGCCACAGGCTCGCCGATCTGAAATTTGTGGGCCGTGCCCATGGAAAAGCCTTCGGCGCGCAATCCTTCATTATTCGCGGAATCCAACTCGAAATCAGCGCGCGGAGCCGCGAGGAGCGATAACTGACCTTTATCGGATACATCAGATCCTGGAACGTAAGTGTTGGCGCACAGCGGCATCGCGAGAAGCAGGCTTGCCCCCGCTAGAAACAAAGCTAGTCTAAACTTCATGTGTGTTCTCCTAAGCGCGTTACGAGTTTTGAAATAAATCGCATGTTCAGCCGACGGTGAACGAAACTGTTCAAGACAGATTACTTTCACTTGCACTGGCGAACGCTGAAGCATTCGAACCGCAGTTGCGACTCGCGGCGACTCTAAATTTACTTTCGCCGAAAGCGGGGAGCACCTCAATACAGGCTGTCTTGTAGTTTTTAGTGCATCGAGCCTGAGCCGTTAAATGGCTGGCGTCCTGTGAGTCATAGACGCCGATTGAGTAATTTTAGTTTACGTTTCACAGCAGCGATACCTCGCGCAAATCACCGCCGCGCGCGAGAGGGACGTGACGGAGAGCGCCAAGAGTTGCGTGTAATTCTTCGACGTTCTCTGAAGGGAAGCTTCGCTGGCGGGAATTAGCCCACGGACCAGAGCGATTCGCGTTACGCTAGGCTCACAAACGTGAGGCGCGCGCCGCTCCCTTCTGTTTTAGTCGTGATCCGGGTGCCTGTGGCGCCACTTCCAGTAATTCCTCTGGTCTCTTTGCCTCTGACTGTTGTACTCGACATACTCCCGGCGGTTTTCAACCAGATAGCGCCTGTAGGCATGGTCTTCGCGATCGTCCCAGTTGTGATAGTCACGATGATCGCGATCGTAGACCCGAACCTGTACGTTGGCCTCTTGGGCGTTGGCCACAACCGCGGCCGGCGCCACAATTGCAGCAGCCAAGAAAATTGTGCCGATGACTCGATGTATATTTCGCATTGGTGAATCCTCCGATAATCTCGAGATGCCGAGATGCAAAATCCCGGCAGCAGTCACTATGTGCGGAGTTCCTCCCGCTGTATGTGCAAAACAGCACGCATTTGAGAACTTTAATCTTCGTCAAGAAACCAAGAGAACGGCTCGGGAGCTTTAGGCAGACAGGTAAGACAGGCCCCCCTAGCGCAGGGGTACTGTTACTGGGGTACGGACGAGCCATTTCCCATTTTCGCCCCAGCTTGCAGAATTCGAATTACGGTGCGAACTATCCAGAAAATCTGGGGCCAGACAGGAGCCGCCTCCTTGTCGGGGACAATAGCTAACTTGCTGAATAATCTGCGGTTACGGACAAAGCTCTTGCTTTCGCTCGTGCTTACGACTGCCGTTCTGACCTTTGCCATGCTCCTCGCCGTGCGTTACTCGGTGGAGAAGCACGCGCAGCAGCAGGTGGTCGCGGAAGCTCGGAGTTCGCTGCTTACCTTTGACGCGCTGCTTGGCGAGCATCAGAAAGCACTGGCGCGAAAGGCTGACTTGCTTGCGACAAGAGCGTCGATGTCCGGGGACGACACCAATGTGACGCCAAGTTCTGGCGACGCGCTGGAATCCGACGGAAGCGATTTGATCGCGACCGCGGATGCGTCGAACAACATCGTTGTGCAGCACAGCAAGAATGCGAGCGTTCCTCTGGCGAATGCGCGCGAAATGCTTGCCCGGGCGCGGGCGAAAGGCTTTACGTCCGACTGGTGGTACGTGGGCGGCGCGCTTTACCAAGTTTCAATTCAACGAATCGGGCATGGCGAAAGCACCATGATCGTGGGCCGCGAGATTGACTATCGCGCGGTGCGCGACATGGGACGAATTTCCGCGAGCCAGGTTGTTTTCAGCTATCAACAGACAGTGGTGGCAAGTACGTTTCGAGCTTTTGACGAGCAAGAAGCGGGCAGGAAGATTCGGGAGCTGTCGTCGCGCGGGAAAATTGAGCTGGGCGACGATCGATTTTTCGCGGATACGCTGGAACTAAACAGCGATCCCGGGCATATCGTGCGCGTGACCGCCCTGAAATCGTACCGCGAAGCAACCGCGTTCCTGACGACCTTAAATCATTTGCTAATTAGCTTGGGGTTTCTGGCGGTGCTGGCAGGCGCGGCGCTGATGTTCTTTATTTCGGGTAGATTCACGCGGCCGCTGGCGGACCTCCTCAACGGATTCGAAGCACTGGAAGGCGGCGACTACGCCTTTCCACTGCACGGGCAAGGAGGCGATGAGGTAGCTTGCGCGATCCGGGCATTCGACCGGACGCGGGAAGCCCTACAGAAAAACGAAGTGCAGAGGCAGGAGCTTGAGGAGCAGCTTCGTCAATCCCAAAAGATGGAAGCCCTGGGGCGCCTGGCAGGCGGAGTAGCTCACGATTTCAACAACCTCTTAACCGTGATTAAAGGTCACTGCGAGTTAATCCTCGACCGAAATACGGGCGGCGCAGTTGTCTCCGCCAGTGGCCAGCAGATCCGAAAGGCCGCCGACCGAGCCGCCACGCTCACTCGTCAGATGCTCGCATTTAGCCGGAAACAGGCTTTGCAGCCGAAGGTGTTGGACGTTAACGCGATCGTAGGAGACGTTGGGAGATTCCTACAGCGATTGATACCCGAAGACGTCGAGGTAGTTTTCCGGACGGACGGAGCGCTCGGGCGCGTGAAGGCGGACGCGGGACAATTGGAACAAGTGCTCCTAAACCTGACGGTCAACGCGCGCGACGCGATGCCGCAGGGAGGCATACTCACCGTCGAAACGGGCAATGTGACGGTGGATGAGGAATTGGCGCGCACGCGCCCCTCGGTGGAACCCGGAGATTACGTGAAGCTCTCCGTATCCGATACGGGTACCGGAATGGATGCGGAAACAAAGGCTCATATTTTCGAACCGTTTTTCACGACGAAAGAACCAGGGAAGGGTACCGGCCTGGGTCTCGCGACGGTCTATGGAGTGGTGAAACAGACGGGTGGCTTTATCTGGGTTGATTCGACACCGGGGCTTGGAAGCAGATTTGAAATTTACCTGCCTCGGGTGCATGAGAAGCTCGAGTGCAATCTGATCGCGCAAAGTTCGCCGAATCGCAAAGCGGCGCTTCACACTGTCCTGTTGGCGGAAGACGAAGCTGAGGTGCGCGCCCTGGCCTATGAATTTCTCACCTCGGCCGGCTACCGCGTACTTGTGGCCGAGGATGGCGTCCGGGCGATGCAGATCGCGAAGCACGACAAGACGATAGATATTCTGGTGACGGACGTGGTCATGCCCCGAATGCGAGGCCCGGAACTGGCGAAGCGAATGAAGCGCCTGAAGCCCGGATTGAAGGTTGTGTACGTCTCCGGTTACCTCGAACCCAGCGAGATCGACGGCGACTTTCTAAAAGAAGGCTTCCTCCTCGATAAGCCGTTCTCACGGGACGCGCTCGTGAATCAAATCGGCGAAGCCCTGAGCGTGCGAGAGCACATGGAAGTTTCTGTCTAAATCGTTACGGAATCGCAGAACTTGTTTCAGGGAAGCGGTTGATAGTAACTTTGCCCGGCGCACGCGCGGCAAAGCGTGCGTCCGTTCGCAACTACTTCGCGCTTAAAGTTGATTCCTTCGCCGCATTTTTCACACATAACGCGCGGCCCTTTGAACCCGGGCATGTCTTCAGGGCGCACTTCCACTCGCACCCATTGCTTTTCGAACAGCTGTTCATCGGGAAGGACGCGGTAGGCTTGTTGCTGGCCTTGTTCCTTCTCTAGCGCGGGAAACATTTCGCTCGCACGCTTTTTGGAATCTTCGCGCGCCACGATGCGCACGCTCCGCCCTGTTTGCAGATTGACGAAAGTCGCCGCCACTTTGCCCCAGTCCAAAAACTTCAGAGCGCGTTTTCCCAGACGGCAGCAGGCGACGAGCGCCACGGCGTCCGTCATGCAGCGGTCGATCTCAACGTACGTAACCAGCCGCTTGCGTTCGTGTACCGGATCTTCGATACCCAGTTCGCGCAGGCCCAGCATGGCTAGCCGCACTCCGAGCACTTGGCCCGCGCAGATATGTCCGTGGGTCTGCGCGGCATCTTCAAGATATTGGTCGAGTGTCTTCAAAAGGGTGTTTTCAAGAGGACGGCTGCTAAAGATTGCTCGACTCCCAGTGCCGGGGCCGGTTACGCAAACTCCTAATCCGCCCCCAGTGTAGCTGGCGAGCCCGAGGGCGCGCCCTCGAGGCCGCTCTTGCGGCGCGATAGAAACGCTCCCACCGTGACGGCGATTGCCAGCGCGAGAAGGGATCCATCGATTACCAGGTTGCGAGGCCCGAGTTTTTCTCCCGGCCCGAAACATCCGCAATTAATTTCCAGACCCAGCATGTACGTTCGCACTATCACCGTGAAGAATCCGGCGAACACGAGCGTCGCAATGACGGATGAGAATCGCAGCAGGATGCCGCTCAGAAGCCACAGTCCCAATCCGATCTCGCACAACGGTAGAAGGTGCGCGACGACGCTCACTTGGCGCGGTGAACCGAGCATTTGGAAGGAGTCCACGTTCATCGCGAACAAGGCCAGCGAAGTCTTCACCGACCCTGTCGACCAGTGCATCCCCGGAACTTGAGGCTTGAGTTTCGCATAGGCGGCGAACAGGAGAATCCCCGCGAGCGCGACGCGTCCCAGGACCAGCAGAACGCGTCCGGCGCTGCCATTCGTTATCGTTCCGGTAGCTGTCTCTATCATTTTATTGGGCGAGAAGCGAATCGAAATATTGCTTCATCACCGGCCAGCTTATGACGCCCGATGCAGGGGGATATTTCTGCCCCTTGTAGTAGGTGACGAAAGTCGGCGTCGATTTCACCGGAATCTGGTTGCCGAGTAGCTTGTCTTGGTCGATGTAGGTGTCGAGCGCGCAGCCACTTTCAGGTTTTGCAATGGGCCCCGGATCGATCATGCACGCCCCAGTCATCACCTTCTGCACGCGCTTAAAGTCGGCGGCGCTCAAGGCACCCGAAACGTATTTTTCGATGTTCCCGTCGTCACCCCACGCTTTCTGATTGTCGAAGAGCGCGGCATCCACTTCCTGAAATTTCCCAACCACGGCCGCCGCATTGGCCCAGCGTGCCGCTTGATACGCATGGGTGTGCGCGGCAATCGGCAGCGGGAAATCGTGATGAACGAGGTAAACCTTTCCGCTTGCGACATAGTCGTTAATCATGGGGCGCAGCGTCTGTTCGTAGAGCGAGCCGCACGCGGGACACTGATAGTCGCTGAAAACTTCCATGGTAATGGGCGCAGTTTTCGAGCCGATTGTCTTTACCGGAACCGGAAGACCCTGCGGTGCCGCCGCTTTCGCGTGCGCGGGCGAACTCTTCGCGGCCGCGGTTTTCGTCTGCGCTTGGTCAGTCTGAGCGACGGTCTCCGGCCCCTTCGGCGACACTACCGCTGCTTCGGCGGTAGGTACTGTAACGGCAGGCGCCGCTGCAGCGACAGTCGCTAAAGGCTGAAGAGCCGGCACCACGATGAACTCAATTCCAGCGACCAGAAATCCGGCCACGATTAGCCCCAGCGCAATCAAGCAGAACAACCAACTTTTTCGTTGCCTCAACTTGCTCCTCCAAGATATTGGCGACTCGACTGCCATTGTAGCGCGATTTTGTCCTCTGGGAACCGCCCACAAGGCCGATATTTGAGTCGAACTGTGCCGAAGCACTTGCAGAATATTCTTGGCGGAGTCTTCGGGGGAGAGCGCACTGCCAGGAGTGGCCGGCTCGCAGCCTGATGGGATGTCACTCAGCCACGCAAGAGGATTTCACGTACGATAAACCCATAAAGTAGTGCAAACAATAGTGATATTTGGTACGCACATAAACTTGACAATGTAACACTCAACGTATATCATATCTCAAGTTCGAAGTGAATTTTCGGACGGAGTGATTACAGGAGCGCATTCAATGAGCAAAATCATAGGTATAGACCTGGGCACAACGAATTCGGTGGTCGCCGTCATGCAAGGTGGCGAACCGGTTGTGATACCGAACCAGGAAGGGGCGCGAACGACGCCGTCCGTGGTAGGCATCACGAAGAGCGGCGAGCGGCTGGTGGGCCAAGTGGCCAAGCGCCAGGCGATTACGAACCCCGAGAACACGATTTATTCGATCAAGCGCTTCATGGGCAGGCGCTTTGATGAAGTGAACGAAGAAATGAAGATGGTGCCCTATAAAGTGGTTCAGCAGGGAGACCACGTAGCGGCGATTGCGCAGGGCAAGCCTTATACCCCGCCCGAAATTTCCGCGATGATTCTTCAGAAGCTGAAGGCCGCGGCAGAGGATTTTCTCGGCGAGAAAGTCACCGAAGCGGTGATCACCGTCCCGGCGTATTTCAATGACTCGCAGCGCCAGGCCACGAAAGACGCAGGAAAAATCGCGGGACTCGATGTAAAACGCATCATCAACGAGCCGACAGCGGCGGCGCTCGCATACGGCCTCGACAAGAAGAAGGATGAAACGATCGCGGTTTACGACTTCGGCGGCGGTACGTTCGACGTTTCGATTCTGGAGGTCGGCGAAGGCGTGATCGAAGTGAAAGCCACGAAC
>Ga0073928_10004362_pt1 | contig 21055 bp, 15 predicted proteins | sample PaiPotPPA55metaG_FD_76969 | JGI IMG/M metagenome (GOLD analysis project Ga0073928, IMG submission 76969) | Iron sulfur acid spring bacterial and archeal communities from Banff, Canada, to study Microbial Dark Matter (Phase II) - Paint Pots PPA... ...
CCCCATCGATTACGGCCCGGTACTTCTCCGCAGGCCCTTCGGATTCCACCTCGCGATGGACACCCTGCCCTCCGAAGTACAGCAAGCGGTGGCTTCAGGTCGGTCTTGGCTGTATCCAGCTTTCGCTTTCGTGCCCGTTTAGACCTCTCCATACCTTCCGCTTTCTCCGGCCAGCGAGGCTACGAACCCCGCTTCTTGGATATGGCGCCCCTCATCTGAGCGCCAGAGGGACTTCAACCCTCCTGAACAACGCGCTGCTCAGCGCGCACTTCCGGTTTGCCGACCACACGCTCAGAACCCCGCTAGATTCCGTTAGCAGGACTTTTTCGATCACGACCGCAGGTCGGCTTTGCACGCGATCCAACCACGAAGTCTGGCGGCCCGAGGTTACGCTCGCTCACAGTTCGCACTATTGATGCAAACCAGATCGTGATAGCCAAACGTGCAGGTCTGGCCATTCGCTATGTTGATCCGATCGGTGATTTGTACGATCTGCTTGCCACTGCCTGTTGGCGCTGCCCTGGCGCAAAATGCAGAGTCGGCAGATATTCTGGTTCCGCAGAACGGCATGAACACCGTCCGTTGCGAATTCCAGTCTGGGATGCGTGTCCCGTTCCCTGCGGGCGGTTTTGTCGATGACGCGCCCGTTCGTGCCCTCCATAACCGAAGAACAAAGCCCGCGGGTTCGACCGCAGGCTTTGGGAGAAACAACCAAGTTAGAAGTAGAGCTTCGCTCCGAGCTGGACCACTCGAAACCCGCCAACCCCGGAGTAGGTATCTGAATTCGTTCCCCAGTTGGAGTTCTTGGTGACGGTCAACGGGTCGGTCGGGTTTGCATAAGCCCACGGCCCGCCCCAACTCGCGCCGTAGTTCTTGTCATTGAAGTTTGGATGATTGAACGCGTTGTATGCTTCCAGGCGGAGCTGAATATAGCGGGCCTCGTTGCTGCCCATCGGAATGTTCTTAAAAATAGACATGTCCCAGTTTTGCATTCCGCCGTTGTGGAAGAAGTCTCGCGTCCCGCGTCCCGGCGGGCCGATGGCTGGGAAGATTGGGTTCCCACTCTTGTCAACACTGTAGTAGTACGGGATCGCTCCATATTGGTTCGAGCCAGTGACGCTCCCTGGCGGGAACGAAAAACCGTTGTTCAAGTCCACCGGCGCTCCCGTTTCGAACTGTGTCACGCCGCTCAACTGGTAATTATCGGTGATATAGGAAAGCCACTTCGGCCCGCCAAAACGTTTAGCTATGCCTGGAATGTCATAAACATAGTTGGCGGCGAACACGTGCGTACGGTCCCATCCCGCCCTGCGGTAGTCGAGCAGGGCGTTGAAGGTATCCTGGGTATCCCCGTCTGTATTCGCAGTGGTCAATGCTTTCGACCACGTATAGACCGCACCGAAGGTGAAACCCTTGCTGAAGCGGCGCTGCAGCGAGGCTTGCAACGAGTTGTAATTGGACGTGCCGTTGAACTCAAGGTACGAGATCTGTCCGTAGCCCTTGTAAGGTACCAGAGGGGCGCTTGTGAAGGCGGCGGTTCCCAAGGCACACCATCCATTAAAGTTGTATCCGGCCGCGGCATATTGCGGTTGCAAACCGGGCTGGACGGCAGGTATTGGGCCTCCATTCCAAAGTGAACAGTTTGGGTCTTGCGCGGCCCTGCTGAACAGCGTGCCGTAAGGCTCGGCGTTAATGTCGCGCGAAGTCACAAGGTGACGCGACAGCGTCCCAACGTAAGCCACATCGAGCGTTGTGCCCTTCCCCAGCTCCTGCTGTACGCCCAAGCTGAAGCTGTAAACAGTCGGTACCTGACCGTTCTTATCCGCGCCGAGAACATTGCCTAGAACTCCGGTCCCGAAGGAGGATGCCAAGGTTGGAAGGTTCGCAATATTGCCCGCACCCACTGTTGCCGTCTTAACCAGCGCAGGATTGTTAAAGACCGTGTTGAAGATCAGATTGCCCTGGGTGCGGTCGTGCATCATACCCGCGCCGCCGCGCAGAATCGTCTTGTGGTTGCTTAGCAGATCGTAGGCAAAGCCAAGCCGCGGCTCCGGCATGATGCCTCTGCTATTCCACCCGCCCGCGGGGAGTTGGTTACCCTTCGTGAACCTCTCACCGTTGAGGGGGTTTCCACCATCGGCGGCGATGATATTACCGTTGGGATCGATGGTTACCGCGTTGGCTGCTTTGTAGGAAAGTGGATCGAAGAGCGCGACCTGGTTGTTGGCATCGTATTGGGGCGGAATCCAGGAAAAGCGCATGCCGTAGTCAAGCGTTAACCGGGACGTGATTTTCCAAGTGTCCTGCCCGTAGAATTCCAGTTGGTTGTAACGGAACTTGCCAAGGGGACGCGCCGTTGACTGGTCAAAGCTATCGAAGTCTCCCAAAAGGGCGCTAGCCAAAGGATCGCCCAGGGTGCAAGTGCCAGTCCCGCCGGGACAAGTTCCTCCACTGGTTGGGCCCAAACCAAAACCAAACTGGCCGTTGATGTTACCCCAAGCGATCTGGTCCTTGCGGTTGCGCTGGTAGAAGAGGCCAAACTTCAGGGTATGGTTGCGCCGTACCCAAGTCAGATTATCGTTTACGTTGATGGTGGTATTGGCCTGATGCCAAGGAGTGGCGCCCAAGTAGCTCCCCGCAAAACCGACGTTGGGAAGGTTGTTGAAACCCATATCCGGAATGGATTGGTCGGCAGATAGCGGATCGAGAAGTTGCATGGTGATGCCGTTCGTACCACGCGACACGTTCCCATTCGCGCTCTCGGCAATGGAGAGGGTATGGCTGGGTCCCACCGAGAACTCATTCAACACGTTTGCCGTAATAGTGCTGACCAGGTTAGCCGAGAAATTCCAGCCAGGGTGCCTCTGCGTACAGCCGCCAGCGAAGTTGATCGCGGACGAACAGGCGAAGATACCAAACGGTCCGGGAAAGTTCTCGAAGGGAGCAGTGTCAGTATCGGAGTTGTGAATCCAGCGCCCGTAGAGGCGGTTCTGGCTGTTGAGTTGGTAGTCAACGCGAAGAATGTCTTCGCGGCGCGGATCATGGGCTGAAAACGAGTTCGAGTAGTTAAAGTTCTGTCCCTTGACGCCGAACCCGCTAACGTTCGGTTCTGGGAAAAGTTTAAGAATCTTCTGTATCTGGGCAAAGATCGCCTGCTGCCCTGCTGGAAGCTGGGTCGGGTCGATCTTATTGTTGGTGATTCCTGGCCCGGAGATCACAATAGGAACACCGTTGCCATCTATGGACTTCGAGAAGTCTCCCTGCCGCTCCAAGTCGGTCGGCGTATAGAACTGAGTGACACCGCCGCTAGGAACAAATTGCCGGTAGAATTCCTGACTCCAGAAGAAGAAGAGCTTGTCCTTCTTGACCGGGCCGCCGATTTGGTAGCCGATGTAATTGTAGCGATACAGCGGAGGAGTGTTGGCCTTGCCTCCCTTCAACTCATTTTGCTTATTGAACCAGTCATTGGCGTTGAAGCCCTCATGCCGGTGGAAGAAGCGACCATCGCCGTGCCACTGGTTACTGCCGCTCTTGGTGGTAATGGCGATCTGGCCGCCAGCCGCCTTGCCGAATTCGGCCTGATAATTCGAGGTAAGGATTTTTACTTCCTCGATGGCATCAGGATTGATCGTAACGTGCGTGCCGCCGTTGTTGCCGGTATCTACGTTGGAGGCGCCGTCGATGGTGAACTCGTGCTGATTCGCGCGAGTGCCGTTGATATTCATCGCATCCAGGCCTCCCGTTCCAGAGGCATGGCCGTCAAAGCCACTGATCACGCCGGGGATGAGTTTCATGTAATCGAGCACGTTACGGCCATTGATGGCGACTTCGTTGAGCTGCTTGTTGGTTACCAAGTCCGAGCGCTCGCCTGAATTCGATTGCAGTTGGAGTTGACCCGTGTCTGCAGTTACGGTAACTTCCTGCGCGGTGGCTCCGACTTGCAACACCAAGTCGCCGGCGTTGAGCTTGTCGGCGGCACTGAGGACGATATTTTGTGCTTCCAGCCTCTTAAAGCCTTGCGCCTCTACCACAATGGAATATGTCGCCGGCGGCAGGTTGGGGGCGACGAAGTCGCCAGACGCAGACGAAGTGACATTTCTGGTCACTCCAATGTCCGCGCTGCGGACGGTGATGCTGGCGTTCGGAACGACAGCCCCGCTGGGATCTTTTACGTTTCCAAAAATTGTGCCCGATGTGACCTGCGCGAACAATGCCGAGCTGCAGAAGCAGACTGCAAGCCCGATGACAGAACAGACGACGCGCGCGATCCTGCCGTGGAGAAGATCAACCATACCATTACCCCCTGATCCTCGAGAAAAATCCAAACCATTGGCTGCACGCTACCTGGGATACAGACAATCGATATTTCTGCGGGGTGCCCGGCACCCTTCGGCTATCACCTTCGGAAGGCAACAAAAGTGCACCTAATAGAAAACCAGTGCGCGCTTAAACTTCTAACTTAGGCAATCGATTTCAGAAACCGGTTTCCTTATTACACGAGGGCCAGCAAGCTTGTCAAGTTCTTTCTTCTCCAGAACCGCCGGTGCGGGACCTTGTTCGTGGCCTTTTGCCGGCCAGTCGTGATAGGTTCAACGTGGGCATGACCAGCGATTACAGAAGGCGCTCCCCTGCCCCCGTTCATGCTCCAGGTTCTAGAGTTACGGGTCAGTTGAACCACAGCCTGACCTACTCTAGGTTGTCTGGCCGCTCTGAGCGCCTGAGCTTTACGTAAGGGAGGGAACCATGGGCCACACCATGAGAGAAGTGGCCAAACGAGCGGGGGTTTCTCCGGCCACGGTGTCACGCGTACTAAACAAGACCCAATACATCTCTACCGAGACCGAGCAGCGGGTCCTCGAGGTAGTGCGCCAGCTTAACTATTACAAGAACGTTCACGCGCGACGGCTTGCGACCGGCCAGAGCGATTTGTTTGGATTGGTGATTTCGGAGATCGCAAATCCATACTTTCCGGAAATTATCCGGGGGTTCCAGGCCTCGGCCTGGGACCGTGGACTCGACGTCCTTCTGTGTAACACCGAGTACGACCAGTCACGGACTAAGTCGGTCATACGGAAGTTGATCGAGAGCGATGTCCGTGGGGTTGCCATTATGACTGCGTCGGTCGACAAAAGCGTGACTTCCGACCTGATCGCAGCAGGAGTCGGAGTCGTTTTCTGCAACCTCGGTCGGGCCGAGAAGTTAGTGAGCAACATTTCGATCGACTACCAGCGGGGAATCGCCCAGGCCATCGAACACGTGGTCGCACTCGGCCACCGCCGGGCCGCCGTCATCGCAGGGCCTGAGGATAACCACACGGCGATTATCATCAAACAAGCATTGATTAATGGGTTGAAGGCAAGAAAGCTGAATCCTTTTCCTGTTCTCGAAAGCAATTATCGCGTCGATGCGGGAGCTTCGTCGGTTCGTGCCATCCTGTCCCAACCGGAGATACCCACGGTGGTTTTCTGCGGAAGCGACCTCATTGCAATGGGAGCCATGAGTGCGCTTGAGGAGGCGGGGGTCAGGATCCCCGAAGACGTCTCGGTTATCGGCATTGATGATATTTCTTTCGCTTTCCTTGCGCGCCCTCCCCTGACCACCATCCGCGTTCCTCGCGAACGATTGGGGACGATCGCGTTTGAGGCCTTGGACAAGATGCTCAAGCTGAAACGCCGGAAAGGAGCCGACTACTATGTGGAAACCGAGTTGGTAGTTCGCAGATCCACCGCTGCCGCTCGAGAGCAACCGCTTCGCATCGCCAGCGAGGGTGCCGCCGGGCAGGACCCGTCGATCGACCTGCGAAGCAAACTGTGAGATTCCCCGGCTCGGAGTACGACCGCGCTGTGCTGAAACCGCGTCACCGCTGCTTCTCGACGCCCCTATTGCAATTCCCTTGACATAGGGAATTAGAAAGACTAATAAAGTATCGGATGAAACCGTTTGCAGGAACCGATTTCCTAAATTGAGATCATGCTCGCACTTCAGGGTACTTCCAGACTCGCTTCTGCCGCAGTCCTCTTTTTCACTTTCCTGTCTTGCGGCACCTTATGCCGAGGAGCAAACGGCGACAAGGGTTCCACTTCGGACGCTGTCCAGCTTTTTTCGGGACGTTGGGATCTGACTCTCAAGAGTCCCGACCGCGAATATCCCTCTTGGCTGGAGATTCACCAGGAAAACGGACACCCGGTCGCACAAATGGTGGGACGGTGGGGGAACGCTCGCCCAATTCCCAAAGTTGAAGTCTCCGATCGCGAGATCACTTTCGTTTCACCCAAAGAAGAGGAGGGTTCGTCCACCGACCTGATCTTTGTCGGAAAACCTGACGGGAAGGCCCTCTCCGGAACGCTCACCGGACCCAATGGAGCGCGCTGGACATGGTCCGCCGTAAGGGCGCCGCTTCTCCAACGAAAAGGCAAGCCTAAGTGGGGAAAGCCGATGTCTCTGTTCAATGGAAAAGATCTGACCGGGTGGAAGATGAACGACGCGAATTCTACGGCGACTTGGAAAGTGGAGGACGGGACGCTGGTCAGCCCAGGACACGGTCCGGAGATTATCAACGAGCAAAAGTTCCAGGATTTCAAGTTGCACATCGAGTTCAACTGCGGCGCCAAGGCCAACAGTGGCATTTATCTACGGGGCCGTTACGAAGTGCAGATCGAAGACAATTCGATTCAAGAGCCACCCAGTCACCATACCGGGGGCGTATACGGTTTCATCTCTCCCTCGCCCGAGTTGCCTCGCAAGCCGGGAGAATGGCAGAGCTTCGACATCACGCTGGTGGGACGCACCATCACCGTCGTCCAGAACGGAAAGGCTGTGATTGATCACCAGGAAGTCCCTGGCATTACGGGTGGGGCGCTCGACAGCCACGAAGAAATGCCGGGGCCGATCTATCTTCAAGGCAGCGAGGACAATCACGTCGCTTTTCGAAACATCATCCTGACTCCGGCAAAGAAATAGTCGGCGTAGCCGGCAGGAAATTACGAAGGTCAGGCGTCTGAATCGGCATCAGACCACAGAACAAGCGCAATGACTCACTTCCTTGACGACATCCTCCGTCAACCCAAAGAGTTGCAGCGCGCTTTTGATTACCTGTGTGGAGCGGGTCAGGGTACTTTGCAGACGGCGGCGGCTGCTGTTAGGAAAGCTGGCCACGTCTATCTGACGGGTATCGGCAGCAGTTGGCACGCCGCACTCAGCGTGGCGCCCATTTTTTATCGCGCTGCCAAGCCCGTGCACATGCTGGACGCAGGAGAATTGCTGCAATTTCCAACGCTCCCGCCGGCGGCCGTTCTAATTATAATCTCGCGCAGCGGCCGAAGCGCAGAAGTTGTAAATCTGCTGGCTAAAGCTCGCGAGAGCGGTGCGGTCGTCATTGGCATTTCCAATTCGCCCAGCGGGGCGCTTGCGCAAGAGGCGCAGATTGCAATGGTGGTTCCGACCAAGCCGGATCATGCGATTTCCGTGAACACCTACTCCACCCTGGCGGCCGCTGCTGGCGCTCTTGCGAGTGCGACAGTCACCTCCTTTGATGTGAAGCTCGCGGCATCTTTGGTCGCCTCGGTAGCGGAGACAGAACCTAGAATTACACATTGGCGCACGCAGATTGCCAACAGCGCCTGGTTTGCTTGCGACAAGGCTACGTACTTTCTGGGGCGAGGTGGCGCATTGGGAAGCTGTCACGAAGCTCGACTGCTGTGGGAGGAAGGTGCCAAGTCGCCCGCTACTGCGTTAGGTACAAGCAGTTTCCGCCACGGTCCACAAGAAATGGTCACCCCGGATGTCCGTTTCGGACTCTGGATTGACGCTCACGGAATGCGGGAACAGGATTTGTCCGTCGCCCGTGACCTTCGACGTTTAGGAGCATCAGTGATGCTTATCGGGCTGGAACTTCCCGAGCTTGCTGGAGACCTAGTGTTCCAAATCCCCAGCATTACACCGGACTGGCAGTTTCTGATTGATATTATCCCTGCCCAATTAGCTGCGGAACATCTGGCACGGCTCCAGGGAGTGGACTGTGATTCATTTCGTAGTTGCTCCTATGTCGTTGATGGTGAGTTCGGATTGATGAACGAGGAAGTGGCAATGCGAACGGAAAAAGATTGAGTCTCCCGATCTGGAATGGCGCTCAAGTAATTGCAAAGACCAAAAACAAAATTGCTGCCGGAGGACTACGTTGCGCAGAAACATTCTTTCTCGTCGCAAGTTTCTGGGGATGAGTGCCGCCTCGGCGGGCGCATCTCTCGCCGCTAAAATCATCCTGCTGGATCCCGAGCCGCTGCTGGCCTCGACTATGGCAGCGAGTGACCGTCTTCGTTTCGGAATGATCGGGATTGGTATGCAGGGAAATTGGCTGCTGAGCAGCGCCATCCAATTGCCGGGCGTGGAGTGCGTGAAAGCCTGCGATCTCTACGACGGCCGCCACACCTTGGCCCGCGAGATCACCGCCAAGCCGAATTTGCCGGCGACTCGCCGTTACCAGGAACTTCTGGCAGACAAGGACATTGATTGCGTCATCGCAGCAGTCCCCGATCACTGGCACAAGCAGATCGTGGTAGATGCAGTGTCGGCGGGCAAGGATATCTACTGCGAAAAGCCGATGTCGCACGTGGCTGCCGAAGGCGTCGAGATGGCAGAGGCGCAAAAGCGGACTGGACGCATCGTTCAGATTGGCTCACAACGGGTGAGTTCGCTGATCTGCAGAAAGGCGAAGGAGTTAATCGAACAGGGGATGATCGGCGACCTAATGATGGTGGAAGGCTGGCTCGGCCGCAACGATCCGACCGGGGCCTGGGAGTATCCGCCACCCTTCGATCTTTCTCCCCAGAACCTCGACTGGGACACGTGGCAGGGCACGGTGCCGAAGCGGCCGTTCAATCCAGAGATCTTTGCCCGCTGGCGGTGCTGGAAGGAATACGGTACGGGCGTCGCTGGCGATCTGCTGGTGCACCTGGTGAGCGGAATGATGTTCGTCCTGGGCTGGAATGAGCCTCCCAAGCGTGCGATGTCCATGGGAGGAATTTTGCGCTGGAAAGATGGCCGCAACATGCCGGACGTTCACGCGAGCTTGTTCCAATACGGCGACGTTCCCGTCTATATGCGACTCAACCTCGGTACCGAGATGCCGGAGACCTACCGTTTCCAGGGATCGAAGGGCATCCTCGAAATGAACGAGTTCGGACTGACTTACACGCCGCAGACCGGGAAGGATTCGGGTCCCAGCTACTACGACGGCAGTTTCCCGCATGCCATGCGCGCAGCTTATGAGAAGCAATGGCACGTGGAGAACGATCCGAAACTTGGTCAGGAGCCCATGCCGGAAACAGTCTCGTTCAAGGCGCCGGATTACGACGACGTCAGGCCCCATCTATGGACATTCTTCGAATCCGTGCGCTCACGCAAGCCAGTTGTAGAAGATGCTGTATTTGGTCACCACGCAGCCCTGGCTTGTCACATGGCCAATGAATCCTACTCCCAACAGCAGGCAGTTCGCTGGGATGTGGCAACCAAAACGATCAAGGCTTGATTATGAATGGAGAGCCAGGGACCCATGATTGGAGCCGTAGACATTGGAGGAACCAAGCTGGCGGTAGGCTTGGTCGATGAGAGCGGCAAGGTACTCGCCAAGGACGAGATCGTGACCGGTTCCGATTCGAGCTATTCCGCCGGACTTGAAAGTATCACTAGCATATTTCGCGAAATGGAGCAGCACGCCCGCGTCGAGATCACTGGCATCGGCATTGGATCGACCGGTCCCGTCGATCCCATCACCGGCGAACTTGGCGATTTGGACTTCCTTCCCCATTGGCGCCGGAAGAATCCTGTGCGAGATCTGGGCAAGCTCTTCGGAGTCGAGGTCGCGCTGGAAAACGACGCTGATGCGGGCGCACTAGCGGAAGCCGCATGGGGGGCAGGATGGGGTACGTCGCGGCTGATCTATATCACGGTCGGCACCGGCATTGGTGGCGGTATCATCTTCGATGGACATTTATATCGCGGCGTGAATGGATCTCATCCCGAACTTGGTCATCAGGTAGTTGATCCTTCCGGACCGGCATGCTCCTGTGGGTCTCGGGGTTGTTGGGAATCGCTGGCCAGTGGACCGGCCATGGCAGCCTCGGCTCGTGCACAGGCACCGGCGAATGACTCCTATCGCACGGCCAAGCAAATCTGCAAGCTTGCTCTCGAAGGAGACGAACTGGCGCGCAGAATCGTTGATCGCGAGGCCTACTATCTTGGCCTCGGCATCGCAAACCTAATCAACCTCTTTGCTCCCGACAGGGTTGTCTTGGGCGGCAGTGTGATGCGGAGTGCTCTGCTTTTTCTGGACGGCATTCGCAAACAAATCACCCGGGGCTGCCGCTTCGTCCCCTATGAAAAGGCGGAACTCGCTGTGGCTTCGCTCGGAAAGGATGCCAATCTCATCGGTGCAGCCAGGGTCTGGCATAACCGGTTCGGTAACGCGGTGCAGCCAACTTCGAGTAGCGCTGTCTGAATTCGGGTGAATCAAAGGCATGACAGCGGAATCAACACACCGCCTCACCAGGTCTACGTCAAGAAACCGTTACATGGTTACTCTTGTCCTGGTCACGTTTTTCGTAATCTCACTGTTGACAAATGTTGTCGGGCCCCTCGTGCCGGACATCATCAACAGCTTTCACGTGACCCTCACGGCGGCTGCCTTCCTGGCGTTCTCTTTCTTTATTGCCTATGCCGTGATGTCGATTCCTGCGGGCTTTCTGTTGGAGCGACTGACGGAGAAACCGGTAATGATAATGGCTTTCTTGGCTGGAACGCTCGGGTCGCTCAGCTTCGCCCTCTTTCCGGACTATGGCGTCGCGATGGTCTCCTACTTCGTCATGGGCGCGGGTATGGCTGTTCTGCAGGTGGCGATCAATCCGCTGCTTCGGATTTCGGGGGGTGAAGAGCATTACGCTTTTTACTCTGCGCTGGCCCAGTTTGTTTTCGGCGCGGCATCATTTCTAAGTCCGCGCATCTACTCGTATCTTGTTCTGAACCTCGGGAAACCTGGCGAAGACAGCAACCTGTTGCTGCGCGTGCTCGCCCGGGTGACACCGCGAGCGTTGCCGTGGGCCTCGATATACTGGATTTTTGCGGTGTCAACCTTGTTGATGGTTGCCCTGCTGGGCTTGTCGAAATTCCCCCCAGTGCAATACACCGCCGAAGAGAGCGTCGGCTCCTGGGAGATGTACCGCAGCTTAGCGCGAAGGAAAGTTGTCTGGATGTACTTCGTTTCGATGTTTGCATATGTGGGCTGCGAACAAGGCACAGCGGACTGGATTTCAAAATTTCTTGCTCAATACCACGGCTTCGACCCCCATACAACTGGCGCGGCGGCAGTTTCGTGGTTCTGGGGTTTGATGACGGCGGGCTGTCTAATCGGAATGCTGCTGCTGAAGATCTTCGACAGCCGCAAGGTTCTGATCGGCGCCGCCAGCGGGGCATTGCTCTGCCTATCTGCTGCACTGTTTGGACCGGCCCGCATTTCGTGCCTGGCATTTCCCGCGATCGGTCTGTTCGCATCGGTCATGTGGCCGATCATAATTTCGCTGGCACTCAATTCGGTAGTCGAACATCACGGATCTTTTGCTGGAATCCTGGGAACGGGAATGGGAATTGGCGGAGCCGTTGTGCCCGTAATCGTCGGACGCATCGGAGACCACGCCGGATTGCGGAATGGGATGGCGTTCCTCTATTTGACATACGGAATCATTCTCAGCATCGGCTTGTGGGCAAGACCACTGATCAGCAATGAAACAATGGATTTAAGAAAGAGCAAATCTTAGTCTGTCCTCTCAGTAGAGAATCATGCCATGGAGTAGGGCCGACGGCCAGAGGGTCCTGGTGTTAACCAACCCCGCCAGGGAACGTCCGGTAATTTTGCGGATGGGCGCGATGGTGGCGGAGCTGACTCTGGCCAGCAATTCCGTTACGACGCTCGCATGGACGTGAGTGTTCCGCGGTGGCGCAGACCCTCGGTTCGATAAGAACGTCTTCTGACTGAGGATTCGTTTCCTAGTGCGTCAGAATGAACCTGCTCCGCAGTTGGATGTTGTCCGAAGAGCTGCCGACGAGAATTGTGAAGTCACCCGGCTCAGCGCTCCAGTCTTTCTTTCCGATGTCATAGAAAGAGAAAGCCCTGCGGTCAAGCGCAAGGGTCACGCGCTTGGTCTCGCCGGGTTTGAGGTTTACTTTTGCAAACGCCTTCAGCTCCTTGACCGGCCGTGGAACACTGGCGTGTGAGTCCCCAACGTACAATTCCGCTACTTCCGCTGCCACACGATTGCCCGTGTTTTTCAGATCGAACGAAACCGAAACTGGCTCGCTCAAGGTTCCCGTTGGAGGTGTTACCTCCAACTTGCTGTAACCGAATGTTGTGTAGGAAAGGCCGTAGCCGAAAGCGAATAACGGTTTCGTTTCAGAACGGTCGGAGTGCCGGTACCCCAGGAAGACGCCTTCGGAATACTGGACCCGCTTTGCACCTTTTTCGGGATAGTAGCTGTGAAATGTCGGATTGTCTTGCAGACGGCGCTCAAAGGATGCAGGTAGCTTGCCCGACGGGCTGTAATCGCCAAAAACAATTTGGGCCAACGCCGTCCCGCCCTCCTGCCCGGGATACCATGCGTGCAGAACGGCAGGAACATTGTCAATCCATTGCGTCATGTCCACGTTGCCGCCGGCGGTCAGCACAACGATTGTGTTCTTGTTGACGGCGCTGATCTGCCGGATGAGTTCGTCTTGCCCGCCCGGAAGCTGGAAAGTCCTGTCGAAGCCCTCTCCCTCCGTCTTAGGATCGAAGCCAACGCAGATGACTACGGCGTCAACCTTCGCAGCGAGGGCTTTAGTCTCGCGCCCGATGTAGGCCTCGGCTCGAGTCACGCCGAAACCGACGATGGCGCTGCCCACGTCCTCGAAATATTCGAGGCGAATTTTGTACGCCTGACCGGCATCCAAATGTCTGGCAGAAGTATCCATCGTCTGCGAATGTGGTAACCAATCGTCGATTGCGAGTTGGTCGCCGACGTAGAGCCGAACCCCATCGTCGGCGGAGGTAAAGAACTTGTAATCGCCGGCTGTCTTCGGCACGAAATAACCTGTCCAACGAATCGAGAAATGATCCACGGGTTGGTCCGGGGCAAAGCTGCCTTCTCCCCAGTCGAAGTGAATGTGTTGGTCCGTGCGGACCAGAGTCGGGGTACCCTGCAACGCTTGGTTGCTGAAATATTCCCCCTTCAGGCCGCTCTCTCCGCCGGGCGCAGTGACGAATTCGGAGTTCTCAAAGACTTCGTCAAGGGGAGGCGTGTCAACCGCGTACAACACTTTGGCTTTGGTCCCCAGGCGATCGCTGATGCCTTCCAGATAGCTTACGGCGTTGAACGGCTTGGTTTCCGCGCTGCCACCTCCGCTAATCACGGCCGGGTAGGCATCAGGTCCGATTACCACAAGGGTTTTCAATTTGCCGTCATTCAGGGGAAGGATGTTGCCGGAGTTTTTCAGCAGCACCATGCTACCCCTGGCCTCCTCGAGCGCGACCTGCCGCCCCTCTTGACTCAATAAAGGAATGTCTCTATCCGTTTGTGCGTGGTCGAAGAAACCGAACTCAATCGCCTTGCGGAGAATTCTTCTAACCTTGTCGTCCAGAGTGGTAACTGAGACTCTGCCGTCGTTGAGGGCTGGAAGCAGCGCGTCTCTATTCATAAAGCTGGGAGAAGGCATTTCAAGGTCGAGACCCCCGTTGGCGGCAGCAATACCGTCGTGCGTCGCGCCCCAATCCGACATGAGAATGCCGTCGAATCCCCACTCCTTCTTCAGGATTTCATTATTCAGATGATTGTTTTCCGTCATGTAAACGCCGTTTACCAAGTTGTAGGCGTCCATGACGGCGCCGACCTTCCCTTCCTTGACTGAGGCCTCAAATGCCGGCAAATAGATTTCGCGCAAAGTGCGCTCATCGATATCCGAACTGAGAGTCGTGCGCGCGAATTCCGAGTTGTTCCCTGCAAAGTGTTTGGCCGTCGCGATGACACGTTGTCCCTGGATTCCCTTGATCACAGAAACCGCGATTCTCGCTGCCAGGAACGGATCCTCACCAAAATATTCGAAATTACGGCCACTCATCGGAGCGCGGTAAATATTCATGCCGGGAGCAAGAATAAAATGCACGCCCCGGGCGCGTGCGTCTTTGCCCATAGCCATGCCAACCCGGCGCGCTAGGTCAACATCCCAGGACGCCGCCAGCGCAATACCCGCTGGATATGCGGTCGTTAGCCCGTAGTCGTGAACTCCCATCGGGCCATCGGACATTCTCAGAGCGGGTATCCCGAGCCGTGGAAGCGGACGAGTGTAGAAGTCATTGATTCCGCCGATTAGTGTGATCTTCTCCTCTTGCGTCATCTGGCTGAGGATCGACTCGACACGCTTCTCTACGTCTGTTTTCGATAGTGTCGCTTGCGCCAGGCAAAACTGCGCAACAAAAAGAAGGACGATTCCAACCGCTAATCTTCGGTTGCTCATAGTCGTTGCTCCATCAGCAGGAATAACGAGGGCCCTTCAGATGCCACCAGCCCGCATCCGTTGTGCTAGCAAAAACTCAATTTTGACCTTTTGGCACTATAAACGAGCAGCCGATCCTCGAGCCCGTGTATTCGGGAATCGGTTTCGCAGAGTATCATGTCGTTTCCCGGGTATAACGGGTGGCGCTCTTGACAGCCACGAAGAAGTGCCGGGCCGATCTACCTCCAGGGTAGTGAAAAAGGACACGTAGCTTACCGGAATATTGTCATCACGGCAGCGAAGTAGTGATCAACGAGAAATTTGATCGATGAAGACAGCCGGACATCTGATGCGGTTCGTGATCCTGCTCACACTGGCTAGCTTAGTTCATGCGGAAAATCTTCCCGTCCCGCACTTGAACATCGTTCCGCTGCCAGTCAAGGTCAAGCCTTTGCCCGGCACTTTTACCCTCAACAATCAAACTCGAATCGTGGCCGTCGACAAAGAGTCTCGCCGGATCGCCGGCCTCTTGAACGATTTCTTGCTCAGCAACCACGGCTTCCATTTGGAAATCGGGACTACAGCGCCCAAGAGGGGACGACATATCTCCTTCACCCAGGTAGGCGGTCGAAATTTGCCTCCAGAAGGGTATCGGTTGGTGGTGACGCCAGGAGAAATTCGTGTTGTGGGGCAGCCGGCGGGGTTGTTCTACGGCATGCAGACCCTGACACAACTGCTGCCGTTGGGTCTCAAACCCTCGGTAGTGCTGCCGGCCGTTGACATCACGGATTATCCGCGCTTCCATTATCGCGGCGTACTGCTTGATGTCGGCCGACACTTCTTCTCTGTCACCTTCCTCAAGAACTTTCTAGATCTGATGGCGCAATACAAGATCAACAGATTTCAATTGCACCTCACGGACGATCAAGGATGGCGCATCGAAATTAAGAAATACCCCAAGCTGACTGAGATTGGTCCACAGCAGGAAGATTCCTCTGCAGAAGAAAATTCCGATCCCTATGCTCGTGGTTATTACACCCAGGAGCAGATCAAGGACGTCGTCGCCTATGCACAGGCGCGCTTCATCACGGTGGTTCCCGAGATCGAGATGCCTGGGCACTCAGGGGCTGCCCTGGCCGCTTACCCGGAACTGGGATGCACGCCTGCAACATCTGCGGGGAGCATTGGCGACGAGGTTCACAACGACGTCTTTTGTCCTAAGGAGGAAACGTTCTCATTCCTGCAAAACGTGCTGAGTGAGGTCGTCACGCTGTTTCCGGGGCCTTTTGTCCACATTGGCGGCGACGAAGTGTCGAAAGACAGCTGGAAGCAGAGTACGGAAGCGCAAGCAGTCATGAAGCGCGAGGGATTGAAAGACGAGAATGAACTCGAGACCTATTTTGTGCAGCGCATGGAGAAATTCTTGCGCTCCAAGGGAAGACGAAGTATCGGGTGGGACGAGATTCTGGAAGGTGGTTTGGCCCCGAATGCAATTGTGATGTCGTGGCGGGGAGAAGGCGGCGGAATCGCCGCTGCAAAGCAGAAGCACGAAGTCATAATGACCCCAACCGACTACTGTTATTTCGACTACAACCAGGGCGACGCCAGGCGTGAACCTCCCAGTATTGGCGGCTTTATTCCACTCGAAAAAGTTTACAACTACAACCCGATGCCTACGGAACTGACGTCAGAGGAGCAGAAGTACGTTCTTGGCGCGCAGGCAAATCTGTGGACCGAATACATCAGCACACCCCAACATCTGGAGTATATGACGTTTCCGCGATTGTTGGCGCTGTCCGAAGTGGTATGGTCGCCGCTGGAGAGTAAAGACTATGCCGATTTCCAGCAGCGGCTGCCGTATCACCTCAGTCGCCTGGAAAAGCGGGACGTAAACTACCGGATTCCTGAACCCGAGGGATTGAAGGATTTCTATACTGCCACTGACGATCAAGTACGCGTACAAGTGAGTTCCCTCATCCCAGGCAGCCAGGTTTATTACACACTCGATGGCAGCACCCCAAGCGACCGATCGCCGCGTTATGAGATGCCGTTCCAGCTTCCTCTTCGACTAGACCAGAAGACACTATTGAATCTTATTGTCGTTACGTCGCGAGGCCGGCGCAGCGTTGTTTATTCGGCTACTCTGTGGCGGCGTTCGTATCGAGATGCGGCCACTTACCCCGATAGCCGGCCGGGCCTGACGTTTACATTGTTTGAAGGGAAGTTCACCAGCACACAAGATATCGATCTCGGCACTCAGGCGACAACGGGGATTACAAACTCGTTCGACCTGCAGCAGTTCGGGCGGCAGCTGAACTATGGGGTCATCTTTGACGGATACCTTAAAGTTCCTGCTGACGGCTTCTACAAGTTTGCGGTGGAATCAGACGACGGAACGGTTCTGCGGATTGATGGCGAAGAGGTCGTCAACAATGATGGCAACCACGCCAGCCAAGTAGTCACCGGCTACGTTCCTCTCCGGCAGGGATTTCACAAGATGCGGCTCAAGTATTTTCAGGCCGAAGGCGGAGCCTCACTGCGGGTCGGGTGGGCATTTTCAGGGCAGGAATTGAAACCACTGGACAGCAGTGCTCTATATCATTAGCCGCACAGAACGAGTGACGGACCGAGCCTGGCGCACACCGGATCGTGCAATCATGGCTCTCGTCGCAGCTCCACATCCAAGTCATCGGGTGCCAGAATGACGCAATGGCCGCGGGCGCACGCCGAGCATTTGAGGGACTGCCGATTGGCGCGGAAAGGAACCAGTGGCCGAGCCTGCCCGTCACTCGCTGCGATGGTGTTCCTGCTACGGGCCAAATATGGGTGCAGCTGGCAGTTTTGTCGTAGGCCTTTGCTCTGTCCCTAATTTCTGTTTGACAGCGCGTGTCCGCTATGCGTATACCGGAGCGTGCACGTGCACGGATACGACTTGCATCATCGACCCCCGCCTCTCAGAATGGCAGATTCGTTGCAGTCCCGGAGAGATCTTCTTGCCTGGGCCTTAAGGGCGACGACATTCGCGGGCACCTTGCCTGCGTTTGCTTTGCCTGCGGCCGCACCAGAATCATCCGCACGTCCATCTTGTTTGACCGAGGAGCTTTCCCTCGCAGGAGAGTGGCTTTTTCGTCTTGACCCCGATGGCAGCGGAGAAGCCCACAACTGGCAACAACCCGACTTTTCCGCTGCCGGGTGGGCGGCTGTGGTTGTTCCGCACACCTGGCAAGTGATGCCTGGGACAGAAGAATATCGAGGCGTGGCTTGGTACCGGCGCGGGTTCGAGGCTTTGGAGGAGTGGGTCTCCAGCGCGGTAAGGATAGAGTTTGAGGCGGTATTTCATTCGGCCACCGTTTGGGTCAACGGCCAACTAGCCGGGCGTCACCTTCGCAAGGGATACACGTCATTCATCTTCGATATCACCTCGTTGCTCCGACCGGGAGTTCAAAATGTCATTGTCGTAAAGGTGGACAGCTCGTTCGATGAGGCAATGTTGCCGCGAGGGCGCTCCAGTGATTGGGCGCATGACGGAGGAATTTACCGTCCTGCGCGCCTGCTCATGACTTCTCCAGTTTTCATTGATCGGGTGGCGGTGGATGCCACGCCTCATTTCACGTTTGGGGTTGCGGACAACGCTGACTCTGCCAGCGTCGAGGTTTCTGCTGCTATCCACAACACCACAGCGAAGAGCTGGCAAGGACAACTCGGCTATCGCGTGCTGGAAAATGATACCGGTCGAATAGTCCTGGAGAAACACGACATTTCCGCCGTACCGTTGCAGCCCGGGGAGAGACGCAACGTAACCGTAAGCGTGGGCACAGTTTCCGAGCCCCGGCTCTGGCATTTCGATCACCCGCACCTCTACACCCTGACAGTCGTACTCTCCCACGACCAACACGTTTTTCACGAGGTGAACACAACCTTCGGCATCCGCTCCATTGAGGTAAGAAACGGCGGCATTTACTTGAACGGCGAAAAGGTGCGGCTCATGGGTGTTGAGCGTATGGCCGGCAGCAAGCCCGAATTTGGTATGGCCGAACCGGCAGGATGGATCACCCACGATCACGATGATCTGAAGAATCTGAATTGCGTCTTCACCCGGGTGCATTGGCAACAGGATCGTCGTGTCCTCGATTACTGTGATAGCCGCGGCATCCTGCTGCAAAGTGAGATTCCGGCTTGGGGTTATGACACCTTCGGTAAGGATGCCCACCCTCCGGCGGAAATTATGCAGAACGGTTTAGAGCAGTTACAGGAGATGATCGAGCGCGACCGCAACCACCCCTCCATTATCTCCTGGGGACTGTGCAACGAGGTTGACGGACAGAACCCGCCCGCATATGAGTTTGCGCAGCGACTTTACGCCGAGGCGAAGAAACTCGATCCTCACCGCCTGTGCTCCTATGCCTCGAATTCATTGGAGAAGACGCCTGGTAAAGACGTGAGCGCGCTGATGGACTTTATCGAATGTAACGAATATTACGAGAGCTGGGCTGTAGGTACGCCCGAGGATCTGCGGCGCAGTCTGCAGGAAATCCATCGAACTTTTCCGGAGAAGCCCATCGTCATCTCCGAGTACGGATATTGCGCCTGCGTTCCCGAACGGCCGGAAGGCGATGCCCGGCGAATTGAAGTGCTGCTCGATCACACGCGCGTCTGCCGGGAGCTGGACTTCGTCGCGGGCCTGATCTTTTTCTGCTACAACGACTACCGAACGCATGTTGGCTACAAAGGGATGGGGGCCACCAGGCAAAATCCCCATGGCGTGGTTGATCTTTACGGAAACCGCAAGCCTTCCTACGATGTGCTGCGCCGGGAATCCAGCCCGGTAGAGTGGTTGCGGGTTACAGGTCAGCCCAGTGCTTTTGCCATCACACTGAGAGCTCGGAAGACAGTTCCCGCGCACCGCATGACGGGCTATAGTTTGAGGGGAGTGCTCTATGGTTACGGCGAGATTCCCTTGGAGCGCCACGTGGTTGAAGTGCCGACGCTCGCGCCGGGAGAGCAGGCCACGATCCAGATGCGGTTCACCGAAAAGGAGCCGCTGAAGGTTGTGTTTGATGTATTGCGTCCGACCGCATTCTCGGCCTACACGCACCTGTGGCGTGCATAACAATCGTTACTACCTCGCGGCCACTGGGCTGGCAGCCCGGCGAGGGAGGCGTAGACAAGGCTCGAATGCAGGTTGCTGGGCTGCTCGGCGGTAAAGCCAATGAGATTGTATTCACGAGTGGCGGAAATGAAGCTAATAATCACGCTCTCAAAGGGGTATTCTTCGCATGTGGAAGAGCGGATGTTCACATAGTTACCACCCAAGTGGAACATCCGGCAGTGATGAATCCCTGTCGCTTCCTCGAACGGCTTGGTGCGACGGTGACGTACCTGCGAGTTGATGGCCTTGGACGCGTCTATCCTGAAGAGGTCCGCCGGGCGCTGCGACGGAGCACCGTCCTTATTTCCATAATGCATGCCAACAACGAGGTTGGTACAATTCAGCCACTCGAGGATATTGCACAGATCGCGTAGGAACCTGGAATCCTTCTACATAGCGACGCGGCGCAATCGGTAGGCAAGATCGCTTTCAGTGTTCAGGAGCTCGGAGTCGATTTGCTATCTGTTGCAGGTCACAAGCTTTACGCTCCCAAGGGGGTGGGTGCACTCTATATCCGCGACGGTGTTTCCCTTGAGCCGCTGATTCACGGCGCGAACCACGAATCCAGCCGGCGAGCTGGGACAGAGAACGTGCTGTTAGCTGTGGCTTTGGGAGCGGCTTGCGACTTGGCCCGCACCTGGAAAGGCATGGACTCAGTGCGTGAGCTTCGTGATCTATTCTGGGAGCTTGCAAAACAAGTTTGGAGATCGAGTGGTCCTGAACGGCCATCCGATCGAACGGTTGCCCAACACTCCCAACGTCAGCTTCGTGGCACAGGTTGGTGCGGAGATTCTGGGGCGCTGCCCGGAGTGGCCGCGTCTAGCGGTTCCGCGTGCCATGCCGGATCGGTGGAATTGTCCCTAGTCCTGCGAGCCATGGGAGTCGCACCTGAGATCGGAATGGGCGCGATTCGGTTCAGTCTCGGCCGTAGCACGACCAGGGGCGAGATTGAAGCTGTAGTCGAGGACCTAAGTTCGATAGCTTGACTCGCGTGTTTGGCAGAGGTCTAATCTCGACTCTCGAGAGAGCCAGTCCTTCCATGGATGTAAAGACGCAATTGGAAAGGTCTGTAGAACCAAGGCACCTGAATCGCCAGCCTGGGCGATGTCCTAGAACAGTCTGACAACCTCTCAACCCGAGCGAATACTTGTATTTGAATGAGACCGCCAGCACCAGTGTGTCACGATGTAACGTTAGTGAACGACTTAGAAAATCCAGAAATCCGTAAACTATTGAAAATTTGGCGTCCCCGACGGGATTTGAACCCGTGTCTGCGCCGTGAAAGGGCGCAAACAAGCCGGATCACGTTGTAACTACAAGGCAGCGGTCGCTCTGCAACGCCCTGTAAGGAACCGGTGAGAACGCAAAGGAACAGATTTACCTTGTACCGTC
>Ga0073928_10004365_pt1 | contig 21038 bp, 17 predicted proteins | sample PaiPotPPA55metaG_FD_76969 | JGI IMG/M metagenome (GOLD analysis project Ga0073928, IMG submission 76969) | Iron sulfur acid spring bacterial and archeal communities from Banff, Canada, to study Microbial Dark Matter (Phase II) - Paint Pots PPA... ...
CGAGAGAAAACGAGAGGAGATGGTTCAGGAAATCGTAGCGCGGCGCGATGCGCGCAAACATTTGCTGCACGCGCGCGGCCGCTTCGCGGTCATTATTTGTGCCTTCGGGTCTCGTACCTCCAGCGCGCGCGCCTTCGGGACGCGCCCCGGACCGCGGCGCCTGCTTGGTCGCGGGGAACGTTATGGCCGCCACCTCGCCACGCCCGCTGTGATTTTCCTGCCGGTCTTGCCGGCGTTCGACGTCCTGCCCGAGTCTCCGGCATGGGGTCCGTTCTGCGCGGCTTTCACGACCGCCGGGAGTGCGCGAATTGTCTTCACGATCAGCGGCCACGGAAGAGGGATGCCCCAGCCGGCTTTGCCGATGCGGCGCGGCAGAACCCAGAGGGCGCTGCCGCTCTGAGCTTTTTTGTCGCGCGACAGTATCGCGCGCCATTCTCGAGTACCAATTATTGGAACTCGCGGCAGCGGACCGACCGCCGCAACGAGCCGGATGATTCGCGACGCGTCGTTCGCGTTCAGGTCTTCCGCCGCGACGGCTAGAAGCGTAGCGGCAACCATGCCCCAACCGATCGCTTCACCGTGGCGATAAATGCCGTATTCCGTTGCCGCTTCGAGCGCATGGCCCAGGGTGTGGCCAAAGTTCAGGATTTGGCGAAGGCCGCCTTCGCGCTCGTCCTTGGTCACGACGCGCGCCTTAATTTTGATGCATCGCGGGATGATCCAGGTGAGCGCTTTCGCGTCGCGCCGCAGGAGCGCGGGCATCTTGCGTACGAGAAATTCGAAAAGTTCGCGATCGGCGATGACGGCGTACTTGATCACCTCATATAGGCCGGAGCGGTAATCGCGGTGCGGGAGCGTCGCGAGCATCTGTGGATCGGCGATGACGTGCTGCGGCCGGTAAAACGCGCCGATGAGGTTCTTCCCTTCCGGCAGGTCTACGCCCGTTTTGCCGCCGATCGAACTGTCCACTTGAGCGACGAGCGTCGTGGGAATGTGCACGAGCCGCACTCCTCGGAGGTAGGTTGCGGCGACAAATCCGGCGACGTCACCGACTACGCCGCCGCCCATGGCTACGATTACGCAGCGGCGGCCGGCGCCAGCGCGCACTAGGAGCCGCGAGATGTGCTCGACGGTTTCCAGGCGCTTAGCGGTTTCCGTATCGTCGAAAAGAATTTTGTGATTGTCGCGCCAACCGCGAATGCCGCGCGCGAGCGTGGATCCCCAATGGCGCCAGACGCGCGCCGACGAAAGGACGTACACGCCCGAACGCCGGCCAGAGGCAGTGCCCGCGTCCATGCGCGCGAGGGTTTTGCCGATGTGCGAGAGCGCACCGGGCGCGAAATCGACGTCGTATGGGCCGGCGGAACTGTGAATTTGGATCGTCGGCATAATCGAGACAGAAAATGTAACACAGGTGCGAGCGGAGTTCGGCGATGTGCTCTGCTCGGGGGCTCGGGATTGCCCGCGCTGACGAAAAAGAAAAACCGCTGAAAATTCGCTATTAGGACCCACTGCCATTGTTTGTTTTCTTGGAGTTCCGCGTGTTTCTAATCGCGGATTCGCTATTAGAAAACGCGGGCTTGGGAGTTGCGGGCCGCAAGAGCTTGAGAGCATGGACGACCTGTTTTCGAGGTGCGAAGTTGAGGAAGTTCGCGGCCCTAGGAAACCTCGCGGGAGCTGGATGTCGAGCGTAGATGTGCTTGGGCGATAGGAAGCTGCCTCGATCACTTTGCTTCCCGTGGCGCGGCGAATATTCTGCGCTGCGAGCATTCGTCTTGGCGCCCAAAACCGGGCACACAGCTCCCTTTGTGCGATGGGCGCGAGTACGGACACACTTCCGCGCCTGCCCCTTTTCGAGGCGACACACGATTAATTATTCAGGATATTTTGATTCTCTAATTCTTTAGCACATCGACGATATTTGTCAAGTGGAAATTGGCGGTAGATAAAACATTGGAGCGGCGGGGCGCGGAGCGAGAGGAATGAGGAGAAACAGGTTATACACTGAGATCCCGTCGACGCGCTGAGGGCAGCTCTTCAGCCATCTCATTGTCTCTCCGGGAGAGGGATGGTACGTTTACTGCTTACTGCGGGCTGGAAAAGGCAATTTTCGGCATAAGGAGATGCAGATGAAGACAAACGGCAAAATCGGTGTTTTGGCTGTGGCCCTGATCCTAGCGGGGAGCGCGTTCGCGCAAGAGAAAAAGATCAAGCGTTCGGAACTGCCCGCGGCGGTGGAAAAGACGGTCGTCGAACAGAGTAAGGGAGCGACGATTCGCGGATTCAACAAAGAAACAGAAAACGGGCAGACGATGTATGAGGCAGAATTGCTTGTTAACGGCCACAGCAAGGATGTGCAGATGGATGCAAACGGAGCGGTAACGGAGGTTGAGGAACAGGTGGGCATGGAGGCTTTGCCGACCGCGGTTCGAGCTGGACTCGAAGCGAAAGCGCGCCAAGGAAAGATCACGAAGGTAGAGTCGATCACAAAGAAAGAAAAGCTGGTGGCATACGAGGCGCAGGTGCTAACGGAAGGAAAGAAGTCTGAAGTGCAAGTTGGGCCCGACGGGAAACCATTGGCTCATAAAGAATAAAAGCGGGAGAACGTTTCAGTCACCGGCCCAAAAATCATCTTCTCAGAAGCTTGGTTCGCGGACATGTGGGCGCTGCCGCGGAATAGTTATCGCGGATGGCCGGACTCGCGCGTTGGCGGTGGCGGCGGGCAGACTGTTGATTGTGCTCGTCTACAAACCAAGTGCAGCGATTCCCGGAGTGCCGCCCGTTCGGAGCACGATGACGGAAACCGAGGCCGAGCGGCCAGTCCGTTCGGCAATAGGCCACTTCTTCGTAATTCCCATCGTCTTTGCGAAATACCCTTAAGGACACCTAAGGCCTAGATTCAACCTGAATACAGCGCGTAAAAGCATCGCTCACGCGTTTAACGGGTGTGCGCAGGTTTTTTATTTGAGCGTGAGGGGCGATAGGCTTCTTTTTATACGGTTCATACCACGTCGACCCTATTACGGCATCGAAGACAAAATGCAAAATGAAAAAGCTGTAGAAATACGAAACTCCTCAGGAGGCCTTGTCTGTGAAAAAAGTTCTACTTTACGCTTCAATTATCCCAGTTATTTGCGCTGCGCTGGCCGGTTGCGGAAGCAACGGCAGAACTACAGGCGCGAACGCGGTTCCGATGGTCGTAACGATTCAGGATCAGCCGCCCGCCGGCTTGACCGTGCTGTCGTTTGGAATCCAGATCACCGGCATCTCACTGCAACGTTCGGGTAAGTCGGATGTTTCGGCGCTATCCGCACCCGTGACGGTAAACCTTTCGGACCTATCGACCGTGGACGCACTCGTGTCGAACACCAGCGTGCCGGCGGGGACGTATACGGGCCTGACCGTGACGTTCGCAAGTCCGCAATTGTCCGTACTCAATAGTTCGGGTGGCAATTTCACCGACGGAACCACCACGTGCTCGAGCAGCACGACCACTACATCGCCCTGCGCACTCGCTCCCGCGCTTTCGCAAACGAGCGTTTCCATCACAGCCGCTCCGTTTCCTGTGACACTTACGGCGGGCACGCCCGTTCACGTTGCGTTGGACTTCAATAGCGCCGATTCGATCACAAACGCGGCGGGAACGCTTACGATCACCCCGAGCGTTACGGTGACGGTCTCGAATACTCTCAACACGACAACCAACAATATCGCTGATTTCACGAACGCGACTGGGCAAGTCACTTCGGCTTCGAACAATCAAGTTGTGGTGACCGACCTTTCGACGGGACAGTCGTTGACGCTCGCGTCGAACACGAATACCACGTTCACTGGTTTCAACACGTCGTCGACTTGCACGACAGCGAACACTTTTGGCTGCGTGCAGGCGGGACAGATCGTGAACTTTAACTTTGGAATCTCGGGTGCGTCCGGATCGCAGCCGACGCTCCAAAGCATCAACCTCAACAGCGGCGTGACGAACGGCGTAACGGGCACGGTGATTGGAGTGAATGCGCAGACCAATCAGCTCGAAGTGCTTGTTACCAGCGAGACGCCGGCGTTCCAGGGGCAATCTGCCGGTTTGAAACAGGGGCAGGTGGTCTTCGTGACTCCAAGCCAGGGAGCCACGTTCAGCGCACAAACAAACGGAGCGACGATGCCCACGGGTACGAGCTTTGCGAGTATCAACGACGTGGGCGTAGGCCAATCGGTGCTGCTGAATTCAACCGGATTCACAGCGGGCATGGGCGGAGCGCCGGGAACTTTGACGACGGACAATGTCATGCTGGTGCCGACGCAATTCACCGGCACGGTGAATACGTTGAACGCGTCGAATCAGAGCTTCACGTTGACCGGTCTCAACGGACTCTTCACTCAAAATGGAGTTTCGACCGTGACCGTGGATACCGGGGCGAACACCACTTTCAGCGGAGTAAACGGAGGGTTCAACGGTCTCGCGGCGGGAAATACGACGACCGTCGGTGGGCTGCTGTTCCTGGGGCCGGTTGCTCCAGTAATCGTAAGCGGACAGGTGGGAGTGATCCAGACCAATGCCGCGGCGAGTACTTCGTCGATGCATTAGTTTTAGAAGCGGCATTTCGAATCGAGTAACAAACGAGGCCGGATGCGGTTCGCCAGAAACAGGCGCGCCGCATCCGGTTTTCTTTTGCGGCGAAACCTATGTTCGAGTACTGAGACCGAATCTTAGCGAGGCGCGATTTGTTCTTGAACGCTGCGGCGGAGCTGCTGGGGATTTGCGATGTTGCCGAAAGACTCCGGAGTGCCGCCCGTTCCGTGGACGACGACGGAGCCGAAGCCCAGCATCCTGCCGAGGAAAGTTTCGTCGACGCCGATGCTTTCGACTTTTGAAAGCATCAGGTCGAGAGTACGGCGGCTGGTCATGCCGGTCTTGATGAGCACGCGGCGGTTGGTGACCGCCATTATGGTGGCATTGCGTTTTGCGAGCCCATAGGAAAACACCACCACGGCGACTACCAGCAGAATCCCTCCTACGACCGCCATTCCTTGCGGACCCAATTGCGCGGCGATTTCCGAGAGAATTCCTGTGCGGGCGGCTGGTGCGCCCTTGCCGCTTTTAGATGCCATCGCGCCCACGAGCAGCGCTAGACCTGGAAGACCGAGCAATAGACTGACGAAAAGCGGCCCGAGCAAGACGATCCAATGATGGCGCGTCTCGAAAAGAAGCGTTTCGCCAGGAACGAGATTTCTGGATGCGTAGCTCACGTCAGCGGAACTTCTTTTGCAGGTCGTTAATCGTTTCAAGAAACACGTGTCCGACGATAGCGAGACTTCTGGGGCTTACTTTGTCGATGGTGTCTTCGGTCGTGTGCCAGTAGGGATAGTCGTCGAGGTCGATGATGTCGACGGACGGGACGTTGCGGCGCGTGAACGAAAGATGATCGTCGCTGATGCCGCTCGAGACGGATACGAAATAATCCTTGTAACCGAGCTTAAGTGCGTTTTTCCAAACCAAGTCGGTGAGCCAGGGAGTGGAATTCTGGTCTTTCTTGATTCTCAAATTGTAGGGTCCGATCATATCCGCAAGCATCACGGCTTTTACGCGCTTGAGCTCTCCTGACGCAGCCATCTTCGCAGCTAGCTGGCGGCTGCCGTAGGTGTTGTCGTTGTTCGAGTCCCAATCCACGAAGGCTTCTTCTCCATCGACGAAAGCCATCCACACCGAGTTCGGCTGATCTTTTTTTGCGCAGAGGAGTTGCGCGATTTCTAGCATCAAGCCAGTCGAAGACCCGGCGTCGTTAGCGCCCACGAAATCGGACGATGCGGCGGTGGTTTTCAAGCGCGGGCTTTGGTTGCGCAGAGTATCGTAGTGCGTGAGCAGCAGAATGATTCCCTGCCCTGTGCCGGGCGCTTTCGCGACCAGATTTTTCATGGCGACTTCGCCGATGGGCGTTTGCGCGTGGAAATCGTCTTCGTCCACCTGGCAGCCAAAACTCTGGAGTTGCGTGCGCAGGTAGTCCTGCGTGCGATGGATGGCGTCAGAAGCGGGCGGCCGCGGGCCGAAGCTGACCAGCTTCGCGGTGTAGTCATACGCTTTGGCGCCATCGAAACCGCCCGTTTGCGACGGGGGCGGAGCGGGCTCGGCGGTCTGCGGCGCAGCGGAAGTGGCCGTGGCGCCGGCGACCGCACTGAAAGGCGCTGCCCCGTGGCTGCATCCCGCGCAGCAGGTCACGACGAGAATTATGGCGCTGGCCCAAATGAAATTTTCTTTTCGCGGCACCTAGTGAGCCTCCCCGGCAAGCGCCTGCGCCTTCTTGCGGCGGAGGACGAGATGAGAAACCAATATACCGGCAAAGTAGAGCACAACCATGGGCGTCATGAAAATCAACATTGTGGTGGCATCCGGCGTGGGGGTGACGATAGCGGCCACCACGGTAATGATCAGCATCGCGTAGCGGAAATTTTTGAGCAAAAACTTCGGCGTCACAATGCCGAAGATCGACAGGAAGAAAATCAGAATGGGCGTTTCGAAGATCAAGCCGAGGCCGAGCAGAATAATCAAAATTAAATCGAAATATTCGTTGATGCTGATAAGGGGCTCTACGGGCCCGTGAAAGCTGACCAGGAACTTCAGAATGTAAGGCAGCATGATGAAATAGCCGAATGAGATGCCGAGGAGAAAGAGAATCGTCGAAGAAAGAATAAAGCCGGTGATGGCGCGGCGCTCATGCTTGTAAAGACCGGGCGCGACAAACAGCCAGATTTGATAGAGAACTACGGGCATCGCCAGAACGACTCCCATGTAGACGCCGAACGTTATGAGGAGGTTCAGGTATCCCGCGGGGCTGGTGTAAATCAGTTTGTCCATCAGATGCGCGGAGCGCAGCGCTTGCCGCATGGGCTCGACGATATAGCCGACCAATTTTTCCGAGAGTGCGAAACCGACGACTACACCGACGCCGATCGCCATGATTGAATTGATGAGGCGCTTGCGGAGATCGACCAGATGGTCGAAAAACGACATTCGGCCGCCAGCTTCCTCCTCAGTGCGCCGTTGAGCGGCGCTATCGGGGACGGCTGGATCCGCCATCAGTGCGCTATCTCTTTGTTTGGCTGAACGGCTGCGTGCTCGGAGTCTGAGTTGGGTTCAAGGGCGGGTGTTCCCGGCGCGCCGGCCTCCGCTGGATTTTCTTCGGGCAATGATGGCGAGCCAATCGCGCTCTGAGGTGGCAGCGTAGGAACGATACCTTGGGCGGGGGTGACCTCGGGGGCGCCCGGAATCCCATCGGGAGCAGGCACGGCGGTAGCGGCTGGAGCCGCCCCTCCGATTCGTCGCTGGTCGGACTCGCGCTCGAGATCTCGAAGATGACCTTCAAACGTCGAGCGAATATCGCCGGTTGCCCGGCGGAACTCACCCAGCACTTTCCCGAGGTTTCGCGCCAGTTCCGGCAGCTTTTCGGGTCCGAAAACGACCAGAGCCACCACAAAAATGATGATCAGATGAGGGACACTCAGCATCGCGGGTTCGTCGAACGGCCTCTGCCGGGCCGTTTTTGAATAATAGAAGAGGGCTGGGGGCGTGTCAAACGCCCGAAAAATTGTATGCTATACTTTCCTTTTGGGGCAAAAGCGAGGTCGCATGGAATCTTCCCGGCGGGGATTGGTAGTTCTGGCGATAGTGCTGGCGGTGTCGGCCGTTCTTGGAGGTCTGTACGGGCCCACGGTGCGCGCGACCGCTTCCGGCGCCACCGATATGCAGGATTCAGTGAAGAGCTTCACCCGCGTTCTTTCGATCGTCGAGCATAATTACGCCGATCACGTGGACGCGGACAAGGTGATATACGACGGCGCCATACCGGGAATGCTGCGCGTTCTCGATCCCCACTCGAATTTCTTCGATCCGCGGCAATACGCGCTTTTCAAGGAAGAGCAGCAAGGCAAATACTACGGCGTTGGTATGACGGTACAAACGCGCGAGGCCCAGACCATCGTACTGGCTCCGTTTGTAGGATCCCCGGCGTACAAGGCCGGCATTCGCCCGGGCGATATTATTCTTAAAGTGGATTCCAAATCCTGCGAGGGACTGACCACGACTGAAGTCGCGGATATGCTGAAGGGAGCAAAAGGCACCACGGTTCACATTTCTCTCGGCCGCGAAGGATGGGAGAAGCCGATTGAAGTGACGGTGGTTCGAGACGAGATTCCCCGCCCCGCAGTTGAATATTTCACAATGGTGAAACCGGGAATCGGCTACGTGCGCGTGTTCACGTTCAACGAAACCACCGACAGCGACCTGGCGGATGCGCTGCGCCAACTGGACGTATCGAAGCTGGACGGGCTGATCATCGATCTTCGCAACAATGGCGGCGGCTTGTTGAACCAAGCTGTTGGCATGGCGGACATGTTCCTGGACAAGAACGAACTCGTAGTTTCGCATCACGGCCGGACGTCTCCCGAGCGCCGCTACTACGCGGTACGAGGGAATCAAGGCAACAGCGTTCCGGTCGTGATTTTGGTGAACGGCCAGAGCGCGTCGGCTTCCGAAATCGTGGCAGGCGCAATTCAGGACCACGACCGCGGCCTAGTGGTGGGCGATACGAGCTTCGGCAAAGGCCTGGTGCAAACTCAATATCCGTTGAGCGAGGATACCGCTCTTCTGCTGACGACCGCGCGCTACTACACTCCCAGCGGCCGCCTGATTCAGCGCGACTACAAAAATATTTCGCTTTACGATTATCACTACAATCCACAGCCTCCGCACGCTCCGGAAGTGAAATTGACCGACAGCGGACGGCAGGTTTTCGGTGGCGGCGGAATCACGCCGGACGTGATCGTGCCGGCGCCCAAGCTGAACGACTTCGAACAAACGCTGATGCGGCGGGGCGTCCTATATCCGTTCCCGCAGGGCGTGGGAGACTTCATCCGCTACTACCTTGGCAAGAAGCCGGATGTGACGAAGGACTTCGCGGTGGATGAGTCGGTGATCGCGGAACTGCGAAAGTACCTCGATCAGCAGCACATCAAGTTTACCGAGCCAGACCTTCAGGATAATTTGCTGTGGCTCAAATGGAAGATTAAGCGCGAAGTCTTCACGACCGTGTTTGGCCTCAACGAAGGCTATAAAGTGGAGCTTCAGAACGATCGGCAACTCGAAAAAGCGGAAGAGGAAATTCCGCAGTCCCGGGCGCTCTACCAGAATGCGCGGAAGATCGTTGCCGAACGCGAGTCCGGACAAACGACCCATCCATAGTCAATTGCGGTAGGGCGTTCCTGTAACCGCGTGAACACCCTCGCAAAGTCGGGGGTTTTGGCCGGTGCCGCGAAGCCGGAGACCCAATAAAGCGAGTCTCGATCGACCCTTATTCAATGCCTCAACGCGTGTTGCAATTTAAGGAACCTCGCGACTAATCCCCGCCCCTCCGCTATCCGAAAATCGTAACCTAGACTAGAGCAGCCGTCGGCAGCAACGCCAGTAACATGACTAAACGACCCTTCACAGCGCTTACGAGCGCCATGGGACGATTTTCCACTACGACGTGGGCACTCCTCGGGGCCTGGGTTCTGCTCGTTGGCGGATATTCAATTGCCTCGCTTGTCGTTCCCGGCGGGCGCGGACTAACCGCTTTTGGCGACATCGGACAATGTTTGGCGGCTCTGTTCGCGACTGTCGGCTTGCTGATGAACGCTTTCTGCCCCCAGAAGCGCACCCGAGCTTTCTGGCTGCTTTTGGCGCTTGGCTGCGGCGCATGGCTCGTCGGGCAAGTTACCTGGACTTACTTCGAAGTTGTGCTGCGCAAGAATGTACCTAACCCGTTCCTCGGCGATGTGGTGCTGTTCCTGCATCCCGTCCCGATGATGGTTGCCGTCGCGCTTCGACCTCACGATCTTCGCGACGATTTAAACGTTCACATCGGCTACCTGGATTTTTCGCTTTTGCTCGTCTGGTGGGTGTACCTGTACCTTTTCGTGGTGATCCCGTGGCAGTACGTGGTTCCGAGCGTACTCGCGTACGGCTGGACGTACGATCATCTGGCTGCCGTGGAGAACATCCTGCTGACCATCGGATTCGGCATGCTCATGGCGCGCGCACGCGGGGCTTGGCGCGAAGTTTACGCGCATCTGTTCAGCGCTTCGTTGTTATACGCAGCGGGCTCCTACATTACGAATCGCGCCATCGACCGCCAGGACTACTACTCCGGGAGCCCGTTCGATCTGCCTCTCGTCGCGTCATTCGTCTGGTTCGGGACCGCCGGGATCACGGCTTACGTCTTGCGCCCGCCGAGAGAAGAGTCTTCCGAATCGCGCGCCCACGAAGCGAACCCATGGCCCGCGCGGGTTGCCACCGCAGCCGTGTTTTCGATTCCTCTGATGGCGCTCGATTCCATTTTCCTGAGCTCGAATCCGGCGCCTATTCGCATATTTCGCGTGGGAGTGACGCAGGTGACCCTCATTGTGGTGGCGGCGCTGATGTTTCTTCGCCAACGCCTCGTCAATCACGATCGCCTGAGATTACTCGAGGCTTCCCGCGAATCTCTCGACGACCTCAAAAACTTTCAAACACAGATGGTCCAAACCGAGAAACTTGTCTCTCTCGGCCAATTGGCTGCGGGCGCAGCGCACGAAATCAACAACCCCCTCACCGGAATTCTGGGCTACTCGGACTTGCTGGTTGACGATCCCACGCTGGGCGACCGCCAACGGGCCGTCGCCGACAAGATCCGCGCCCTCGCTCGACGCATCAAGGCGCTCGTAACCAGCCTGCTGAGTTTCGCGCGCCGAGTGCCCGCCGAGAAAATCGATCTGGATCTGAATCAAATACTCATGAGCGCGATGCACCTCAGCAATCTCGATCTGCACGGTAAGCGAATCGAAGTGGATACTCAGGCCGATGCGGATTTACCCTCCGTGCGCGGCGATGCCAATCAAATTCTCCAGGTGTTTTTTAACCTCATCAGCAATGCCGTCGACGCACTGGAAGAAGTCGGCGGAGGTAAGCTTGTCATTCGCACCCGGCGCAACGAGTGGAGCGTCATTGTAGAGTTCGCGGATTCAGGCCCCGGCATCAAGTCGCCGCATCAAGTGTTCGACCCATTTTTCACTACGAAGCCTGTCGGCAAGGGTACGGGATTGGGACTGAGCATCTGCTATGGGATCGTTCAGGAACACGGCGGTCGAATTGAGTGTTTTAACCGTCCGGAAGGCGGCGCGACCTTTGTAGTTGAGTTCCCGGTGGCATCGTACGAAGCGCAAGCGCAGGAGGCGCCTGTGGCAGCCGTTTCACAACAGCACTAGAACTCCCAAACGGTGGCTCATTTCACGTGTGGCGCGTGCATGGCCCGCCGAAGATGTTTGGATAAACGCCCGTCCTGGGCCCTCTCCTCCGGACGATTTAACGGAGGGTATCCATGGACGCACCGAACTCAGTTCTTCCAAAACCAATCGAAACGGTCGTTGCAAAAACGACCGCTGCAGCACCGTCTCCTCCGGCGGCCGGCACTCCACCCAGTCCCGTCGCTGTTGCTGCCGCCACATCCGCGCCAGACGCTTCTGGCGCTCCTGCCGCGACGGTGGCGACGGCGGCCATCATTACCGCAATGCTGAAAGCCGCAAAAGGCACCAGCGACTTAATCTTTTCGCCCTTTCGTGCGCCGCAAGTGGAAGTCAACGGCCAACTCCTGCAATTAAAGATTCCGGGCGTCGGTTTGCTAACTTCCGAAGACACTGCCCGAATCGCGGCGGATCTCATAGGACGAAACCAGCAGGCCCTTGAAAAGTTGAAAGAACAAGGTTCCTGCGACATTTCCTACAGTCTCCCGAAAATTTCGCGGTTCCGAGTGAATATTTTTACGCAGCGAGGCACGTGCGCGATCGTGATGCGAGTGATTCCCTCCTCCGTTCCCGATTTCAAATCGCTAAATCTTCCCGAGGAAATGGCAGCAACCGGGGAACTGCGCAACGGAATCGTCCTGGTTACAGGCCCCACAGGCAGCGGAAAGTCGTCCACTCTGGCAGCGATCCTGAACAGGATCAACGAGGAAAAGGCCTACCATGTGATCACGATCGAAGATCCGATCGAATTTCTTCACGCCCACAAGCGCTCCACGGTTCACCAGCGCGAACTTCACAGCGATACGCCCAGCTTCGCTCTGGCGTTGCGCGCGGCCTTGCGCCAGGCTCCTAAGGTAATTCTCGTGGGTGAAATGCGCGACAAAGAGACGATCGAAGTGGCCCTCGAAGCAGCCGAAACGGGCCACCTTGTATTTTCGACTCTTCACACTACCGACGCGTCAAAAACCGTGGAACGAATCATCGGCGCATTTCCCCTCGGCGATCAAAACGCGGTGCGCAATCGCCTCGCGCGAGCCTTTCGCTATATCATCTCGCAGCGGCTGATTCCGCGGCAGGATGGAAGCGGCCGCGTGGCGGCGTTCGAAATCCTGAAATCCACGCTCCGAACGCGCGAATACGTTGAAAAGGGAGAGCTCGAAGGAAAATCTCTGCTCGACGCGATGCGCGACGGCGAAACGGAAGGCATGCGCTATTTCGACGGAGAGATCGAACAACTGATGCGCAAAGGCATCATCGACATCGAGACCGGCCTGTCCTACTCGACTAACTCCGGCAATCTACGATTGCAAATCGCCGACCTGCTCGAATCGCCGAACCGCATCCCCCAGGCGGGCAATGGATCGGCGTTCTCGCAGCCGGCAAATCGTGACTCGGCGGAGCTGCCGCGGGGAAAAACAGAATTGGAAATCGAACGGTAATGTGTGGCGCGGGTTCGAATTAATCGATGCCGTGAATTCGAAGGCTCACGAGTTTGTCGATGCTGAGGTCCTGCATTCCATGCGAGCGCATATCCTTGATGAATTCCGGCGTTACGCCATGGATGCGCATGGCGATCAATTGTTCCGGCTCCGGGCGCTTGTAGCCAAGCTGGTGCAGCTCGGTAATGAACTCGGGCGACACGCCATGAATCCGAAACGCGATCATTTCCTGCAGCTCGATATGGTCGTAACCTGCCTTCTTCATTTCATCCATCCACTCCGGCGTCGCTCCGTGAATGCGCATCGCAACTAGAGTGTCCTCATCAGGCTTATAACCCGCCTTTTGAAGATAGCGGACCATCTCAGGAGAGACTCCATGGATTCGGAACGCGACCAGCTTGTCGCTGTCGGTGGCGCTTAGTCCGAGCGACCTGAGTTCTTCGATGAATGCCTTATCCACGCCGAAAATCCGGAAGGCGATGAGTTTGTCCGTGTCCAGACCTTCCAGGTGCTCGGCTTTCATCTCTTTGGCAAATTCGAGGCTGACGTCGTCGATGGCCATCTCGAGCTGCTTCTCGCTGTCGATTCCCTCGAAGCCCAGCGCGCGCATGGCCTGCGGGTAGTTCGCGTTTGCCGAAAAGTGGAACACACCGGCGCCTTCCCCATCGTGGAGAAATCCCTCGCATTCAAACTTGCCGGCATCGCGCGCCAGCGTAAATTCGACGTTCTGCTTGCCGGGCTTCGAAAAATCGACGCCGTGAAAGTTGCCGATAGGCTCGTCGACTTCGCGATTCGAGCGGTTGTGACGATCCGAAATGATCAGCGTGAAGACAATCTTTCCAGGTTTCTCGGACTTTCGAATCGTCCAATCGCCGCGTCCTGCCTGCGCGCGTAGGCTGCTGATTGCTCCGAAAAGCGTGCAAGCCAGTAGCGCACCCAACACGATTGACTTGATTGGTGCTTTCATTTCCGTTCTCCTTGACGATCCATCAACCTTTAGAACACGCCGGCCGCTTTTAGTTCGATCAGCTTGTCGAGATCGAGGTTCTTGAATTCGTGTTTGCGCACCTTCTCGATGAATTCCGGCGTGATGCCCTGAGCCTTGGCGCCTACGCAGTCTTCCGCCGTTATCTTTCCCAATCCCGCGGCCTGCAGCATCTTCACGTACTCTGGCGTCACGCCCTGCGCTTTGAGTCCAACTGCGTCATCGCCGCTGATTTCCAGCCCCAGCGCCCTCATTTCGCGAATGTATTCCGGCGAGACGCCTTGCGCCTTCAGGCCGATCAAATCGTCGGCGGTCGGCTTGAGGCCCAGCGCCTGCATTTGCTTGACGTAGTCCGGCGAAACTCCCTGAGCCTTCATTCCGATCAGCTCATCTGCGTTCGTTGCGAGACCCAGCGAGCTCATCTGATGGATGAATTCCGGCGAAACTCCCTGAGATTTCAAGCCAACGAGCTCGTCTGCGTCTGCCTTCATTCCGAGATCGCGCATCTCTTTCATGTACTCCGGCGTGATCCCCTGGCTCTTCATTGCGACGATTTGGTCGGCGTCTGGCGTCAATCCAGCGGCTCGCATGCTGCGGACGTATTCTTCCGTCACACCCATTACCTTCATGCCCACGATTTGTTCGGCATCGACCTTGAATCCCAAGTCTCGCATCGCGCGAATGTATTCCGGCGTCACTCCTTGAACTTTCAGCGAAATCAAATCGTCGGCGCTTAGGTTCTTGAATCCAGCCGCTTCCATCTGATCGATGTAGGATTGCTTCGTGCCGGACTGCTCGGACTTAGCGCTCGGAGCCGCACTTTGTTGCTCCTGCGACCGAGACTCCGGTGCCGCGACCACATCGCGCGTAACCGATGCCGCCGCAGCCTTGACGATCGCTCGCACTTCAGCACCAACCAGACGGTGTGGCTCCACAACGGCGGGATCGGCAGCCGCGATAGCGTGCGTGGCCGAAGTTCTCGGTGCCAACGCCACGCGTTCGTATCCCAGCAAAGCGTTACCTGCCGCGAGAGCCCCCGCCATACATAGCAATCCCACCGCAAGTCCGGAGGTTTTCACGCTGCTTCCCAGCGTTCCCACACCCAGCAATCGCCCTACTCGAGCTGTAAGCGAGCCCCGGTTCGCGCCCATGGCGAACGTGGGCGTCGCGCGCCAATCCTCCATCGTCGCGAGTGCTCGCGCGTACTCCACAGCGTTGCCGCAGGTCGAAACCGCGAGATCGTCGCAGCAATTCTCCCGCTCATCGCGGATCTTCCGGTTCACCCACCAGATTGCCGGATGGTAGAACAGCAAAGTTTCGGCCGCTATCTGGAACAAATTGACGAGGCTATCGAAACGCCGAATATGTGCCAGCTCGTGCGCGATCACGATTTCCAGTTGCCCTTCCGAAAGTCCGGTCAGCGCCATCACCGGCAACAGCACCACGGGACGGAACCACCCAATCACGGCCGGCGCGTCGAGCCGTAAGCATTCGCAATAGCGAATCGCGCGGTCGATTCCGAGACGCCGCTGAAGAGCGAGGCAGCGTTCTCGCAGTTCTTCGGTGACGTCGTTCGCTTCCCTGCGCCGCAAGTGTTCAACCAGAATAAATCCACCGGCTGTGCGAAAGCTGAGCAGCAAAACGCCCGCAAACCACACCTGCACAAACCACAACACGACATCAGGCGGTGCGGACTGCGGCTGAATAGCGGCCAGCGAATGAACACTTGAGGCCAGCCGATGCGACGCACCTACCGCCATATCTGGCGCCACTTGGGTATGCACTGCGGCCGAAGGGACCACAGGCGCGGAGCTCCACAGCATCGTAAAAGTCGTCACAGGCGCCGCTATCATCAGCGCCAGCGCCGCCACCGACACCGCGTAACGCATGTCTGCCCGGCGAACAAAAGCGAGAATTCCCGCCAGAAGCGCGGCCACCGCAGCACCCTGCCATAGAAAATGCAGCAGGGTCCATCCCAGTGCGCGCATTATCTCCGGCGACACCCAATCGGCGACGACTCTCATCGCTGTCTCCTCTCGTACTCATCCAGCATTCGGCGCAATTCCTCAATTTCCTCGTGCGACGTCTTTCGGCCCTCGAGCGCGTGCATCATTAATTCGCTCGCCGACCCCTCGAATACCCGCTGCAGCACGTCGCCCGCAAGCCGGCCCTTCGTCTTTTCGGCTGGCTCGCATGCTTCATATACGTGCGCTCTCTCGTCCTCGTTCCGCCGAACGGAGCCTTTTTCGGTCATGATCTGCAGCATCTTCAGGACGGTGGTGTACCCCGTACGCTTCTTCTCGTTCAGCGAATCGTACACTTCTCGTACGGTAGACGGCCCCCGCACCCAAAGGACGCGCAGGATCTCCAACTCGGAAGAGGTCGGCTTTTGCTTCATTTCTTTGGCCATGCGCTCACGTTACTACGAAGCTTTTCGTATTGTCAACGAAAATATTCGTACTTAGCGCGAATAATTATCCGATTGAGTGCCGCGACCCGCTTCTATGCAAACTGGTCTCTTCGGATCGCCGTAACGCGCAGTGATGCAACAGCCAAGACGGCGTTTACACAACGCAGCCCGTTCAAGGACGGCAATGATCCGCCGAAGGATATTCGGTTTTCAGCGAGATTTGGTGGACGTGGGGGGGCTCGAACCCCCGGCCTCATCGTTGCGAACGATGCGCTCTCCCAACTGAGCTACACGCCCACTGAGTCCGGCTAGTTTAGCAGACGCGCGAGACGCGGCCAATCCCGTTCCGAGGGATACGTTCAGTTCCGGAGGGATGCACTCCCACGCCTACCCACTGGACCGGGCGCAGATGTACTCAAATAAAAAGGGCACCCTCGAAAACGAGGGTGCCCGATAAGATCAATGTAAATGCTAGTTCGAGGACGTGCGTCGCCGGCGAAAAGCTGCAAACCCGAGCAACCCAGATCCAAGCAGTATGAGCGTCGCGGGTTCCGGTGTGGTCGCCGGTCGCAGATCTAGTGTGGAGCCGAATCCGAACGTGTGGAAAGTTGAGCCCTTCCCCTCTAGCGAAGGCGAAAACTCCGCGCCCGCGTCGAACTTTTTGCCGTCGCGGTCAATCCCAAAATTGCCCATATCCAGCCCTTGATCGCCGCCTTTGGAATCTTTCATCAATTCGCCCAGTTGCGGCCCGAACGAATCTTTCGATTCCTCTACAGCAAAACCCTTATTCTTCCCCTCCGACGTTGCGCTCGAGTGGGTACCGTCCGACTTGGCTGCTCCCGCTGACAAAATTAACACGCTCAAAATTAATGCACTGATTCGAAGAATTCTCATCTGAATGGCCTCTTATGACGCCGTTGAAACTGCCAGGGTGCTACTCGAAATGTATTCCTCCCCTGGAGGCGTGCCATTCAAACATGCAATTCCCGCGCCATAACAACCCCCAGGCTAGTCCTTTATTTTCAATAAGCTTACTGCCTGCAGGAAGCAGAAGTGAACGGGATTTCACAATATTGCCACTAAATCATGCAATTGCGTTGTGAACACGAGCCAGAAATGGGTCGATTCGAGTCGTTTCGGGAAGGCTTCCCTGCGCAAAATCCCTCGCACCACCCCCTTTACCGCCGAACTCACTCAGAACACTGCGAAGCAAACTTCCCAAGTTCCGCGCGCCACCTTTCGATTGCGCGATCACCACATGCCCTGCCGATCGGCTTGCCAGTACCACGACCGTCTTCTCCCGGGCCGCAACCTTCGCTGCTACCAGGGCCAGATACGCCGCGCTCGCATCGTCAATCACTGCGACAATCGTACGTTCGCCCCCCGGCGCATCCGATTTGCTCCCTGCGATTAGCGCGAGCGCCTCGTGTTCGGCGAGCCGCTCCTCCAGGCGTTTCACCTCAGCATGTTGGCCGCGCCGCTCCTCCGCCATCTTTTTGACCACACCCGGAACATCTGATAACGCGCAGTTCAACTGCTCCGCCGCCCTCCCGAGCGTTGCATAATCGCTTCGCGCTGCGGCAAGCGCTCGGGAGCCGCAAACAAACTCGACGCGCCACGATTCCCGCCGCCGCTCGATCTTACGCAGCAACAGCAGCCCCGCCTGCCCCGTCCGGGCGAGATGGGTTCCGCCGCATGGCTGCCGGTCGAAGCCTTCCACTTCAATTGCGCGCAAAATTCCCTCGCGCTCCACCTTCTTGCGTATCCCGGCTTCGGCAAACTCTTCGGCAGTCCCAAACCGGATGGATACGAGGCGATCCTCAAAAATTATCTGATTGGTTCGTCTCTCCGCCCCATCGAGATGCGCCGCGGACAAGGACGGCGCTTCCAAATCGATCGTCGAACTCTCGGCACCAAGATGGAAGGACACGGTAGGAAACTGGAATAGTTCGATAAACGCCGCCGACAGCAAGTGCTGCCCCGTGTGCTGCTGCATATGGTCGAGCCGGCGCTTCCAATCGATCTGCCCGCGGACGGGCCCCGGCGCCACCGCCGCCGACGCATAGTGCACCACTTTATGATTTTCCGCGTCCGCGACTTCCGAAATCGCCGCGTCGCCAAGCTTGCCTGTGTCGTGTGGTTGGCCGCCAGACGTCGGATAGAACGCGGTGCGGTCCAGCGCGATTTTCCAGCGATCGCCCTCAGGCTCGCAGGCAATCACTTGCGCGTCGAACTCGCGCAAGTACGAATCGAGGTAATACAGGCGTTCCGTCATCTGTCCCTGAATTCTTCCCTGACTTACCCGCTGACCCGTTTACGTGATTTGCGTCGTGATTTGTGTTGTGATTTGTGCCGGGTTTTGCGCCGTAGCTCGCGTCCCACCTGCATTGGCGCTCACATCTGTAGCGCTCGCTGCCAGGCTTCCGCGTACTTGTATCCGCATCCTGTATTGAACAGCACCACGGTTTCCTGTGGTTGAATCCATCCCGACGCTGCAAGCTTCCGCGCGGCCACCACAGTCGCCGCTCCCTCCGGCGCGGCAAAAATTCCCTCGAGGGACGCCAGTTCCCTCCCCGCCGCCAGCATCTCATCGTCGGTCGACGTTATCGCCGTGCCTTTCGTCGAACGCACGCCGCGAAGCACCAAAAAATCCCCAATCGCCTTCGGCACGCGCAGCCCTGATGCAATCGTTTCCGCGCCCTCCCACATCGGGGCGCTGTCTTCTCCGCGTTCAAACGCATCAACGATCGGCGCGCAGCCCGCCGCCTGCACCACCACCATCCGCGGCCGTTCCTTGCCGATCCAGCCCATTTCCTCCATCTCGTCGAACGCCTTGCACATGCCGATCAGCCCTACCCCTCCGCCCGTCGGGTAAACGATCACGTCGGGCAGCTTTCCCTCGAATTGCTCCCACAGCTCGTACCCCATCGTCTTTTTGCCTTCGATGCGATAGGGCTCTTTCAGCGTCGATACTTCGAACCATCCGCCTTCGGCTTTATGCTCGCCTACGTACTTCCCGCAGTCCGAAATCAGCCCATTAATTTTTCGCACCGTCGCGCCGAACGCCTCGCATTCCATCACATTTGCAGACGGCGTGTCGGCCGGCATCACGATCACGCTGGGGATTCCCGCCTGGGCAGCGTAAGCCGCCAGCGCCCCTCCCGCGTTCCCTGCCGTAGGAGCCGCCAGAGCCTGTGCGCCCAATTCCTTTGCGCGCGACACAGCCGCCGACATTCCTCGCGCCTTGAACGAGCCTGTCGGATTCAGGCCCTCGTCCTTCACGTAAAGCGCCCTTAGACCGGTCCGCTGGCCTAGCCGGCGCGCCGGCACCAAAGGCGTCATCCCTTCGCCCAACGAAACTGGCTCGCGCGCGGGCAAAATCTCCGCGTAGCGCCACATCGTCGCCGGTCGCGAGCGCAATGCTTCGCGCGTCAGCGTTCGCGCTGCTTTCTTCAGGTCGTATCGCGCCAGCAGCGGACCTCCGCACCCGCACAAGTTTTGCAGCTTCTCATGCGAATGCGTCTTCCGGCACTTCGAACATTCCAGATGCGTGATCGTTGTCCCTGAGTAGGTCGTCATAAACGACAAAGTCTAGCACAGCGTTTCCTGCCCGGGATCCCGTCCGCCATGAGTATTCCTGCAACATTTGCGGCCGCAATTCCCTCAAGGTTTACTAGTGTGAAAATATCTTCCATCGGTTTACCTAATTCCCGTACCCTCGCATTCCAAACACAGGACTTAGGGTGTTCCGTTTAGGCACGCTACGTGCCTGAATATCGTTGTGAAATGCCCGATCCACATCTATTCGACACCAAAGGGCGGCGGGAGGCAGCGATGAAAAACACTCTTAAATTTGCAATTATGGCGGTGATGTTCGTAACTCTTTCAGCCACGAGCGTCAAGGCCGACGGCAACAATCTCGTCTATACCCTTACGCAGGTGGGTTCCACCACTCCTCTTGCTACCTGGGACATGCCGCTCAACCCCACTCCCACATGTGATTTTTCGCCCTGCTTTCAAGACGGCAATTTTTTCGCTTTTACCACTGACGTTTCCATCAACGGCGGCGCCCCTACCCCCGACACGTTATTCTTCTTGAACACGACGTCGACGCCGGTCGATCTCAACGACTCCACTCCCTCGAACACATCCCTGATTCCGGAATTTGTAGGTCTGCAACTTTATTCTGGCAATGAATCGAGTCCCACAATGATCATCCCGCCTTCGGGATTTTTCACCTTGACCGACGATGGCACCAACAATCTCTTTATCGGCGGCACCGAATACATTCTCTCCGTGTCTGAAACTGCCGAAACTCCCGAACCCGCCACTTTGTTGCTACTGGGCTCCGGCTTGGTAGCCTTCGGCCTGCGCAAACGACGCGCCGCGCGCTAACTACGCACCTGCTCGGGCATCCTTCGTGCGCTCTTTGCAAGAACGGTGCGCTCCAGATCGTGCCCATTACAAATTTCCCTCGGCCTTCCAAGCCCGCAGCCGCTCGAGGCTCGCCAAATATGGGTGCAGCCCGGCGTACAAAAGAATCGCACCCGTCGCGCACGCAACCGACGTAACGATCGCCAGTGAATACGGCACCGCCGTATCGCGCCCAAAAATATATTGCGTGCAAGCTGCCACCGCCGTCGGGCCCACTCCGAGGCCAATGATATTGACCACGAACAGATACACGGCCGAAGCCTGCCCGCGCATTGACGGCGGCATCATCTGCTGAATCGCCGCCGGCGCAATTCCGAACGGCGCTGCCGCTAGCGTCGCACCGGGAATCAACCAAATCGTAGCCCAGGTCGCCGTCGGCGCCAGATACAACAAAACGTTGATCGGCACTGCCGCAATTCCGATCGCCGCTCCCACCAGCAAATTCCCATTGGCGCGCCCGCGC
>Ga0073928_10004366_pt1 | contig 21037 bp, 19 predicted proteins | sample PaiPotPPA55metaG_FD_76969 | JGI IMG/M metagenome (GOLD analysis project Ga0073928, IMG submission 76969) | Iron sulfur acid spring bacterial and archeal communities from Banff, Canada, to study Microbial Dark Matter (Phase II) - Paint Pots PPA... ...
CCGAGTTCGATACAATCCAGCAACTCCTGGTCGGAGAGTGTTCGTCGCTCCGGCACCTTGCACAAGATATGAAAATGATTGGCCATCAAGGCATAGGTTAGCACCTGCACGCAGCAGGCCTTCTCCAGCCGCCGCATCAGGTGAACGAAGTACTCGGCTTCAACCGAACCAGGGCTTTGGGTCTGAAATAGGAATCGTCCGTCTACCACTCGCGATACACAGTGGTAAAAGCTCTGCCCTTGCCCTTTGATTCGTGGCTGTCGCATTGATGATCGCAAGATAATAATACAATATTTAAATGTATTCACTATTCTCCTTCGATAACCCGCATGGCCCGTGTAGCCCTCCTATCCCCGGTCGACACTCTTCGTCCCGAATAATTGACCTGTCCCTTGTTAGGCGTTCCTGTTTTTATATCTTGCGGACGCGACGAATTGGGCAACAACCCCTGTTAGACGCGTCCCCTATATCGCAGCCCTTAGAAAGGCCGATCCCTAGACAGCAAAGCCCGGGACCGCCCGCGTTCAAAAGTGGTATCACTAGTTGCATAGAAAATGGCTCTATGAAGCTACCTATGCAGTGGCATCCTTGAGGCGATTAAGGAACCTTCAAGGAGAAACGATGAATCGGCTTAGTTTTTTTGGCATATTTTCTTTGTTCTGCGCGTTGGGATATCTCGCGCATCCGTCCCTCGTATCTGCACAAGCAGGTGCGACAACAGCACCTCAGTCTCTTCAGGATGGGCAACACGATTTTGATTTCCACCTGGGAAATTGGAGGACTCACATATTGCACCTTCAACATCCGCTCACTGGATCTACGACGTGGCTCGAGGCGAATGGCACGTTGGTTGTTCGCAAAGTTTGGAATGGCCGCGCCCAGTTGGAAGAGCTTGAGGCCGATGGCACCTCAGGTCACATCGAAGATCTGCTCTTGTTTCTATACAACCCACAATCTCACCAGTGGAGCCTTAACGCGGCCGCCGCCGGTGACGGAAGGATTGGTCAGCCGATGTTCGGTGAATTCAAGAACGGGCGTGGCGAATTCTTCGATCAGGAGACATTCAAAGGCAGGGCCATTCTGGTTCGACAGGTCTGGTCTGACATCACTCCGACCTCACATCATTTTGAACAGTCATTCTCCGATGACGGAGGCAAGACCTGGGAGAAAAACTTTGTCGCAACGCTGACAAGAGACACGTGATCGAGCTTAAACACGAAGCAAGGTCCGGATTTTCAGACCTGAGATTCGGAGGATTAGAGCGACGGGAAAAGAATAGCACCTCGGATATGGACAGATCAACTGTCCGGTCCCAGCGCAAGGCAGAGGTTCTGAATGGGGACAGGTCAACAATCGGCAAGAGTCTGTAGCTAATTGATCGTATTGCCCCGACCACCGGCTCGATCAAATAGTTGACCTGTCCCTTTGTTGTATTTTCCTTGGATCTCTTTCAGCGGCGTGAGCGGCTGCACATCGGGTACTCACGCGATTCACCGGATCTGACTCATTAGTACGCCCAGCACGAACGCGATCATTAGCAGAACGAGAATGACGCTTCCGATCACGGTGAATTTTCTCTGGATGGTGGACAAGTCGGTCAGGGCTGCGAAGACCCGGCGAGGCCAAAGATACCAGGAAACGTAGACAAAACTGCCAAGAACGGCGGCCCAGAGTACGCCCTTGATCCCGAAACAAGTCCACCAAAGCTGAGGCCGAACGGATTCTGAGAGTAGCGGATCGACGAACCCAGTGATGGCAATCGCGGCGAGTAACGTCAGCAATTTCCAGCGTGCGCCGTGAGCGAGGTTCGCAACAAAGGTTTCGAAATCACGAATGTCTTCGAAATGAGCCTTCGCCCGGGGCTGAACCGTGAGGAAACTGTACAGCGCTCCTCCAAGAAGAGCCGCGCTTGACACGGCGTGGACAACGAGCGCTAGCAAGCGAATCAGATACATTCAGAGGCTAATCTTGTCACTAACATGGAGAGGAAATCAGACTGGAGACAAATCAAGGGGGCTAAATTGGGGACAGGTCAATAGTCGCTACGGAGAACACGACAAGACAACACGTGACCTGTCCCTTACCGAGACTGCTTGGACAATATTCGTCTTCGATAACCTGCGTGGCCCCGTGCAGGCTCTCCTGCCCCTGGTCGACACTCTTCTCGTTCGTTGTTCGAGCGTGTCCATCGGGAAGGAATCGTCGCCCTTACCAAGTGGCTGGTGATGCCAGCGCCAACCAATGCATCAACTCCCGAGATTGTTGTCAAGCCGGGATCAAAACCCGGCCCAGGTATGCGCCCGCGCTTAACACGCGGGCCTGACTTTTCGATTTGGGTCAGTTTTAATTATAGTTGATCGCACTCGGTAAGGGCAAAAAGAGATGTCCAAAAGGGATCAGTCAAAAGTGATCGAACTGTCAAGATTTTGTTGACTGACCCCTATCGCCGGCGCCTCCGAGATCCGCGAGAGCGTATTACGATCGCTCGAAATGCGAAGATTGAGGCAAGTAACGCCACCAGGATCAGGGCACACAACCAGAGTGCTGATGACGCTTGGTCTCCGAGCATCTGCGCGAAGTTTGATTCCATAGAGTGACAATCAGTAAAGCGGTTTCCAGGGAACGTAAGAAAGGGACAGGTCAAACTAGGAACCGGACTAGGGACGGGTCAATAGTTAAATAGACTTGGCACCGGATCGCCAGGGAACCGGATGAACCTCTGATAGGGACAGGTCAACTGTGTTGGTTGAAGCGTAAGTGCGTACGCTTGACACGTGCCGTCAATTGATTGGCAAAATAGCTGACCTGTCCCTTTCTTCTCCTGCTTTAATCGGCAAGAGTCTATGGCTATCGATCGTATTTTTCCGGCAACCGTATCAATCAACGACCTTTGCTTTTGACCTTTCTTGCTACCTTTGCTAACCGTTCGGCTGAGCTCAGGTCGAAGCCTTCTGTTCAGGAATCTGTCTCTGTGACCTTATGTTGGCTTTCCCTTTAAACCTTTGCTTCCCTGGCCGTGACTGACTACATTCTCCCGCTCGCTCGACCTACCACTGAATGAAGGCTCATCCCCTGCGGCGCGTGGCTCCTCTGCTAGCGCTGTTCCTTGCCTCATGTGTCTTCGCCGGTTTCATCGGCGTCCCGCGTCGGGTGGCCTTCAACGAAGCCGACTTCGCTATCTATGCCGGGCCAAGGACGGCTTCCGTGACCGGTCAATTGATCTGCTCGTATGAGGGGGAAGATCATCCAGGTCAAGGCACCCCAGTCACACTGCTGCCAGTGACGGCTTACACCAAGGAGATGATCGAGCGGGAACTCGGTGATGGGGTGACACTGATGCCGTCCGATTCGCGCCTGAAAAAGTACATCCGTATTACCAACGCGGATCACCAAGGCAATTTCGCTTTCCGCCACGTTCCCGCTGGGGAGTATTTCGTCGCCGGCGAAGCGGGGTGGGACAAGGCCGACTACGAACTGCACCAGTGGGCGTGCGAGCGAGTGACCGTTCACAAGGGCCAGACGGTCAACATTCGCGTGGCGCACAATCCGCAGCACGGCAATAGCCCGGTCAACAATATCTGGACGGTCGAGTAGCGCGGCGGGCGAGTCACGTGGGACAAGAGGTTCTGAATGGGGACAGGTCAACTGTCTAGATTGTCACGTAAGCGAGTACGCTTGAACACGTGCCGTCAATTGGTTCGTAAATAACTGACCCGTCCCTTTCTTCTCTGCAGTTAAATAGAGACTGCCTTTTGGAGAACGAGGGAACGCCGGGCGTTGACCCGCATGGAGGGCTGGGAGGCTAAATTGGGGACAGGTCAATAGTAGCTACGGAGAACACGACAAGACAACACGTGACCTGTCCCTTACCGAGACTCTTACCGAGACTGCTTGGACAATATTCGTCTTCGATAACCTGCGTGGCCCGTGCAGGCTCTCCTGTCCCTGGTCGACACTCTTCGTCCCGAATAATTGACCCGTCCCCTGTTAGGCGTTTTTTCCGAATGGGACAGGTCAACTGTTGGCTGTCCCAAGGTCGTCGGTGTGCAGCAGCACCACTAATTGACCTGTCCTTTTGACCTTGGAGACGTGACGACCACGGCGGATTTTTGCCATTTGGATATTCGGAAACCGAAGGAGCTTCACAAAGCGCTATCATCCACGCTTTGGCCCACCGAGGAACGGCAAGCGGCCGCCGCCCTTTTAGCTGCGGCCTATTGAATGCCTACGGGTGCGTTAGCTGAATGGCACGCGCCTCGACATAGATCCCTGTTGTTGAGATAGTACCAGGTTTAATCGGGTGTGATTTATCAATGATAATCGCGTTACCGCCTACTAACCTGGCTTTCTCTTTCAAGGGTTCAATAGCGTCGTCTAGATCTAGCCTCTGGTACTTACCAGGGTTGTTGTAAGAAATGTTCCCGACCACCACGAAAGGCTGTTGGACCTCACTTTCAGAAGTGAAGACTGCGACTTTTGCGCCCTCGGCTAACCGAGCGTGGGTCGCCGTTCCAATCTTTGTGACCGAAATGCTTGCACAGGAAGTGATCGCTATCACTCCCAAGATAAGCAGGATATGTCGCGTTGGCGCCTTCATTCTGGAGAAAACAGGGCCGGGTGCCGAGACGGTCTCGCGCACGCCTTCCTTGCTGACGTCGGTGGCAAAGCCGTGGCCGCCGATCGAGAGGTAGCCTCCTTGCGTGTAGAGGTTGATCCAGGCGCCTTTGAAGAGGCGGACGCGTTTGCGAAAGCGGAAGCCCACTGTTACTCCCTTTTCTTCCTTCGCTCCATCTCTGCCTCGATTTCTCCGCGGTACCCCCATGCGTCCAGCTGAAAGGATTCAAGGATATCCCACAGCCGCTTTAGGTCCTCGTCCGGAAACGCATGCCTACCCCAGCGGTTAGCGCGCGCCAGGCGCGTGGCTTCGTACCATGCTCCAGCAGCGCTATCCCTTTCCGAGGTTCCCTCTGGCATTAGATCACCCATGGTATTTGCCCATGCGGAGAACGCTTCGTCTGAAAGATCATTACTCATTCGGCATTGCTGCATTATTGGTCCATCCGGCAGCGTCCGCCGTCAACTCTGATTCCGAGAACGTCCACCAACGTCCTCGCGGCAAAAGACTATCAGATCGGGACAGGTCAACTCTGTCGGTTGTCGCGCAAGCGAATACGCTTGAACGCGCGCCGTAAGTTTGCGTCGCAAATAGCTGACCTGTCCCTTTCTTCTCTTCATTTGTTGACTGACCCCTTTCCCTGGCCCACACGTGCTTTTGTTTAAAGGCCGCCAAGCAAATTACTGGCGAAGTCTGAAGGCAAAGCGCTCACTACACTTCCGGAGGAAATATGAAGCGACGGGAATCTTTGACTGGTTCTGTTGCAGCAGCGGGTGCAGCACTCGTTCGTGAGAATGTTCAGGCCGCTTTTTCACCTGGTACAGACCAAGTTCCTGGTTCCGTCCCAGGTGCAATATCGGAATCGGTCATCAAGGAAGCGCGCTTTCCAGAAGGATTTCTCTGGGGCGCCGCCACTGCCTCGTACCAGGTGGAAGGCGCATGGAATGAGGACGGCAAAGGTGAATCGATCTGGGATAGATTCACCCATACGCCTGGCAAAGTGCGGGGTGGTGTAACCGGCGATGTCGCTTGCTATCAGTATCATCTTTATCCGCAGGACATCGCACTAGCTAAACAGCTTAATCTAAAGAGCTACCGCTTCTCCATCTCTTGGCCCCGCATTCAGCCTACCGGCATGGGCGCGCCCAACATGAAGGGGATAGATCACTACAGCCGTTTAGCCGACACGTTTCTCGAGGCAGGAATTCGTCCCTGGTGCACGATGTACCACTGGGACCTGCCTCAAGCGCTGGAGGATCGAGGAGGCTGGCCAAATCGCGATCTCGCCGGCTACTTTGCTGACTACGCCGGGATTCTGGCGAAGCACCTTGGTGATCGAATCACGGTATGGGCGCCATTCAACATGCCCTGGGCCATAGCTTATATGGGCTATGCCGCCGGTGCATTTCCGCCATGCCGCACTAGCTTCTCCGATTTTTTAAAAGCCGCACACACGCTCGGACTGGCGCAGGGCGAAGCGCACCGTTCAGTTAAGGCGGCGTCTGCGAAGGCGACTGTGGGCAGTGCTTATGAGATGGCTCCCGCATACCCGAAGACGGATTCTGAGGCAGATCGCGCCGCCGCCGCGCGGTACCACGCCATGAACAATGTGTTCTTCCTGGAAGCTGCCATGAAGGGACGCTATCCGAATGCTTTCGTTGGCGAACATCCCTACGAAATCATGGGCTTCAAGGCAGGCGACGAAAAGATCCTGTACGCGCCGCTGGATTGGGTGGGTTTCCATTACTACACACGTCGTATCGTTTCCGATGCCAGCGATGCTCATTCCTTTGGCGGTAGCTTCAGTGGGACTGAGATTGAGTCTGATTCCACAGGCGCACGCGACCCCTACACGTTGATTCGAGCCGCAATGCCCGCCGAGGGTCAACTGACGGAAGCTGGTTTAGAGATATGGCCACATGGCATCTACGACCTGGTCACCCAGATCTCGAACGAGTATAACCATCCGATCATCGAGATAACGGAGAGCGGATGCAGCTATCTCGACGCGCCCTACGACAAAGAGAACGGGCGAATACCAGATGTGCGACGAATTCAGTGGTACCGCCAGGTGCTTGCGGAACTTGCCCGCGCGATAGCGGATGGCGCACGTGTTCGTGCATACCATGCGTGGACCCTGCTTGACAATTTCCAGTGGGCGGAAGGCTATACGGAACGTTATGGCTTAATCTATACAGACTTCCGAAGCCAGAAACGCACTATCAAGGATTCAGGGTACTGGTACAGCCGCGTTGCTAGCTCCAACAGACTTGATCTTTGATCCGGGCATAGTCGAATGACGTCTACAAAGGTCACGTCTAAATATTCCACACAATGCGAAATGATGTATTGATTTTTTAGGTGTGACCCTGTCGGAGGTGGCCCTAACTAGAAGTACTCGCACCGTCCGACCCGAAAGCCGGCGCTAGAGTTTCGATCCGCCGTCGACCGGAATACTCGCACCTGTCATCCAGCGGGCTGCATCCGACGCCAAAAAAGCGACTGCATCGGCAATATCCTCGGGCTTACGGTCAACTGATTTGCGTGAGCGGCAAAACATCCAGTCTGGACCGACAAACTGACCAATCCACACCAGAATAGTGAAGTCAGGATAGTGATCGGTTTCATTTTGGGGGACTGGACATTCCACGGCCGGGTCACACGGTAACTGCAGTGCATTGCAGCGAAGCGTCCGGCGAATGGAACCTCCATGGGGGTAGATCTCCTTAGCCTCACGGCCATATGCCCCGCTCGCGAGCTAGCTGGGTGCAAGGAAACTTCTTTTAGCGGGGAACAGCAGAGAGGCTGCGGCTAGAATGCCCAACGGTAATTATGAAGGCAATAGTCGTTACGATAAATTTATGGTCATTTGTGAGCGGTCACGGCGCCATCAGCCGACGCCAACTGACAGGTGCCGGCGGAAGACCGTCATCCGGTCGGACCAGCTTGTAAACTGGCTAGGATGTCCTGATTGGTGCGCTCAAACTGGAGGGGAGTCACCGATACCCGCCCCCGCCCATTAGCAAAGGTCTCGGATCCCGCCGCATCCTCTCGGGCTGAGCGTTTAAGGCGAAGCCAATGATATTCAAGGCTGCGGGGATCGATACCAGAGATGACATCGACGCCATCCATTAACCCGGTTCCTTGACTGGTTACTTCGATCGGTCCGACCTCGGCGACGGGTACATCCGGGAAATTGATGTTCAGGATTGAGCCTTGGCTCCAGGCACCCTTGGCGAACTGCCTAATGACTTTGGGGGCAAGCGATCGAGCCGTGTCCCAGCGCACCGCCTTGCGATCGCTGAAGGCTTGGCTGAGAGCCATCGATGGGATCCCGAGCAACATGCCCATCATGGCCGCACCCACCGTTCCAGAAAAGACGGTCTCTATCCCAAGATTTGCGCCGCGGTTAATGCCCGACAGAATCAGCTCTGGTCTGCCTGACACCATCAGATGGCGGACCGCCATGACCACACAGTCACCCGGCGTTCCGGAGACCGAATATCTCCGCTCGTCCTTCTGCGAGACGCGCAAGGGACTGTGCAGGCTAAGCGAATGCGAGGTCCCGCTCTGGTCGTAATTCGGGGCCACGATCCAAACCTCGTCGGCCAGTTCCTCTGCCACCTCCGTCAAAATCCGAAGCCCAGGAGCGTCGAACCCATCGTCGTTCGTAAGCAGCACTTTTGAGAGGAGACGAGATGGGGTTGCCATTTAGGATAAAGTTTTATTTTGCTTTAGAACGGATCGACGCTTTTCGCCACAACGGCCTACTCGTCAATACCGTCAGATAGGGACAGGTCAACTGTGTTGGTTGCCGCGTAAGCGAGTACGCCTGAACACGTGCCGTCAATTGGTTCGCAAAATAACTGACCTGTCCCTTTCGTCTCCGCGCGCTCCTCGCTCCTCAATACCTATTTGCTCCTCACTCCCCTCTGGGCGCAACCAACAGAGTTTCTGCCCATTTCTGCACCTGCGACAGCGCAGAACCTGCAAGCGGCGTTCTGTCAGTTAGGGACAGGTCAACTGTGTTGCTTGCCGGATTAAAGCTGTCCCCTATGGGCCGCTCTATTGAAGCAGCAAATGTCGTCCTGGATGAGAGGCCTAGGAATTTATCCAGCCTGAGACCCCGATAACCTTTTCGTAGGATGAAGTTGTAATCTTCTGAAATGCCGATCGGCGAGTCGGAAACAATTCGATGAAATGCTATTGCCTGCGGTTCTGCGGTTTGGACTAAAAGATGGCGGCGTCGACCGGACGAACTCCAACCGGCACGGTGGTGGTTACCGCCTCCGTACTAGTGTCGAGAATTGAGACAGAATTCGAGCCGGCATTTGTCACGTAGGCGTGCGCGCCGTCGGAACTAATGGAAACATGAACCGGAATAAAGTCCACGCCGATGGTGGCCATAACCGTGTTGGTCGCCGTCCTGATGACCGTGACGCTTTTGGCGCCGGCATTGGTCACGTAGGCCGTAGCGCCGTCCGGACTGATAGAAACATCCACCGGAATTGCACCGGCGGTTACGGTAGTTACGACCGTGTCGGTGGCCGTAGCGATGACCGTGACCGAGTCTGCACCTGCATCGGCTACGTAGGCGACGGTACCGCCGGGCGCGATTGCGACATTAACCGGATCAGCGCCGACAGGCACCGTCGTTACCACGGTATTTATAGCGGTATCAATGACGGACACCGAGTGGGAATCGGCGTTGGTCACATAGGCCTTAGCGCCATCCGGCATGACGGCGATATCGATCGGATTGCGCCCCACGTTCAACGTTGCTACGACCGCATGCGTAGCAGTATCGATCACGGATACATTGTTCGAGCCGGCATTCGCGACATAGGCGCGCGTGCCGTCAGGATTAATGGCGACGTGCACTGGGTTAGAGTAATGCCAGGGCTGGTAACGAAACCGCGGGGACTCATCCCCAACCGGAATTGTGGCCACGACAGAATTGGTGACCGTATCGATCACTGAAACAGTGCCGGAACCGGCGTTCGTCACGTACAGGCTGCTTCCGTCAGGAGTGACCGCCGCATTGACCGGATGTAACTCTACCTTGACAGTCGCTGTCACGCCGTTCGTGGCCGTGTCGATGACGGAGACCGTGTCTGCACCCGCATTCGTGATGTAAGCGGTGCCTCCATTGGGTAGAAGGGCGGCGTCAAGGGGGCCGGGCCCAACGTTAATGGTGGCAACGACTGTAGCGGTCGATGGGTTAATCACGGAGACGGTCTCCGAGCCTTCGTTGGTTATATAAACCGCGTGACGGCTGGCAGGCGAGACGGCCACCGAAACCGGCGAAAGTCCGGCTGCGAAGGGCGAACCAGCGACGGCCGTGAGCGCCCCGGTAACCGGATCGATCGCGTACCCCGAAAGATAACCGGTATCGGGCCCGGCATTGGCTACGTACGCGAACTTGCCGCTCGGATCCATGGCGACGGAAAACGGTAATCCCGTTATAGGAAAGGGCGATCCGGAGATGACCGTGAGCGCCCCGGTGGTCGGGTTGATCGTATACCCAAGAACATCATTGCCCGTCGACGTCACGTAAACAAACTTGTCGCTTGGGTGTACCGCCACGGAAAAGGGTATCGCTGTCAGCGGGATGGGAAAGGGCGATCCAGCGATGGATGCAAGCGCACCGGTGATGGGATCGATCGTGTACCCGAAAATTCCTTGACCGGCTACGTAAACGTACTTCCCGCTCGGGTCCACCGCCAACCCCAACAAGGAAAAATTACCGCCTACGCTGAAGGGCGAACCGGAGATGGGTGTGAGCGCGCCGCTGGCCGAGTTGATGGCGTACCCCCAAATAGTATGGGCATTGGCGTCCGTCACATAGCCGAACTTCCCGCTCGGGTCCAACGCAATCGAAAGCGGTAGTTGACCCGTAGCGAACGGTGAACCGGCGACAGGTGTAAGTGCTCCGGTGGCCGGGTTGATTGTATACCCCGAAACACCACTAGTACCCGAGCTGGCGCCGACCACATAAGCGAACTTGCCGCTCGGATCCAACGCCATCGCCTGCGGCCCGGTTCCGGTAGCGAAGGGCGAACCGGCGACCGGTGTCAGAGCTCCGCTGGGACCGATACCGTACACAGAGATGGTGTTGTCCGCTTCGTTTACCACGTAGGCGAACTTGCCGCTCGGGTCCACAGCAACGGACTGAGGGAACTTTCCCGCAGCGAAAGGCGAGCCGGCGATCGGAGTCACCACTCCGGTGACGGTGTTAATCGTATACCCCAAAACATCACCACCCCCTCCATCAGCCACGTAGACGAACTGGGCGTGCGATGAACCTCCTAACAGTGCTGAAGTAAGAGCGAGCCCTGCCCAAATTTTAAACCAATATTTTCTCATAACATCACTCCTGGTACTACCATGCAAAAAAAGCACTCCCTTCGTTTAGGCCCGAGCGGGAGCAGACTAATTCGGATGAGGAATGGTTCTAAGAGTCCTATACCTTTTGGCACAAAAGGTCGGCGCCTCGTGAAGAGGCGGTTTTCGAAAACGCAATCGGAGAGAACGCCCATCAGAACCGCCCTGTCCTGTCCCCGAAACATCATCGCGATATTGGTAACGCTTGAGAGCTGATCAGTCGCGGGAAATCTATGCCGGGTCAACCGATCGCCAGGACGACCTTCCCTTTGGCGCGGCCGGTCTCCAGGTAGGCCATCGCTTCCTTGGCTTCCGCGAATAGAAAGACTCGGTCGATGACGACTTCAAGCTTCTTGGCGTCGATGAGCGAGGCCAGATAAGCCAGGTCGGCGCCACTCGGGTGCATGAATAGATAGCGATAGGTACAACCATGACGGGCGGCACGCACTCTCGTGGTCAAACTCGCACCCCAGAACAGCGCGGCGAGACCGATGCCGCGTCCCAGATCCTTTCGCGCCGTCACGGGTTCCGGCAGACCGGCGATCGAGACAACCCGTCCGCCCGGCTTGAGCACCGACCACAGCCGCGCCAATGTTTCGCTGCCGATCAGATCGAAGGCGCAGTCGTAACCCGACAGCTTCTCCTCGAAGCGCTCCCGGGTGTAGTCGATCACCAGGTCGGCGCCAAGCCGCTTGACTAGCGCCTCCCCACGCGGCGAGGCCGTCGTCGCAACGTAGCCCCCTAAATGCTTGGCGATCTGGATCGCGAAAGTGCCGACTCCCCCGGCGCCGCCTGGAATGAATACACGTTGGCCGGTACCAAGGTGCAGCTCGTCGCGCAACGCCTGTAGCGCGGTGAGCGCAGCGAGCGGTACCGCCGCCGCTGGCGTGAAATCGAACGACGCCGGCATCCGCGCCGCGTGATCTTCGTGGACCACGGCGTATTCGGCGAACGCGCCCATGGTTTCTTTGGCCACCCGCGCGAACACCCGGTCTCCCTCGGCGAAGCGCATCACCCCCGGGCCGACGGCTTCGACGACACCAGAGAGTTCGTTGCCCATCACGATCGGGAGTGGATAGCGGTGGATGATCTTCAGGGCGCCGGCGCGTGTCTTGAAATCGACCGGGTTAAGTCCGGCGGCGTGGACGCGAACGAGGATTTGACCCGGCCGAGGTGACGGCGGTGGTACATCAATCAGCGCCGTGCACTCAGGTCCGCCGTAGCATGAAAGGACAAGAGCTCGCATTCAGGATGCTTAAGTGACGATCGTGTCCACGTCACGGTCTCGAATCGTGGATTGATGGCTAAGCCACAGAGCGAGATGGTCGCCCTCTATCTGCGGCTTCGCCCTTTCGGGAGCTTTCCCTTTGCTACCGGAGATTTCTTTTCCGCGCTCAACCCTTCCATTAGTATCCGCCAGACATCGTCGTATACCGTGTCGAGCTTTGGGTTAGCCCACTCCATGGCGTGGGCTGGGTGATGGAACCTAGACGTTGCAAAAAGGATTGCCTGACTCGCTACAACCGGATCGACGTCGCGGAAGGTACCTTCTTCAACTCCTGAGCGGATGATCGCCGCGCCCAATTCGACTAGTTCTTCCACATGAGCGGCGGCGATGGATTGAGCTTCGGCCGAGAACGATCGGTAAGCGATGAAGAGTTCGGGATCAGCAGCAGCCCGCCGGCGCTTGATGCCAATCAAGGTATCGAAGAGTTGGCGAAGCTGCTTCGGCGCCGGCCCCTTCCGGGCAACCAGCGCGCGGAGCGGCGGCATCATCTCATCGAGCCAACCCAGAACGACCAGCTCCCGAAGTTCCGCCTTGTTTTTTACGTGCCGATAGACAGCAGCGTGGCTCACGCCAAGCGCGCGCGCCACGTCGACCACGGTGGCCTTTTCCGGGCCGAACCGTCGCAACACATCCTCAGCGGTGGCTACAATGCGATCGCGAGTCAGAGGGAGTTCAGGCGGAGCCATTCCGACCTATCCGCTTATTGCTTCCTTCGCTGTTTCTCTCAGGAAAAGTCATTGAACGTATTCGAAATCAATTTTGGGCCGCCTCGGTTTTGCTAGCGAGCTGATCTAACACCTTCAAAGCATCGGGGGGAAGCCTCAACTCGGCGCTGGCTAGGTTCTGCCGCAGATGTTCAACCGATGAGGTGCCCGGAATCAGCAGTATATTCGAGGAACGCTGCAGCAACCAGGCGAGAGCAACTTGCATGGGCGTCGCGTTCAGGGCTTGAGCGACATCGGACAAAGCCGACGACTGCAAGAGGTTGAAGCCGCCGAGCGGGAAAAACGGCACATAGGCAATGCCCTCTCTTTCCAGTTCATCAATCAGCGGATCACCGGCTCGATGGGCGACATTGTAGGCATTCTGTACGCAAACAACTTTGACCATTTTCCGGGCGTCTTCGATTTGTTTACGGGTAACATTGCTGAGACCGATGTGACGGATGAGGCCTTTCTCTCGAAGTTCGGCCAGCGTGGTCAACGGCTCTTCCAACGATCCTTCGGCCGGTCCGTGGACGGCGAACATGCTGCGCAGGTTCACGACATCGAGCACCTCGAGCCCGAGATTGCGTAAATTGTCATGCACAGCCTGCGTCAGTTCTTCGGGTGACATGGCGGGAAGCCAAGATCCATCTTCGCCGCGGCGGGCGCTGACTTTGGTGACGATGACAAGATTGTCCGGGTAAGGATGCAGCGCGCGCCGGATGAGCTGGTTGGTGATATGCGGCCCATAAAAGTCACTGGTATCGATATGGTTGACACCGCTGGCCACCGCTTCACGCAACACCGCGATCGCGCCGTCAATGTCGCGGGGTGGACCCCAGACGAGTTTGTTCCCATCGCGTCCCGCTAGTTGCATAGCGCCGTAGCCCAGGCGCCGAACGGTGAGTGAAGTACCGGAAAACGTGAAGTGACCGCCGAGCTCTGAAGTACTCATTTGTGGTTTACTCTGGATATTTGCCCCATCCGATAGCCCTGGCTGGTACAAGTGTCAATATTTGAAATCTGTAACTGGACGCGGTATTCCGCCCATTTACTGGCCTGGCATGAGCAAGCTAGTTTTAGCTTTGGTCCTGGGGCTACGCTGGGTACCGGCGGAATTGGGAATACCGCTTCGCGCCATCCTTGCGATGGTTGCTCCGACGCGGTCAGGAATCTGATCATCATAGAGTTCCCTCGTTATCAGCCGAAACATCGAATACCCATACAAGAGGTCCAGCAGGAACTTAATGTCCGTTCCCGGGGGAATTTCTCCGCGGTCTTTCGCCGCCTGAAAAGCGAGCGTGGTGAAAGCCTGGCGTCTCGGGATAAAGACTTCGCGTAGATAGCGGGCTCCTTCCTCTTCGAGCATCATTTCGGATATAATTAAACGATAAAGTGAGCCGGACGAATCCTTCCGCCAGAGCCCCCAGATTTGTTTCAGCGCAGCGGCGATGTCCTTGGCCAGGTCCTTGCCATCAGGCGGGGAAAGTTCTTTTTGTATGACCTGGTCGTAGACCTCCAGCAGCAAGGCAGACCGGGAAGGCCACCATCGATAAATGGTCGGTTTGCCGCATCCGGCCAATTTCGCTACCGCCTCAATCGTAAAACGAGTCGGCCCCTCTTTAGCCAATACTTCAGTGGCCGCGGCGATAATCGCCTGGTGCAGTAATGGATTGCGTCGATTTCCGGTTCTGGGGCGGGCCGGAGCCGATTTTTTTCGGGGCATGGGAGAAAGTCGGTTCAGCGAAACTTCCTCGCAAGCAAACAAATACGGTGTCGGGGGTCGATCAGGCGGAAGGCTGGTTGGTAGGCGAAACATAAAGCTACTTGACGTCCTATTGATGTTACGTTACGTAACGTCATAACATGAAATTCCAGGTCGTTCCAGCAAAATGTTTCTCCCCGGCGCGCCTCTTCACCTGTCTCTTCTAATCGTTTCTGAACCGCTAAAGAGCTTATGCTAGTCAAAGAAAACACGATTCCACGGAACCACGTCGCAGCTCGACCGTCTGCGAGTGATGCGAATCGCGCAGATCAGCCAACCAATAGACAGCGACGCCGTATACTGGTCATTGGCGCCGTCATCGGAGTCCTCGGCCTTTTTTTCGGTATCCGGTACTGGATGTACGCCTCTACGCACGAAGATACCGACGATGCATATGTCACCGGTTATACGCACCAGATCAGCACGCGCATCACGGGCACCGTCGAAGAGGTCTTAGTTGACGACAACTGGCATGTCACTGCCGGGCAACCCCTGTTAAAACTGGACCCGCGCGACTACCAGGTCGCACTGGAAAAGGACCGGGCCAGTTACCTGCAAGCTCAAGCCCAACTCTTGCAGGCAAGCGCGCAGATACCGCTGGCGGAGGCTCAGTTAGCACAGGCTCAAGCTCAAGCAGATTCGTCTAAAGCAAATGCCGACTATTTGCAGCGCACTTTCGAGCGGAACAGCCAACTATTCTACCAGGGCAGGGGAGTCATTTCGAAACAGGACCTCGATACGGCTCAATCTCAGGCCGAAACCAACGTTGCTACGTACAAAGCAAACGTGGCAGCTGTCAATGTTGCCAGGGAAAACCTGAAGGTCGCTCATGCCCAAGAAGAAGCTGCGCGTGCCCAAGCCCAAGCCGCTCTGGCGCAAGTTAAGAACTCGGAGCTCCAACTTTCCTACTGTACCATCGTCGCTCCCGTTTCCGGGCGCATCGCCGAAAAAACGGTGCAAACCGGGAACCGGGTTTCAGTGGGGCAGGCTTTGATGGCGGTGGTCGAAGATAATGTCTGGATCGAAGCAAATTTCAAAGAGACGCAGCTCGAGAGAATCCGGGTGGGGCAGCCGGTCGACATCAAAATCGATGCACTCCCGCACTACCGGTTCAAGGGCCGGGTTGACAGTCTGCAACCGGGCACCGGCTCGAATTTCGCCCTCCTGCCACCGGACAACGCCACTGGGAATTTCATTAAGATCGTTCAACGTGTACCGGTAAAAATTCTCTTCGATCCAGAAAGCATCAAAGCCGTTCGCGACAAGATTGTGCCTGGGCTATCGGCGGTTCCTAGTATCGCCGTCACCCAACCACTGATCGACCAACCCTACCCGGACGCTCCGGAAAACGAAAAACCATCGCATCAACCAGCGAGCGAGCCGATCACTCAACTCCGTGACGTCCCTGCAACCGGAGTAATGCAATGAGGGAAACGAATAGCCGCAAAGGAGCGCAAAGATCGCAAAAAAAGTCGGTCCGCTTCTAACCTGATTACTCCGTCTCTCACCCATCATTAACCACTTCTCGCCTATGGCTGCGTCATCAGAAGAACATGTCAGCTTACGCACCTGGATCGCCGTCCTGGGTACGGTCCTGGGAGCTTTTATGGCGGTGCTCGACATCCAGATTACCAATGCCTCCTTGCGTGAGATCACCGGCGGGATCGGCTCCACTGCCGTCGAAGCTTCCTGGGTTTCCACCAGTTATTTGATAGGGGAAATTATCACGATTCCGCTCACCGCGTGGTGGGGACGAGTTTTCGGGGTGCGCCTCTACCTTCTAGTGAATGTCTCTTTGTTTCTGGTCTTTTCCGGGCTTTGCGGAACAGCCAGCGAACTCACGCAGATGATCATTTACCGGGTGCTCCAAGGATTCACCGGAGGTGTGATGATTCCCATGTCGTTCACAGTCATTAACACCCAGTTGCCACCTTCAAAACGCGCCGTTGGGTTGGTTCTCTTCGGAATAACGGCCACGCTGGCGCCTGCCATCGGACCTTACATCGGAGGGCTGCTTACCGACAATTATGGCTGGCCGATGGTCTTCTACATCAATTTCATCCCCGGCGCGGTAATGCTATCCACGATTCTTTTCGCGATCGATCCACAACCTCTGAACCTACCGTTACTGTGGCAGCGCGATTGGCTGGGAACGGTTTTCATGGCCATCGGACTTGGTTCGCTCATTGCGTTTCTAGAGGAAGGGCAAAACGACGATTGGTTTACCAGTGTTTTCATCCAACGCTGTTTTACGCTCGCGGTGATTTTCATTCCTCTGTTTGTTATCTGCGAGCTCATCAGCAAAACTCCGGTGGTCAATCTCCGGTTACTCCGGATCCGCAACTTAGGCTTGGCTTCGGCAGTAAATTTTATCATGGGCGCAAGTTTGTTCGGTTCCGTGTTTCTTTTGCCGGAATATCTTGAACAGGTCCAAAATTACAGCGCCAGCCAAACCGGCGAAGCCATGGTACTGATTGGGCTCCCACAGCTTCTGATATTCCCGTTCGTTCCTCGTCTAATGAAAAAGTTCGACCTGCGTTTGATCGTCTTTGTCGGGGCGCTGATTTTCGGTGGCAGCTGCTTGATGAATATCTACATGAATCCCCAGTATGGCGGACCGCAATTTCAAATCGGTAATATTGTCCGCGCGCTGGGGCAACCGTTCACCATCGTGCCTTTATCGGCGATTGCTACCGCTGGGCTACTGAGGGAACAACAGGCGGACGGGTCGGCTCTTTTCAATATCATGAGAAATCTGGGCGGCAGCCTCGGCACGGCGCTGTTGAGCACGATGATCACGCAACGTGAACAATTTCATGATTTCCGGATTGGAGAACGCGTCACGCCTTACAGCCCTTATGTTCAACAGTTTTTATCGAACCAATCCGCGCAGAACCTGCAACATTCGGGTGACCCAGCTGGCGCGTTGCAACAAGCCTACCGGATGCTCCAAGCGTCGGTTCAAACGAACGCTTTTGTCATGGCATATAGCGAATGCTTTCTGGTGCTTGGCGTGATCCTCTTAATCGGGTCCGGCATGATCTGGTTTTGTACTAGGACTAAGGCAGGCGGCGCCGTCGCAGCTCACTGACGACAACTCCTGGCGAGACTCAGAAAATCGGTCGGTCCGCGCCAAAGCCTGCCAGCAGAGCCGTCGCTGCGAATAACAACGTGTCGAAGACGTAGTTGAGTCCTTCCACAGCGAGGTCCGTGTTTATCTCCAGCGCGCAGATGGGGACGTAAAAGAACACCGTGAGCAGCAGAAGCATGATCCCGGAAATAGCGGCTGCGATACGGATGGTTGGACGGAGAAAAAGCCCGATCCCCGCGAGCACCAGAATGATTCCGACGAGATACGCAAGTACCGCCGGGAACGGGACCCATGCCGGGGTCAGCTTCTCCAGCGGAACCCCCGGCGCAAATAGCGGAAAGAGAAAATGCTGGATCCCATAAAAGATCAAGACGCTTGCGACGATTCCGCGGCCGAGCCGTATAAGCGCGCTGCTGGCCAAGCTTCCACGCGGCCACACGCTGCCCGCCAGCACCATCGCGCCGCCGCCGAACGCCAGCTCCCGCACGGTGAGTGTCCAGAAGAGCCGCTCATTCAGATGTGCGGGCAGAATGGGCACGTCGATGGTTGCAACGATGATTAGGAAAAGCAGGGCAACGAGCGGCGCCGACCAGCCCACCTGGCGCCAGGCGATGAAACTAATGGCGGCAGCCAGCCACGCCACACCAACGAAATAGGTCCAGAACAGAGGACCCGGCAGCCAAGGGGGCACGATGGACATAAGATCCCGTGCCGCGAGGAAATGCTCCGCAGCAAAAACAGCGAGTGCGACACCCTCAAAAACCGGCCCCAGCACCAGAGCTCGGTTAGCGCCGGAAGCTGCCCGGAAACGCGACCGAACAAGCAGGAGCCCCACCAGCAGCGCGGCGACGCCCGCCACTATCATCCCGTAAATCTCTACGTTCATACCGGTCTCCTCCGATTTCGCAGATGCTTCGGCGTGACTATGCCGTCATCGTCGCAAACAACACCAGATGATTCTGAACTCTTGTGGACGACCATCTAGCAAGCCCATGAAAAATACCTGCAGTAGTCTTAGAACGTAATGGGCGCGACGATTGTTAGAATTGGCTGCTCTCTAAGCTCCTTTCGAGGGGCAGATTAGCAGCGCAGAACAAGGTCGAGACCTAAAACTGAGGTACTTGGGTTCGCGAGGCAACGTGCCGGCCCTGGGCTACTATGTTGTGTCGTTTCAGGCGTCGATCGTGACCACGTTCCCGCCGGTTCCCAGGCCGCGTCTCACCCGCGCCCTTCCGAAAGCTTCTTCAGACCTTGGAGCCAATCGTCATGGCTGACGTGAACCAGCTCCGGATAAGCCCCGCGGGCATAGCGCGCCGCCACTCCGGTTGCGATCTCTTCGAAAGTCACAACGCACTTCTTAGCGCCAATCGGTTTAATGTACCAATTGTGGTACGAAGCAACCAGCGCACCGTGGTGAGTGAAGCTACGGCCGAAACTGCGCCAGCCGAGTCGATTCGGCGGATCGTATTCCATCACCACACTGTCTACTCGTTCAGGCGGGGGGTTCTCCCCGATCGGTATATCTTGCGGAAGGTCGGAACTAACCCAGGTGAACTTGCCGTCCTTTTGCAACACCTGCGCCCTACCCCAAATTTGGACTTTGCCCGAAAACGGGCACCACTGCGGCCAGCGCTCGGCTTGGATCAAGTAATCCCATACCGTCTCGCACGAAGCATTTATCTCGATCTGATTGTGCGTAAATACTTCCGCGGCTCCATTGAACATCGTGGAGGGCCAATGCATCTCCGGCGACCGCTCGGCCCAATCCCGGCTGACGGTATCACCGGGAGGCGTAGGTTTTACGTTTCCCGTGACTGATACGGCCGGCAACTCAGTTGCCGCCCTGATAGTAGTCGCAGCCATTGCCGCGAATAGGCCGCAAACTGCTAGTACTAGCCTTGTGTCCATGACAGTACGCGCTCTCACGAGCATCCTTTGAATTGGTGCCCGGAACTATCCGGTGTCCTCTTTTTGACGTCAATTCGAATAGCGCGTCACTGTTTTTTGAGCGCTTCTAGTTCTTCTAACGTGCGCGGCCACTCCGATCCGAATAACCGGGACAAACTACGATCGGCCAGCACCGCACCACCGGTTTGGCAGCGCGCACAATAGTTAGTCTCGTTATCCGCGTAGCGAATTCGTAACACCTTTTGGCCGCAACGCGGACAAGGTTGACCGTAACGGCCGTGTACCGCCATCTCCTTATGAAAAGCAGTAACGTTCTCGGGGAAACCGGCGCCGGCTTCAGCCTGGAGACGGTCCGTCCATTGCTCAAGCGTCTGACGCGTGGCGACAAACAATCGTTCCCATTCATCCGCCTTGAGTTTGTGTGTGTGCGTGATCGGCGACAACCGGGCAGCATGCAAAATCTCGTCTGAATAGGCGTTGCCGATACCGCTCACTAATCGGGGATCAGTCAAGGCTCGCTTCAGGGTGCGGTTTTCTACACTGAGCGCTCCTCGAAAAGATTCGAGAGTGCTTGCAGAGATATCGATCCCTCCGGGGTCCAACGCGACTAAGGCTTCCTGGCCCCGCAGCAGATGCAGCGACGCCCGGCGTTTGGTGCCGGCCTCGGTCAATACGAGCGAACCATTCGCAAAGTCGAATGCAGCCAGATTGTTACGCCCGCCTAACGAGGTCTTACCTGTCTTCCAATGCAAGCGGCCGGCGATCATCAGATGCAGCACCAGCCAAAGGTCATTTTCCACCCCAATCGCGATCCGCTTGCCGATCCGCCGCAATTCCCGAACCGGTTTCCCTTCCACGTAATGAATCGGTGGTTCTGCCGTCCGCAGGAGGAAGGTACTCGTAATTCGCACCCGTAGGAGCGGTTGACCGACTATCCGAGATTCCAACGCTCGAATATAATTCACGATATCCGGCAGTTCCGGCATGGCTTGAAATTTGGCACGGGTACGAGCGGGAACCTTGGAACGTTGGGAACCAGGCAAACGCTATCGACGGACGCATGAAATGGCGAAACATAATAGGCCTGGGTTGTGCCGGCCCGTGGAAAAAGAAACGGCTCCCAAGGCCGTCAACGCCGGCGGACCACCTCGTTTCGGAGGGGCGCTGCAATTGTGCGGTGCCAACACATGGGTAACACAAATGGCCAAGACATCGGTTACACATTGGCCAAGACATGGGTAACAGTTGTGGCCAAGACATCGGTTACAATAAGGCTGTGGTA
>Ga0073928_10004368_pt1 | contig 21036 bp, 25 predicted proteins | sample PaiPotPPA55metaG_FD_76969 | JGI IMG/M metagenome (GOLD analysis project Ga0073928, IMG submission 76969) | Iron sulfur acid spring bacterial and archeal communities from Banff, Canada, to study Microbial Dark Matter (Phase II) - Paint Pots PPA... ...
AGCGGGCTTCGTTCTCCGGTCGGGTGCCGAAGGGGGCGCGGAAGCGTCGCTAGGTGACTCACAATTGCCGTGGCGAGCGGCTGTGGGGAAAAGGGTGAGATTGGTCGGTTCTGGCCTGGCCCGGTGCGTCTGACGTGGGGATCGAAACGTCTCGGGACTCGTTCGAAGGATCGAAGAAGTGGCCATTGGCTGCCTCGCCGCACGAGAGGCATAGTATTCGCTTTTGTTTCGCTATGTCAAGCATTTATTTTCGCCTTACGTTCGCCTGTCCGGGGGTTCAAGTCCCTCCTGGAAACCCTGCCGCGCGAATTGCCGGCCCGCCGCACTTCGGCCGATATACTTGGGGAAATACAAAAACTGAGGGAGAACTGTGGCTGAAGTTGGCATCCTGATTATCGACGACGACATCGTCAGCCAGCAGGCGCTGAAAAACGTCCTCGATTCCGAGGGTTGGCGCGTCCGCATCGTTCCGCTGGCGGCCGGCGGGATGAAGGAATTGGCAGGAAGTAATTGGAGCCTGGTGATCGTCAACATCGCCCTCGCCGATCTGCGCGGGCCGCTTTACGGCATCTTGAAGGAACTCGCTCAGGCAGAACCCCTCCCTGCCACCGAGCTGCCCGAAACCGCCGATAGGAGCGAATCGATCGAAACTGGCGATGAAATCCCAGCTCCCCCTGCTCTTCCGCGACGGCTTCGCGTCCTGTTCCTGATACCCGCGCATGCGGTGGCGGAAGTCCAGCCGATCCTTGAGCAGGAAGGGCTTCCCTACTCGCTCAAGCCCTACCACTTGCACGACTTCCTTGAGAAGGTAAGCGAACTGCTGCTCGAAGCCGGCGCAATCGCCGAACCCATTCGCAGCGTGGCGTACGGTTTCGGGAACAAGAAACGGAAACGCATTCGCGCTCGCGATAGCCGCCGCGGCGCCATGTTTGCGTCCCGCGAGGATTATCAAATGACCGAGGAAGAAATGGCCGATTGGGAGCGCCAGGAAGAAGAAGACCGCAAAAAGCGCGAGAAGGAACAGCTCGAACGCCTGCATCGAGGTTAGCCCCGCCACGAAGTCGATGTCCCGTAGTCGATGACGCCCTAAAATACCCTGCAAGGAATTCTTCCCCGCTCGTTCTCCGGAATGAAGCAGCCGGAACCCGTGTTGTGTCGCAGGTCCGGCCGAAAGGGAGGACGTCATGGAAATCAAGCGGGTAAAAGTGGTCTGGATTTTGTGCTCGGTCATTCTCATGTTGCTCATGTTGGCTGCCGGAGCGTTCGTCGCGGCGGGTGATGCGCCGAACGCCATTCTTCCGCTCCCCATTGCAAAGGCTTTCAGTAATTTTCCCTCGCTCATTTCCACCGCTTGCGCGTGCAAAACCGAAATCGACGCTAACGAGCCAGGCGCAGAGCGAAACACGGAGCCCGGCACGACGCCAGGCGCGGAAGAACACTGGCGGCTCGCGAAACCCATCACCTACGAGAATCTCGCGATATTCCCGATCGTCGCGGCGCAAGATTTCGATACCAGCGGATTCGAAACACTCGATGAAGCGCTCGCGTCCGGCGACGCGATCGTGAGCGAACAAGGCGGCGCCATACAACGAACGCGCGACGGCCGCGCTCAACCTTCTTACAGTGGCGCGCAGGTGAACCAGCTCGTGCTCGTGAACCGCGGCAAGCGGCCGCTGCTGCTGCTCGCTGGTGAAGTAGTTTCCGGCGGAAAGCAGGATCGCGTCATCGGCAAAGACCGCATCGTGCCGATCGGAGCGCCTCCGCTGCCGCTCGACGTGTTCTGCGTCGAGCACGGCCGCTGGACTAGCGGCACCGACAAGTTCGCCGCGGCGAAAACTATGGTCCATCCGAGCGTGCGCGAGAAAGCCGCCGTGGAACAGGATCAGGGACAAGTGTGGGCCGCTGTGAGCGGTCAGAGTGCGCGGGCGAATCGAGGCGGCGCGAGCTCGGGCGCGATGTCCTCCGGCGTCGCCGAAGCAGCGCCGATGATTTCGTCGGACGCTCTGTCGAGCGTAATCGCGTCTTCGGCGCCCACGCAATCGTACCGGCAAATTTATCAGTCGCGCGCGGTGGGCGATTCGGTGGAATCGTTCGCCGAGGAAATCCAGCGGCGATTCGATCGCGAAAAGAGCGCCATGAAGGGCGAGCGCATCGTCGGCGTAGTGGTCGCTTACGGCGGCGAAATCGCCTGGAGCGATGCTTTCGCTTCTTCGGAGCTTTTTGAAAGCTACTGGCCGAAGCTGCTGCGGAGTTACGTGGTGGAAGCGCTTACGCGTCCGGCTTTTCGCGAAATTGCATCGTTCGACGACGCGCGCGATTTTCTGCGCCCCGCGTCCGGACACGTGCGCGAAGAATCCGATCCGGGTGTGTACCGCTGGAGCGAGCGCACCGAAGGCCGCAGGACTGAAATCGCGATTGAGTCGCTGCGTCCAAAGCCGCTCCTGCTGCACTGGCTGAAGCTCACGTCTGCGACAGACGCGCGCGTAGGACCTATATACCGGGACCGTTAAGCGGCGTGCCACGGGCGCACCTCGCTGCGGTCGGCGGTTTCAGCGAGAAGCGCCGCGATCGTTTTCTTGAGCACCGGATGTTGCGCACCGGGCGCGATTTCGGCGAACGGCACGAGGACGAACCTGCGGCCGGCCATGCGCGGATGCGGAATTTCCAGATCTGCGGTGCGAACGACGCTTGAGCCGAAAAGAAGAATGTCGATGTCGATCGTTCGCGGGCCGTGCAGGACGCCCCGCTCGCGTCCCAGAGAACGCTCGATTTCGAGCAGCGCCTGTATCAACTGTTCCGGCGCGAGATCCGTTTCCGCTTCAACGACACAATTCAAAAACCAGTCCGCGGAACTCATTTCGACCGGCTCCGTCTCATAGAGCGAAGACTGTCGCGTGACGCGCACGCCGCGCGACGCAAGCGCTTCGATGGCGCGGGCGATATTCTGCGCGCGGTCGCCGATGTTCGCGCCCAGTGACAGATAGATCGTGTTCATGCGCGCCTTCCCGGGCCAGAAAAACGACCGTTGAAAAGCCGCGGTTTTTGGCGATTAGAAAGGTGTTGGCAGGCGTCGACCGCGCAAGGCAAAACCGCTGAGAGGCGGTTAATGCAAAGTCGAGTTTTGTTGCGATTAGACTGCATTGCTGCTCTTTGTTTGCATTGAGTTACGCGGGGTTCTAATGGCGGAATGTTGCGATTAGAAATGCAGTTGCCCGCCTCCGCGGGGATTCGGTCGGGCAGGCGAGTGACCCGTTTCCGTTCCACTTCAGACGGGCACGCCCGCATTCGCGGGGCTTCGGTCGGGCAGACGAGTGGCCTGCCTTCGTTGCGCTTCGCACGGGCAGGCTCGCCTTCGTTCCACTTGCGCCGTGCGTGACGGGCAGGAAATCCGGACGCCTCGGTACGCGCAGCTCTTACGAGCGGACGGAGCGCGGCCTCGACGTGAGCGGGGATTCCCGCTCGCAACCCACGGTGTTCTGCGGGCCCTCTTGCGCGCGTTTTGACGCGTGGCGACATTTCGCCAGATTTAGCGTAGCACTAAAAATGCAAATTTCAAGTGGATGTTAGCGTTAAGAAAAATTCTGGCGGAGTCAGGCGATGCGATAATAAATCAGTTGGAAAATCCAGCCGCCGTGAAACGGTACTCCAGAAACGCATTCCGACGACTTCCGGTTTGCCCGTGATTCAGGGCAAGGAAGAGAAAGCGCCTTTACTTTATAATCCCGCTATGGCACTCGTTGTTTTCCTCCGACGACGCGGCGACTTTTGCCAAGCGTATTCTGCTGGCCTGGGCCGACCATGGGTTTCGCGACGAAAAAGGCGCCTTCCGCCGCACCGAAGATAAATATTGCGACCTTAATCCCGACGGCAAACCCCACGTCACGCAATTCGGCACTTTTAACGGAGCGCTCACGCATTCGCGGGGGGTAATCTATTCCGTCCACGCAGAGGATCTCCTACTGGGCATCGCCGCATTGACGCGCGACGAGCAAGCCCGGATCGACGCTTTTCACCACAATATGTTCGACACGATTCGCTCCATACATAACGAGGAGTACGACATCAATATGAAGTGGAAGTATTCCGACGAGGTTTACAACAACCAGTTCGTCGCCCATCTCACGGCACTTCTTTCGATCTCGCGTCTATTTGACGACGAACAGGATTTTGACGCTGCTCTCGATGGAGGCGAAGGTGCCCGGGCCGTAAGACTGCCGTGGATTGAGCTCTTCGATCACGTCATCTATGGCTCGAACGACACTCCGCTTCTGAACATCACGCCCAATTCCAGCGTCGACCCCCTGAAAAGCCATCCTGCGTTTTCCACCACGATTGTAGCCGCCGGCGAGATCAACGACCGCTATCGCCACGATAACCCGGCGCAAACCATCGGCTATCCCATGGGGTCGCTGCAAGGGCTCTATATGGCCGCGGAGCTCATGAAGAATACCGGGCTGGACGCCTACGCCTACCGGGGCGCCCACGCCCAATCGCTCGAGATGGCGACGGAGTACTATTCGTGTTTCGCGAAATACGCCGGGTTTGCGAAAGTCATAACGGCAGAGAATTCAGGGAAGTGCCCGGACGCAGCCCAGTATCTCGGCGTGATCGTGAACGGTGTGGGGGAGAATATCCTGATTGGTGCCTATCGTTTTCCGGATGACGCCGAAATCATCGCGCTTGATGCGCCCGCGAAGGCCAATGTCGCGGGATCGGCCTTTTCGCCAGAGGCGATCCTATTCGGCAAATGGCGCGATTGAGCACTAGTGAAATCCTCCTGTCGCTTAGCAAGCAACTGCTTTCGTCGTGAAACGCGGCAAACAAATATGCACGGATCTCACCGCGCCATCTTTATAACTTCCTTATGAGAGATGGAATAACCTACCGTGTGTTTTGATTCGGCGGGGAACCCCGAAATGGCGTCTTGGGTATTGAGCTGCGCCAACTGTGGATCGAAATTCCCTCACTCCGCCATCCCAGATGGCGGGCTAGCCACCTTCCTCGTGCCGGCCAAACCTGAGTTTCCACCGGGCGGCTCTGAACTCGAATGTCCTAATTGCCGGAACAAAGCTACGTATCAGCGCGCCGACCTTCGGTACCAGGATTAGCTCCGCGCGGCGCCGTCGCAGTGAAGAAGCACTGACGTACTCAATCTCCCTCTGCGCCCCCGCGGCTCATTTCGCCCGCAAATTCGCTTTCGGTTTACCCGGCGGCAGCATCTTCATGAATCCATAGGAGCGACCACGCCGCGGCCCCCTCGCAAATTTACCTGTTGCTTTCCCAAAGGAAGCGTGGCATCCTTCCTGTTGGAAACCAAAATGGCGGTGTTATGAAGCAGAAAACGGACGTCCCCCAAGGAACGCTGGCGTTGATGGTCCTCAAGACTCTCGACGTGCTGGGATCGCTGCACGGTTATGGAATCGCGCGGCGCATCGAGCAGATCAGCGGAGATCAGCTTGCCGTGAATCAAGGGACTTTGTATCCCGTGCTGCTGAAGCTGGAGCAGGAAGGCGTAATCGCGTCCGAGTGGGGAGCGTCGGAGAATAATCGCAGAGCGCGCTTCTATCGACTGACAAAGGAAGGACGCAAGCAGTTGCAGGTGGAGACCCAGGATTGGGAACAAACGGCGGCGATAATCGGCCGGTTCTTCGAGGCCAAAGCGGAGGATTTGTCATGAGAACTCTGAGACGGTTCCTAGCGCGGCTGGCCAACTTGGCGACAAGGCGTACGCAGGACGAACGATTGAGCGAAGAGATTCAGGAACATATCGCTTTGCAAACCGCCGAAAATCTTCGCGCCGGTTTGTCGCCCGTGGAGGCGCGACGCCAAGCGATGGTGAAGTTTGGCGGGGTAGAGGCGATCAAACAAGACTATCGAGCCGAGTGGGGACTGCTGTTAGTCGAGAATTTGCTGCAGGACGTGCGCTTCGCTCTGCGGAGCTTGCGCCGCACGTCCGGACTTACCGCGTTCGTGGCGATCACGCTCGCGCTGGGGATCGGGATGACCTCGGCCACTTTCAGCATGGTGGATGGGCTTATTTTCCGGCCTTACCCCGTGCCGCATCCGAGCAACGTGGTGACGCTGGTAAGCACGACGCACGATAACAGCTTCGATTATTTTTCCTATCGCGAATACCTGGACATCCGCGACAAAACGGATAGCTACGACGGCGTGGTCGCCAGCGCGGATATGGAGGCGGTCGGATTCAGCGCCGAACCCGGAGCCACGCCGCGGATCAAGGGTGGAATGATGGTTTCCGGCAACTACTTCCACGTGCTAGGCGTGGAGCCGCGGCTAGGGCGCGGGTTTCGCGAGGACGAAGACCAGGTCCCCGGCCGCAATCCCGTGGTGATCCTCGGGCCGGACTTTTGGAGGCACGAATTCGCCAGCGACCCATCCGTGGTGGGCAGGACGATTCGCCTGAACGGCACGGACTTCACCGTGATTGGCGTGACTCCGGACGCTTTCCCCGGCATGTTGACATTTGGGATTCCCGACTTCTACATCCCGCTGGCGATGGCGCGGGTGTTGTCGACGAACCTCCAAAAGAATTTTTTCGAGGACCGCGACGATCGCGAGTTGAATGTAAAGGCGCGCTTGAAACCGGGCACGACGCTCAAGCAAGCGCGGAATGAACTCGCCATGCTCGCGCAAAACCTCGAGCGCGAGTATCCGAAGGTGAATCGCAGCCGAAGCGCGCAGGTATATACCCAGTTCGAAGCCCGGACTCGAGAGGACGACAATTGGAAATTCGGAGTGATCTTCGTGATTCTCGCGCTGGCGGTGCTACTGGTTGCTTGCACCAACGTGGCTGGACTTCTTCTGAGCCGCGCCCGCGCGCGGACACGCGAAATCGCCGTACGCTTGGCGCTCGGCGCCGGGCGTTTCCGCCTGATCCGGCTGCTGTTGACCGAAAGCCTGATTCTGGCGTCCCTAGGTGGATTGGCCGGGATCGCCATTGGCTACGGCGTCGTAGAATCGTTCCACAGCAAACAAAGCATAGTATTCATGACCGAGTTGCCGGCTGCGGTGCCATTCCGGATGGACACTCGAATACTGCTGGCGAGCCTGGCGCTGTCCGTGTTGAGCGCTCTCCTTTGTGGCCTGGCGCCGGCGCTGCAGAGCACGCGCGTGGACCTGGTGAGCGGGCTCAAGTCGGCCGACGCGGATGTGCCGGGACGCAAGCGCCTGTGGGCCCGGAATGTGCTGGTGGTGGTGCAGGTGTCCACGTCGCTGATGCTCTTGACAGCCTCTTTCCTGATGGCCCGGAGTTTCCAACGCAGCTTGCTGAAGGGAACCAGCTTCGCGAAAGACCATTTGCTCATGGTCAAGTTCGATCCGCGTTTGGTGCAGTACAACGAAGCTCAAACGAAGCAGTTTTACAAGCTGCTAGCGGAACGTACGCGGGAAACGCCCGGTGTTCAGAGCGAGGCGCTCACGCAGAACGTTCCGCTGGGACAGGACGAGTTTTACGGCCTGGCATTCGTGCCGGACGGTTTTCAGATGCCGCCGGACCGCGAGAATTTTAATTCCATGATGGATACGGTTGACGAAGGATACTTCGAGACGCTAGGCATTCCGATCTTGCGTGGCCGAGGCTTCCTGGCCTCCGATACCGCAGAGGCGCCGCGCGTCGCCATCGTGAATGAGCACTTCGCAAAACACTATTGGCCGGCAGGCGATGCCGTGGGCAAACACATTCGCCTCGATAGCCGCAGTGGGACGCCGGTGGAGATCGTTGGCGTCGCGACGACGATCTCGTATCAATCGGGTTTCGAAAAGTCGATGGATTTCGTGTATCTGCCGCTGGCACAGCATCCTGTCTCGCGAATGGTGCTGATGTTGCGTTCGAGCGGCGACCCGCTGCAATTGGTTCAACCCGTGAAGGACGTTGTTCGTACGCTCGATCCGAACCTGCCGATGTTGCAGACGAGGGCTTACGAGGACTTCTACCTTAACGCGGCCGTGAAAGGGCCAGGAATTGCGATACAACTGGTGGGCACCATGGGCGTGGTAGGCCTCCTGCTGGCCATCGCCGGTTTGTACGGACTGGTGGCGTACAACGTGAGCCGCAGAACGCGCGAGATCGGCATACGTATCGCCCTCGGCGCGGCAAGCTCGGATGTGCTGCGCCTCGTTATGGGCAAGGGCTTCGTGCTGGTGGGAATTGGAACCGCGATCGGGCTGGCGATGGGTTTCGCCGTCGAGCAGCTCATGAATTCCATGCTCTTCAATGTCGGCGGAGTAGACATCGTGGCCTATATCATCGTCGTGCCGGCGCTGTTTCTGGTGACCATGCTGGCAGCCTACGTGCCCGCGCGGCGAGCATCCCGGATTGCGCCAACACAGGCGCTTCGATACGAGTAGTGTAGTTAGTCCATCAACGCCAGCCTCAGCTTATAGGTCGCGCGAATAATCGCGACCGCCGCCAGCTTCGACTGCATACCTCTACAGCAGCTCTTTCAGCGTTCTAGTGGATTGCCTTCATAGATTCGCGCGCACGAGCGTGCTAAAAGTTGGACATTCGCCAGAGCCGGTGGCGCTTCGGGTTATCAAGTTTCAAGAGGAAAGAAGTTGTTCACAGCAATCGCGACCGTTCTTTTGGCGCTGTGGCTCCTGGGCTTTTTTTGCCTTTCATGTAACCGGCTGGGTCTCATTTCGAGCTGGCCGTCCGGCTCACGCGTCTAGGTCGGACGAACGACGGGTAGGCGTGCACGATACGACATTCGGAAAAAGGGGGAAATAATGGACGACTTTAAGCAAGGCGGTCAGGCTTCGTACGGGGATACATCAGGAATCGGAAGCGGCGGTGCCGGCACAGCCGCTCGCATGAAGGAACAAATCTCTGACACTGCGGCGGACGTGAAGGACAGAGTGGCTGAGTTTGGCCGCAAGACCGTCGACAAAATCGACGACTCGCGGCAATCCGCTGCCGGTGCCTTGGATCAGACAGCTAGTTCCCTGCACTCAGGCGGTAACAAGGTATCCAGCGTGGCTCATTCCGCGGCGGATAAGATTCAGGCGACAGCGGACTACGTCCGTCGTACGGATTTGAAAGGAATGGCGGATGACGTTCAGGAGTTAGTGAAGCGTTATCCCGGGCAGTCGCTCGCCGCAGCCGCCGTGTTGGGATTTTTGGTGGCCCGTGGTATGGGCAACCGAAACTAACCGCAAGTTTGGAGGATTTCGCCTATGGCCACACCCCAAATGCAACGGACCGTGCCGGAAGTCCTGCAGGACATCGTGGGCAATCTGCAGGACATCATACGATCCGAGTTCCGTCTCGCGAAGACGGAACTCAGAGAAGAGGCCGTTCGAGCCGCCAAGCCCGCTGCCACATTCGCAGCGGGCTTGGCTTTGGGCTTTTATGGAACCGGGTTTTTATTCTTGGCGGCCGTTTACGGGCTGTCCACCGTAATGCCCGGATGGCTGGCCGCTCTTTCGGTCGGCGCCGTCCTGGCTATAATCGCTGCCGCACTACTTAGTTCAAGCCGAAAAAAGCTGAAGCGGGTGAATCCTACTCCCGACAAGACTATTCAGAGTTTAGAGGAGAACATTCAATGGACCAGACATCCGACCAAATAGAGCGTCACATTCAGGAAACGCGTAACGAACTCGGAGACAACTTCAGCGAACTGGGAGAAAAAGTTAGAACTGCTGTTGACTGGCGGGCCCAGTTCGAGGAGCGCCCTGGCACCATGCTAGCTCTGGCGTTTGGCGGCGGAATTCTGCTCTCGGCCTTATTGCCATCTTCGCGCCCCTCGCGCAGACGGTTTCCCGGGACCCGCATGCCTGCGCAGCTAGACCTCGAGACTCCGCCTGAGACGGCGGCCAACCTCCGAACAACGTTTGGCGACAAACCACGCCAAGGCGTAGAAACCTGGGACGCGCTGAAGGCAGCCCTGATCGGTGTTGCAACCGCGAAACTGAGCGGTTTCGTCGAAGAGTTAGTCCCCGGTTTCCAGCAACAGTTCACCAAAGCCCAATCGGGAGACAAGTTCAGCCGCGCCGCGTCATCAACATCCGACACGCCGGCCTGGCAAAAATCAGCGGCTGCCGGAGCTGATTAGGGGGCGTCCCGCGGCCTGTGCCGCGTCGAATCTTCGCAATTCTACGCGGGAGGGCGAGTTCGCGCTGGTGGGCGCGCACGCGTCCCTGCCTTCTGTTGCTCCGCGCTTAGCTTCGGCAAAGTCAATCGCAGCAGCTTGGTCGGGTTTAGATACGCCCCATTCCACCTGACGCCCATATGCAGATGCGGACCCGTCACGCGTCCGGTTTGCCCGGAGAGTCCCAGCCGCTCACCCTTCCCAAGTTTGTCTCCCACCTTCACGTTTATCTTCGAAAGATGCATATAAATAGTAAAGAACCGCTGCCCGTGATCCACGATTATGCAATTGCCCTCGTAGAAGAGTTCCTTCGCCAGTACCACCGTCCCCGAGTTCGACACCACGACCGGCGTGCCTTCGCTTACCGGAAAGTCCGTCCCCCGGTGGGTACTGCTCAGTTCTTCATTAAATATGCGGGTCATCCCAAACGTCTCCGTCGGCTTTGCCTCCACCGGCGTGACAAAGTCGCCCGACCACTGCGGCGCGCCGATGAGATGCGAAAATGCCCGGTTCTTTAATATTGCGTCCGCCGCAATTTGCTTTTTGCTCGCCGTGTCCGGTTCGACGAAGTTTTCCGGCACATCTGCCGTGCCGGTCCGAAACTCGGCCGCGCTGACCTCCAACTTCTTCAACGAGTGTATGACCCGTCCTCCGGCCATCACCGCCGTAACGGTCAAATCGTAGGTTCCCGGCTGCGTCTCAAGGTCCGCACCCGCCAGCGCATACCAGATCTTCGGATCGTCTGACTTGAAAAACGTCAGATCCTTTCCAATCCACTTGCCCGTCACCCGAACCGGCACTCGTTCTAGATCCACCGTTATAAATGCAACCGATCCCTGCTGCAGCTCATTCGGCTCCCAAACCACATCTTTGATTCCCGGGCCGACGGATTGCGAAAACATTGGCGAGATTGCACCGGCCAGGATAATCAACGTAACGATACTTCGAAAGTGCCTCATGGTTTGTGTCCTTGTTACGCTAAGTCTGAGACACCGAAAGATAGCGCTCGCAATTCCAATGCCTCGACCGCGAGTGACTGAAAACCGCCTACCTTCTTTTTACCACTCAACGCGGCAACAGTGTAGGCCCGTTTCGGCCAACTCTCCGGCTCTTAGTCGGTGGACAGAATCTACTACCACGCTCGCCGGAGGCGCAGAAACTCAACGCCCTGATTTGTGCTCCGGTGGGTGTCATTTTGATTGTGCAGCGAGGTGTTGACACGGGGCCGCCGCGCGGCCTGTCGCTTGCGCGGCGGGCCTGCGCGGAACCCGGTTTGGGCGTCGTTGTGCCTAGAACTCCCGCCTTGCGTTGTCCACTTCATTAGCCAGATCCATGAGCAAGTCGATGAAGTGTTTCGGCTGGCCGATGAATAGCCCGTCATCCGCAAAACTCTGAACCGAAGCGACAGCGCCGCCGAACTTTGTGGACGTTGGGCGAACGATGGCAACGGGTCCGAGGTTTGGGTCGAGGAAGTGAGTTGGCTCGGGCATGATCAGGTTGGCCTGCAACGTATCACCGTTGAGGGACTCAGGGTCTGTCTCGCCCTGGGCTTGAGAGAGAGTCGAAAAAGTGACAGTTGCCCCCGTTCCGCCGGGACCATTGTCCGTGTCGGAAATCGGAAGCGCGTTGCCGGCTTTGTCCTGCCAGGTTTGGAAGTGCATCGTCTCGCTCGGTCCGATGCTCAGCAAGATTCTCAGGACCTCGAGGTTCGTCACCTTCTGAGCCAGCGTGGGGTAGAGGCTGCTGCCACCCTGTTCGATAAATGCAAAGTGGAATCCGGCAGTGAAGGCAATGGCCTGGAGGTGAGTAGAAATGCTATTCGGGTTGTTGTTAGGGTCGGCGCTAATGGTGCTGTTGGCCGTGTCGGCGTTGGACCTGGGAATCGCCGTGTGCTGCTTCACATTCAAGCTCGGGACGGCTTGCGCGAACGGCGCATTCGGATCGAAATCGGGATTTGTGATGCTGCGGTAACGCGACCAGAAACTGGTGTCAATGGTGAGTTGCATGAGGTTTGTAATGCGCTTAGCTCCCGTTGAGCCATCTGCGGTGCTGCCTTTGAGCTGGGCGAACGGGCTCAAGTCCACCTTCTTAGCGCCCTTCGAAGCCAAATAATTATTCAAGAAGCGATGATGGCTGATTTCATCGTCGGTGTTGTCGTGGATGTACTGGGCCATGTCTCCGTCGAGAATTTGCAGTGCCGCCGTGTACAGTGAATTCCCCCCCTTCGCTCCCGAAACCTCGTTGTCCTGCGAGCCGCCGAGCTCGGAGTACTGCGTCCAGAGATCCTCTTCGACTTGCTCGAGCGCGCTGAGGAACGTGAGGATGGCAAAATCTCCCTTGGTAATGGGAGCTCGATCGGCATCCTCCTCACGGTCACTGCCGAATGCTGACAGCCCGCCTGTCAGCATTCCCGCACCGACGGTGGCCGCGCCCGCAGCGATCATTCCATTTTTCAAGAATTTACGGCGATTAGACCTGCGATTGAACAGACCTGTAGCGTCACTCATTTGTCGTCTCCTTTTTGGACGAAGATCCGCGTCGCGCGTTCAAACTGCGTTTTTGAAGCGCACGGATCCGAATAGGGTTTTTGTTGTCCGCGCCCGAACTCAGTTGGTGGAAGCTCGCCGATCCTAAGAACTAAGCAAGCCTTGGCAGCTCCCGCTCAAAGGACGGCCCGCAACCGTGGAATGTGAAACGCTGGGGAATTCGATGCGGGACCGTATGCCCCGGTTGCCGCAAAAACCGACAATTTCGCAAGACCGAATTCCCGCGGCTCGTGCGCAAGCGGGTAGACGATTTGAAAACCGCGTTCGATGGCAGGTGCTTGATGGACATTCGGGGTATCCAGGAAATACAATCCCCGCGTCGCGGGCAAGCCGCCGGACTCAACTGGAACCAAGAGCACCCAAATGAGAGTTTTTTCTCCCAGAGAGCGCCCGGGATCATGGGCGGACAAAAAGCGCGGCGTGACCAGCGCATGGGCGCTGCCGTTTTCCAAGATGGAATGGGGCTTGGAATGGGCGGCGTTTTTTCTGAGCAACTGGAAGTTCTTGGAAGTGCTGGAATACCTGAGCAGCCTCAGCGTCTTGGCGGCGGTGCTTTTTTATTTTTCAGAATCGGGCGATAGAACCAAGCAAAAGCACTATCAAGCCTGGCAGGTAATCAACACCGCGCAGGGGAAAGGAGGAAGCGGGGGAAGGGTTGAGGCATTGCAAGAATTGAACGCCGACCGGGTTCCGCTGGTGGGACTGGATGTTTCGGGCGCGTTTCTCCAGGGAGTTCGGCTGAAAGGCGCGAGGCTGCTGCGTGCAAATTTCAGCGCGGTCGACGCGCGCAATGGTGCTTTCCGTCATTCTGATTTTACGGATGCGAACCTGCACTCGGCCAATTTCCGCGAAAGCGATTTTCACAACGTGCGATTCGTGCGCTGCGACATGAACGACGCCGACTTCTGGGGCGCGGACCTCACAGAAGCGGATCTCACCGAGGCGAGCCTGGAACGCACCGATTTACGCAAAACCGATCTTCGCGGTGCCCATTGGAGGGACATCCGGAGTTTGAAGACGGCCAACATCTACGGCGTCAAGAACGCGCCGGAGGGATTTGTGGCCTGGGCCTTAAAGCACGGCGCCGTCCAGATTGAATCCGACGCTCAGTGGGGACCCAATCAGTAAGTTAGGAACCGACACGGATATGAGACAACGAACTAAGAAGTCCAAAGACGTTTAGAAGCCACAATACCACCGCGATAACCACAACCGCGTTCAAGATGGATTTAATAGTTCCCTGCATCGGTATGAAGCGGTTGATTAACCAAAGCAAAATACCCACCACGATCAAAACCATAACAACTTGTAACAATGGCATGAGACTTGAACCCCCTCTCAACGAGTCGTATTGATTCGTCTCGATGGAATCGTAGCCAGAAATCCGGAGGCAAGGCCATACATTGAAGCGAGTAGGAGACCGAAGAGGTTACATTATGCGCGGGCACGAAATTCAGAAGAGCCCGGGCTGGCGGCGTGGCTCGTCCATGGTGAAATATTTATAGGCTAGGACGGTGGCGACGCGGCCGCGCGGCGTGCGGTCGAGAAGGCCAAGCTGCATAAGGTAGGGCTCGTAAATTTCCTCAATGGCGTCTTCTTCTTCGCTGAGCGAAGCGGCAATGGTGTTGAGGCCGACGGGGCCGCCGGAATATTTCTTGATAATCGTGAGCAGGAGATTCCGGTCGACGTCGTCGAGTCCGTGCTCGTCGACGCCCAACATGGCGAGAGCGTCGCGCGCGACGCCGACGGTGATCTGGCCCTTGGCCCGTACTTCGGCAAAATCGCGCACGCGTCGAAGCAGCCTGTTTGCGACGCGCGGGGTGCCACGGCTGCGGCGGGCGATTTCCTGGGCGCCGGGTTCGTCCATGGTGATACCGAGAATTTTCGCGGAACGAGTGACGATGCGCAGCAAATCCTCGGGCGTATAAAATTCCAGGCGATGCACGATTCCAAATCGCGACCGCAGCGGCGCCATGATCAGTCCGGCGCGCGTGGTGGCGCCCACTAACGTGAAGCGATTCAGCTGATAAGGATGGATGCGCGCGCCTGCGCCCTGCCCGATAATCAAATCCACGCGGAAATCTTCCATCGCGGGATAAAGAATTTCCTCGAGCGACGGCTGAAGGCGGTGAATCTCGTCCAGAAAAAAGAAGTCGCTCAAGTCGAGCGACGTGAGCACCGCGGTAAGATCACCCTTTTTCTCGAGCAGCGGCCCCGAACTAACTTTAATCGCCGAGCCCATTTCATTCGCGAGAATTTGCGCCAGCGTGGTTTTGCCGAGTCCCGGCGGCCCATACAGCAAAACGTGATCGAGGGCTTCTCCGCGCGCGCGCGCCGCCTGCACGGCAATCTGCAAATTTTCTTTGACGCGCTCCTGTCCAATGTAATCGGCAAAGCTAGCCGGGCGGACGCTGGCCTCGATGCGCGCGTCTTCATCGGAAGCTTTGCCGGAAACGATTCTATTGGGGACGGTCATTTTTTCGGGCACCTAAACATTTTAGCCGTTTTCGCCGTCGTCATCCTGGAAGACGCCGATGCGGCGCTCGCTTTCCGTGAAACTTTCGCACGTGCGGTCGAGCTCTTCGTATTCTGCTGAAAACCGGGCGCGCATGCCAACGTGCGCGGCAAAACTGTCCCAGCGATCGATGGTGAGAAATCGTCGCGGGTTTTCGGCGTCGCGCAGCAGGATCGTCCCGCAATAGCCGGGGTGCTTGCGAAACAGCGCTGCCCACAGCCCTTCGCCGGAATAGTAGCGCTCGAATTCTTTCAGCTTGTCTTCGCGCGCCACGAACTCCCAGTAGAACTGGACCACGGCGGCCTCCTGTGATGTCAAACGGACGAGGCGCGGGCGCGATTCATTCGTCGCGGCCGGCGCGCGCGGATTTCTGCATGGCGCTCGAGCCGAGAATCTGAAGCGACGTGCGCAGCAGTGTTTCAAAATCAGCCCCCCCAGTGCCGCGCGCTTTTTCCACGGCGTTTTCAACGGCGCGCGCGTCGTAGCCGAGATTGACGAGCGCTGAAGAAACGTCCGCTTCAAGCTGCGAACCAGTGGCAGGCTTGCCCGGCGCAGTGACGTCAATGGCTGCGAGCTTGTCGCGCAATTCCACGACGATACGTTCGGCGGTTTTGCGCCCGACGCCGGGAATGCGCACCAGTTGCACCAAATCGCTGTTGCGAATCGCGGGAATCAGCACTTCCAGGCTCATGCCGGAAAGTATTTTCAACGCCAGCGACGGGCCCACGCCGGAGGCTGAAATCAGCAGCTCGAAGCAGTGTTTTTCACGCGAGGTGGCGAACCCGTACAGCGCCAGCTGATCCTCGCGCACGTGCGTGTAGATCAGCAGCGTGGTTTCAGAGTGAAGCGCGCCGAGCGCGGCGAAAGTCGAGAGCGAAATCTGCACCTGATAGCCGACGCCGCTCACATCGAGCAGCACCTGGTTGGGACGCTTGTCAGCGAGCTTGCCGCGGAGCAATCCAATCATGTCGAGCGATTATTCCTGAGCGGCGAGAGGGTGTCAACGAAGCGCGCGCCGAGCGTTGCAGTTGCGCCCGACGCGCATACCGAATTGTAGGTCGAGCGTCTAACTTGGATGATAATCCAACCGGGAGGCGATCATGCGGCATTGTCTGAATCTTCGAATGCTGGCGCTCGCGGCGATGTTGGCTTCGGTGCCGCCAATTCTGGCGCCAAGCGCATTCGGTCAAACGAAACCTGTTGACGAAGGCTACGTCACGGCAAGCGATGGAGCCCGCTTGTTCTATCGAAAGGCCGGTTCGGGGGCGCAGACCGTCATCGTACCGCTCGGATTCATCTTGTTCCGGGATTTTCAATCGCTGGCGAAAAATCGCACGATGATTTTCTACGACATGCGGAACCGGGGGCATTCGGACTCCATCACCGACAGCTCGAGAATCAGCATTCAGGCCGACGTGGATGATCTCGAAGCTGTGCGACGGCACTTCCATGCGCAGAAGGTGAGCCTGATCGGCGAGTCTTATCTTGGCATGATGGTTGTCCTCTATGCCACGCAGCATCCGGAGCACGTGGAGCGAATCGTCCAGATTGGACCGGTGCCTAGAGAATTCGGCGCAAAGTATCCACCTGAATATACCGCGCGGGATGCGGACAAGGTTCCGGACCCGGGGCAAATGAAGAGTCTTGAGAAATTGCGAGCCGAAGGTTTCGCGAAAGCCCACCCACGAGAATATTGCGAGAAAGACTGGGGCGTCACCCGGACGATGCTTGTCGGGAATCCTGCTAACGCGGAAAGGGTCGGGCCAGGATATTGCGAGTTTTCAAATGAATGGCCGATGAATCTCGACAAGCACTTCGAAGCCAGTATCGGATCTATCGAGCGGCTTCACATTCGAGATGAAGGCCTCGCCAAGGTGACCATGCCGGTGCTCACAATCCACGGAACAAAAGATCGCAACGCTCCGTATGGTAGTGGCAGGGAGTGGGCAACCACTCTGGCTGATGCCCGTTTTGTGTCCGTAGATGGTGCGGCGCATTTCCCGTGGCTCGATAATCCCGAACTGGTTTTTTCCTCGATCGACGAATTCCTCAACGGCCGCTGGCCGGCCGCAGCGCAGAAACTTACATCTTCGAAGAGTAAATAAGCGCCTGCGCAGCCCACACGTATGGTGCGTGCGTAACGGACCGCGAGTCTATCCGAGTTTTCGGAGGTTGCCACATTATTGTGCACTGTTGAAACGCGCGGTGTTCGCTTTCGAGAGAACAGTGTCCGCCCGCGGTACGGCGGCAATTTTGTTGCGTGTGAGTAAACTTTTTTTGCGAAACATTTCAATCGCGTGCTTCCTGTGCGAAAGCCGCCGCGTCTAAGTGCGTGCAAGGGGCGAATTACACCAAGGAGAAATAAAATGTCCCGACGCGGAAAGAATTTCGTAATGACAGTCCTTGCAGCGCTGGCACTGGCTTTGCCGGTGGCGGCGAAACACGACACGAACGATTCTAAATCCACGGTGAAAGCATCCATGGATCTTCCCACTGCGGCGATATTGGCCGGAGCGGAACTCAAGCCCGGCAGTTATACGGTGTCGGCGGACGAGTCGAAAGTGACGCTGTCGCGCGATGGAAAAGTGGTGGCCACGGCCGCAGTTCAGTGGAAGGACGCGCCCAACAAAGCGCGCTATTCGGCCATCGTGACCGACGGCAGTCAGATTCGTGAAATCCACTTCAACGGTAAAACGAAGTACGCTGAAATTTCCGGCGGAATGGCGTCCGGCAAGTAGCGGACGCACTTCGATCGAGAGATTCGCTGCGGGCGGCGATCCGGTTCACGGGGCGCTGCCCGCATTTTTTTTACGGCTGAAGTTCGCTAAGCGGAATGCGTCAACTTTCGTTGACTATTTGGCGCCGGCGATCAGGTCGATTTCATCGATGATGCCGATCACGGCAGAGTCGATGGGGGAATTCGGGCGGCCCACGGAAGTCATCGCGGAAAATCCCTCGGTGCTGAGAAGGACGCGCTCGCCGATCCCCGCGCTCACGGCGTCGAGCGCGAGCACTACTTCGCCGCGATCCGAACCATCTAGATTCAGCGGCTGAACTGCCAGAATCTTGCGCCCTTCATGCGACGGGGCTTTCTGCGACGCAACCACATCGCCGATCACTTTTCCGATCAGCATTTAGGCCTTCGCACCGGCGGCGGGGATGTTAATGGTGTCCACGATGCCGACGATTGTCGCTTCCGTGGGCACGTCCACCGGCAGAAATGGGAAGCTCGCTTCTTTGCCGCGGCAATAGTAGATCGTCTCGCCGGCACCCGCGCCAACGGAATCGAGCGCGACAATCGCCTTCCCCTTGTCGCGGCCGCGCCCGTCGATTGGCTGGACGATCAGCAACCGCTGCCCTTCCAGCGAGGCATTCTTCATCGTCGCAACGACGTTCCCGATTACGCGGCCCAGTAGCATAGACGGAGATCCTTCGCTTCTCTCGAGACTCTTAATTTTAGATCTCAAATCCCAGATACTGATTTGAGTTCTGAAATTTCAGATTTCAAATTTGCTTCCCTCAAGCCCCTTTTTGAACTTGCCGAAGCTCTTCCAGCAATTGCTCCCGCCCGCGACGAGCCTGTTCCGTCTGCCGCACTTTCGGAGTCAGATAGCGCTGGCCCTTGATCGCACTTCCCTGCAAAGAATCTGCCCATCCACGGAGCTGGCGGGAAACACCTTCCGCAAGCGATTTGAGATTTGAAATTTCAGATTGCAGATTGCCGGATACTGATTTGAGATCTCTAGTTTCAGATTTCAAATCGGCTGAGTGCAGCAGACGCTCGAGCAAACACAGCATGGAACGAACTTCGCCGGCAGAGCCTCGGGCAATATACAGGAAAGTAAGCAGCTCTTGCGTGGTTCCGCGCTCAAATCCCTCGGCTATGTTGTTCGAAACGGAAACAGAGGCCCGTTCAAGTTGGTCTCGAAATGCTCTCTGTTTGAGTAACGAGCGGTCTGAAGTGAGTTTGTAAATGCCTACCGCTAGCTCAATGGCGGCGTTCCAGGCGGGCAGTTCTTCGAAGCGAGTATACTTCACGGACTCGTCCTCATTTTTTGCGCGCAGCGGCGAGTTCGGCTTCGTGCAGCGCGTCAAGGTGGATTGTGTCGACGATACCGATAATGGCGGCGTCAACGGGACGGTCTTTGCACTCAGCGGCGAGGCGCGCGGAGCTGCCGGAAACGACCAGCACGGTTTCGCGAAAGCCGGCGTCGACTGTATCTACCGCGATCAGGTAGCCAGACTCGTCGCCGCCTTCCGGATTGATGGGCTTTACGACTAAAAGTTTTTTCCCTTCAAGACGCGGATCCTTGCGCGTGGAAACCACTGTGCCGACGATGCGCGCCAGTATCATGGGAGGAAGTGGAGAGTCGGCGGCTGCGCGTTAAATGTCAAGAGCGAGAACTCCACCATTTCAGGAACCCGAGTAAAATCACGGAGTCGAGAGACGCTGCTTCCACGCGCGTCTTCGCGCGGCGTAACCAGCGCGCGCTCGAGCGTTCGCGCGGCTACTTCGCTGCAGCCATGGCGGACTTGCCAATGGGGAGCGCGTCTTCGAGCGACTGATGCGGCCGCGGAATAACGTGAACCGCAATGAGTTCTCCGACCCGGCGCGCAGCGGCTGCTCCGGCATCGGTCGCCGCTTTTACCGCGGCCACATCGCCGCGCACCATTGCAGTAACGTAGCCCGAGCCGATCTTTTCCCAGCCCACCAGCGTGACCTTGGCCGCCTTCACCATGGCGTCCGAGGCTTCGATCATCGCGATCAGGCCGCGCGTTTCGATCATTCCCAGTGCTTCGCCCATTCTTTACCTCCGCCGAACGAACAACATTACTGCTTCAAGTGCGTTTACTGTGTGACCCGACTAGCGATGAGATCCTTCGCCCGTCTGGATGGGCTCAGGATGACAACGCTGAAATTTGAGCCTAGCAAGTCAGCGCCGTATGCGATCTTTCTGTACCGCTTCATCCACAAGCGCTTCAAGCTCGCGCCGCGTCAGCGTAATCCTTTCCGATTCCGCGGCGTCCGAAGTAACGGGACACTGAGCGCCGACCGTCGCTGCCGTCTGACCGCCGTAACGGGCGCGTGCCGCGAGCAATTTTTCCACATCCCCGCCGGAAAGCAAGACTTGTTTGCCGAGCATCTCGGTTACCAGAGCGACACGCGCGAAGTGCTCGGTCGTCTCCATCCGAAAGAACGCGGTAAGGAGATCGGGGCCGTAGGTGACTACACCGTGATTGGCCATCAGGATCGCATCATAGCTCTGGACCAGCGGCTCGATCGCGTCGGTCAATTCCGGCGTTCCCGGCGTTCCGTACTGCGCCACCGGGATGCAGCCCAGCGACAGCACTAGTTCGGCCAGAATTGCCTTATTCAACGGTATCCCCGCGGCGGCATAGCCCGTGGCCGTGGGCGGATGAGCGTGGCACACCGCATTGACATCCGGCCGGCGCCGATAAATCAAAAGATGCATTCCAAGTTCCGACGAAGGATTGCGGCGCCCGCTCAACTTTCTCCCTTCGAGATCGGTGATCACCAGGTCGTCCGCCGCCATCATGCCTTTGCTGACGCCGGTGGGCGAGGTGAGTATCCGCCGCGGATCGAGGCGCAGGGAGATGTTGCCGTCCGTGGAGGCCACGTAGGCGCGGTCGTGGACCCAGCGTCCAACGGCGCAGATATCCCGCCGGTGCTCGTCTTCCGTCTTCAGAGCACCGGACGAAATTGAGTCAGGATTCAGATACGCCTCCGAGACCAAGCCGCAACTTCGGCCCTCTAAGCATAAATCCCGCGAAGCTTCAACGCGCGAGCCACGCGATCGATGGCCACGATGTAAGCGGCGATGCGATTGTTCACCTTGTGCGTCTCCGC
>Ga0073928_10004370_pt1 | contig 21034 bp, 20 predicted proteins | sample PaiPotPPA55metaG_FD_76969 | JGI IMG/M metagenome (GOLD analysis project Ga0073928, IMG submission 76969) | Iron sulfur acid spring bacterial and archeal communities from Banff, Canada, to study Microbial Dark Matter (Phase II) - Paint Pots PPA... ...
AAGCTGATCGCCGAGCTGGGGTTACGCCGCTAAGGCGCTCGTGAACTACGACATCGAACCGGACGGTGGGTCGCCGCTCGTCCGGTTTGGTGGAACGGCACTCGGAATCGCGGGCGGTGTCATCGGAGGCCTCATTGCGACGGTTCTCTTGTTCGCGGTCGCCGCGACGCTGCGAGCGGCGTATCCGCCCTGGGACCACGGCCTGCCTGCGATCGTCGAAGTCGTCGCGATGACGCTTTGCACGGCCACGGTGCTACTCGCGCCCGCTCGCAACGCGCACGCGACCGGCAGCGCGCGCAGCTCGAGTTACGCTGCGTTCGCGACGCTGCTTCTGTTCGTTGGTGGCGAGTTTCTCGATGTCATCCACCTCAACGGAGCGCATGTCCCGTTTTACATCGTTCCGGTCGGCAAAGAACCCAACTCGTCGAACCCTCACCGCTAATCGCACACGCCGGCTTGGGACGCTGCGTATTGTTTAAGTTGGAAGCCGATGTGCGACGTCACCGACGCCAGATCGAGCGACTACGGCGCTGCCGAAAATCGCTGCGAACCCGGCGTCGTCAGCGTTTCTCCCGTCTCGAGCAGCGTCTTGAGACCCGAGAGGACCATCGGCCAACCGCCGTACAGTTCGTTATTCGCGCCTTCGCGCAGCTGATCGTGCGTGACGGTGAGGCAACACGAATCACCGACTTGCTCGATCTCCCAGGTGACGCGCGAGGTGCCCTCGGCGCGCACGTCGTCGCTCCAATTCGCGTTGAAGCTCTGCACGAGGCGGCGCGGGGGATCCACTTCCAAGTTCTCACCCGAAAGAACCAGCTCGGACGACGACCCCGAAAAACCGTCGTACCGTGAACCGGCCGTGTAATCGGAGCGCACGGTGAGTCCGAAGGTGTACTTGCGCCGCATCTCGGGATCGGTGATCGCCTGCCACAACCGCTCGGGCGTCGTCTTGATGTAGATCTCGAAGACCTTCTCCATCGTCGTGTCCTCCAGTTCGTGTTTGAGACCGGCAAGGGCGGCGGCCCAAGGCGCGGCATATTTGCTCACCCACCGGTCGTGGACGAGCCGGATCGGAACGGCGTTCAAGTAGTGAAGTTTCTCGCGGCCGCGCCGCTTGGTAACGACGAGACCGGCGTCTTCGAGGATTTGCAGATGCTTCATGACGCCGAAGCGCGACATCGGCAAGCGGGCCTCGAGGGCCCCGAGCGTCTGGCCATCCTCACGGAAGAGCTCGTCGAGCAAGCTGCGGCGCGTCGGGTCGGCCAACGCCTTGAACACCGCATCCATGTTTGGGATTATATGTGACTGTTTAGTCACATGTCAAGATGGGTCTTCGACGGGGCTCGGCGGTTAGAGGGGGTCTTCGACTGCGCTCGTTACGCTCGCTTCGCTCAGACTGACAATGGGCTGCGCTCGCTTCGCTCAGACTGACAGGTCGTAGACCATCTCGTCGGCCTTCTGCCGAAAGCCGAGCGCTTCGTAGAGCGGCCGGCCCATCGCGGACGCGCCGAGCGTGATCCGCCGGACGCCGATGCGCTGCACCTCGGCCATCAGCTCCAACATGAGCATGCGCGCGACGCCCCGGCGGCGGCTGCCGGGCTCGACGTAGACGTTGCGGACCCGCGCATCGATGTCGCGCTTGGGCTCGGTGAGCCGCGGAAAAGTGGGCGTGAGCGCGAGCGATGCGGTTCCGATCGCGCGCGCCGGATCGTTCCGCTCAAACGCGAGCCATGCGCGCATGAACGGGTCCGGCTGCGAGAGTTCGCGCGTGAAGAACGCTTCGCATTCGGCACGGAATTCGTCCTTACGGCGCGGATCGCCCGAATAGCGCTCACCGTGCGATGCGACGCGCATCGCTGCCAGTGCGGAAACATCCGCGATCGTCGCGCGCCGCACGACGAAAGTCGCCCCTGCTTCCGAAGGCCGCTTGCCCGGTACCATCGAACCTCCGCCCGTTAACAATAAACGTAATACAAAAGAATTAGGAGCTCCTGTGCCAGAAACCGTCTCGCTCGAGATCGGCGGCCGCACGCTGGTCATCGAGACCGGTGAATTGGCGAAGCAAGCCAACGGCAGCGCGCTGGTCCGTTACGGCGATCAAAACGTCGTCCTCGCCGCCGTCACCGCCTCCGAAAAACCTCGCGAAGGCATCGACTTCTTCCCACTCACCTGCGACTTCGAAGAAAAGATGTATGCGGCCGGCAAGATCCCCGGCGGCTACATCAAGCGCGAAGGCCGGCCGTCGGAACACGGCGTGCTATCGGCGCGCCAGATCGACCGCCCGATCCGTCCGTTGTTCCCCGACGGGTTCCGCAACGACGTCCAGATCATCACGACGGTGCTCTCGATCGATCCCGAACTCGATGCCGACGTGCTCGCCGTGTGCGCCGCGGGCGCCGCGCTCGCAGTGTCGGACATCCCGTTCCAGAAAACCGTGGCCGCCGTTCGCGTCGGCCGCGACGAAGCCAAAGCCTACATCTGCAACCCGACGCTGCCGCAGTACGAAACGGGCGGCCTGGACATCGTCGTCGCCGGCACAGCCGACGGCGTGATGATGGTCGAGGGCGGCGGCCACGAAATCTCCGAGGAAGAGTTTCTGAACGCCGTCGCGTTCGCGCACGAAGAGATCAAGAAGATCGTTGCCGTGATCGACAAACTCGCCAAGACGGCCGGCAAAGCGAAGCGCTCGTTCCCGGTACCGCAGCCCGACGCCGAGCTGCGCGCCTGGGTCGAGAAGACCTTCAAGAAAGACGTCGCGAAAGCGATGCGCGTCGTCGAGAAAGGCGAGCGTAACGAAACCTTCGCGAAGCTGACGCGCGACGAAGCGATCGCTCGCGCGAGCAAGAAAGACGAAGCGATTCGCGTCAAGCTCGAAGACCCCGCGAACAAGGACTTCGAGAAGATCATCAAGGCGATGGAAGAGGAAGAGCTTCGCGTGATGGTCGTGGACGACGGCATCCGCCCCGACGGCCGCAAAGCGGACGAGATCCGGCCGATCTGGTCGAAGGTCCACTACGTTCCGCGCGTCCACGGATCGGGCGTTTTCACGCGCGGCCAGACGCAAGTCTTCACGGCCGCGACGCTCGGCTCGATTTCCGACGAGCAGCGCCTCGATGGAATCATGGCGATTCCCAACAAGCGCTACATGCATTACTACAACTTCCCGCCGTACTCGACGGGCGAAACGCGCCCGATGCGCGCCCCGGGCCGGCGCGAGATCGGCCACGGCCACCTGGCGGAGCGCGCGCTCGTGCCGCTGTTACCGGCGGTCGACGATTTCCCGTACACGCTGCGGCTGATCAGTGAAGTGCTCGAATCCAACGGGTCGTCGTCGATGGCGTCGGTGTGCGGCTCCACGCTCGCACTCATGGATGCGGGCGTGCCGATCAAGAAGCACGTCGCGGGCGTCGCGATGGGCCTCGTGCTGCACGGCAAGAAGCACGCGATCCTCACCGACATTCAGGGCCTCGAAGATGCGCTCGGCGAGATGGATTTCAAAGTCGCCGGCACCGAGGACGGCATCACCGCGATCCAGATGGACATCAAGGTCCAGGGCATCACGATCGAGATCATGCGCGAAGCGATGGCCGAAGCCAAGAAGTCGCGGCTGTTCATCATCGGCAAGCTGAAGGAAACGATCCCCGAAGCGCGCGCCGAGCTGTCGTCGTTCGCTCCGCGGATGATCGTCCTGCAGATCAATCCCGACAAGATCAAAGACGTGATCGGTCCCGGCGGCAAGATCATCAACAAGATCATCGCCGATACGGGCGTGAAGATCGACATCGAGAACGACGGCCGCGTCTTCATCGCCTCGCCCGACGGCGCGGGCGCCGAGAAGGCAAAGAAAATGGTCGAGGCGCTCACCAAGGACGTCGTCGTCGGCGAAACCTACATGGGCACGGTCACGCGCCTGATGAACTTCGGCGCGTTCGTCGCGGTGCTTCCCGGCAAGGAAGGCCTCGTCCACATCAGCCAGCTCGCGCCCGGGCGCGTCGAGCGCGTCGAGGACGCGGTCAAAGTCGGCGACGAGATCATGGTGAAGGTCGTCGAGATCGACTCGCAAGGCCGCATCAACCTCAGCCGCAAGGCCGTACTCGGCGGCGGGCCCGAGGAAGACTACATCGCGCAGCGCCCGCCGCGCGGCAACGGCCAGTTCCGCGGCGGCGGCGGAGGCGGCGACCGCCCGCGCCGGCGGCGCGAGTAACCCGCATCGAATGGGCAAGAGAGCGTACCAAACGGTGCGCTCTCTTCGCGAGCGAGCGGTGGCCGACGGGCTTCCGGGAACCCGAGGGCGTAGGGTAGCGGGAATTCATGGCCTTCGATTCCCTCGGACAGTTCGTCGCGGCGCTGCGGCGCGCGGGCGAGCTCGCGGAAATTCGCGCGCGCGTCAGCCCGCGGCTCGAGATCGCCGAGATCACCGATCGCGTCGTGAAGGCGGGCGGCCCCGCGCTGCTGTTTTCCGACGTCGAGGGGTCGGCGTATCCGGTGCTCACGAACGCCTTCGGCACCGAGAAGCGCATGGCGCTCGCGTTCGGCGCGCGATCGCTCGACGAAGTCGCGCGGCGCGTCGGCAACGCGGTCCGCTTCAACATCCCGCCGACCCCCTCGGGAAAGCTCGCGAAGCTGATCGCGGTCGGATCGGCCGCATTTGCCGTGCCGCACCTCGTCCACGACGCGCCGGTCCACGAGGTCGTGGAGCCGGTCGTGGATTTGAGCGCGCTGCCGGTGCTCACGACGTGGCCGCTCGACGGCGGTCCGTTCATCACGCTGCCGCTCGTGTTCACGCGCGACCCGGAAACGGGCGTGCAGAACGTCGGCATGTACCGCTTGCAAGTCTACGATCGTACGACGACCGGCATGCACTGGCAGAAGCACAAGCACGGCCGGGCGCACGCGGCAAAGTGGGGCCGCCGCGTTCCGGTCGCCGTCGCGATCGGCGCGGACCCCGCGCTCACGTACGCGGCGACGGCGCCGCTGCCGCCGGTGATCGACGAGGTATCACTGGCCGGATTCTTGCGCGGCCGCTCCGTGCGGATGACGCGCTGCAAAACGATCGACATCAACGTGCCGGCCGATGCCGAGTTCGTCCTCGAAGGCTACGTCGATAACGACGACCTGCGGATCGAGGGGCCGTTCGGCGACCATACGGGCGTCTACAGCCTGGCCGATCTTTTTCCGACGTTCCACGTGCAGGCCCTGACGCGGCGCCGCGAGCCGATCTACGCCGCGACCGTCGTCGGCAAACCACCGATGGAAGACGCGTGGCTCGGCAAGGCCACCGAACGCCTCTTCCTCCCGTTGCTGCGCTTGGTCGTGCCGGAGATCGTCGATTACAACCTGCCGGTCGAGGGCGGCTTCCACAACCTGTGCATCGTGTCGATTCGCAAAGCGTATCCGGGCCAAGCGAAAAAAGTGATGAACGCGCTGTGGGGACTCGGGCACATGATGATGCTCACGCGGACGTTGCTCGTCGTCGACGACGACGTGGACGTGCACGACGTTCGAGCCGTCGCTTGGTATGCGCTCAACAACGTCGACGCATCGCGCGATCTGGTCGTGATGCCGGGCCCCGTCGACGATCTCGACCACAGCGGGTCGTATCTCGTCTCGCTCGGACACAAGCTCGGAATCGACGCGACCCGCAAGGGTGCCGATGAAGGTTACGCGCGCACGTGGCCACCCGAACTCGTGAGCGACGAGGCGACGCGGGCGCGCGTAAGCCGGCGTTGGAGCGAATACGGGATTCGCTTGGGGCCCGACGGCCCCGAACCGTGGTCGGGTCAAGGCCGCGCCGCGCTCGAGCGCTTGCTCGCATCCAAGGCGTTTACGCCCGAGTCGGTCGATGCGGCATCGTTGCGAGCGCCCGGGCTTCCGCGGCAGGGTGCGCTGCCGGCTGGCGAAGGAGGCTGACTATGGCCAACGACGGCGACGCAGGCCTCGTTCGCGCGCGATCCGGCACCACGCCGCTCGGCGTCGTTCGACTCGTGCTCAAAGACATTCGCATCGAGCACACGCTGTTCGCGCTGCCGTTCGCGTACGCGGGAGCGATCTTCGCGGCCCGCGGGTTACCGGCGCTGCACCAACTCGCATGGATCACGCTCGCGGTGCTCGGCGCCCGAACCGCCGCGATGGCGACCAACCGCTACATCGATCGCGACATCGACGCGCGCAACCCGCGCACGGCGCGCCGTGCGCTGCCGAGCGGGGCGCTGGCGCCCGTGGCCATGCTCGCGGTCGCTGCGGCGGGCATCGTTCTGCTCGCCGTGTCCGCCGCGGCGCTCAACCCGCTCTGCCTGCGGCTGCTGCCGCTCGCGTTGCTCGGAATTCTCGCCTATCCGTTCTGCAAGCGCTTCACGTGGGCCGTCCACTTCGTGCTCGGCGCGGTCGATGGCTTCGCGCCGCTGGGCGCGTACATCGCGATCGCCGGCCGCGTTTCGGTTTCGGCCGTTCTGCTGTTCGTCGCGGTGACGATTTGGGTGGCCGGCTTCGACGTGATCTATGCGCTCATGGACCGCGACGTCGACGTCGCGCAAAACCTGCGCTCGATTCCGGCCCGTTTCGGCACGGCGAGCGGCCGGCGGCTCCCGATCGTGCTGCACGCGGTCATGGCGGTAACGCTCGCGATCGCGGGCGCGCTCGCGGGGGTCGCTCCGCCGTACTACGCCGGCATCCTGTTCGCGCTCGTCCTGACCGCGTACGAAGCGCGCCAGTTCGAGCGAGCGGAGAACGTCTTCATCCTCAACGAACGGGTCTTCGTGAGCAACATGGTCTTTTCGGTCGCCTTCCTGATCGCCGCGTACGCGGGGTTCGCATGGCCTCGTTGACGCGCGGCGGCTTCATGGCCGGTGGCGCCGCGGCGGCGCTCGCAGCAGCGCGGGCGCCCGCCCGAGCCGCGTTCGGCGACACGCCGATTTCCGGGACGATTACGGTCGGCGTCGTGGCGCCGTTCACCGGCGACGCGATCCGGTACGGCGAACAGATCGGCAACGGCGTGCGCGCCGCGCTCGACGACGCGAACCTGTTGCGCGGATCGCTCGACAAGGCGTTCGCGGTGCGCACCTTCGACGATCAGAACCTGCTGGCGACGGGCCTCGTGAACGCGCAGTTCGCGTGCGACGATGCCGAGGTATCGGCCGTGATCGGCCACCTGAGCGGCCGGATCACCGAAGCTGCCATGCCGACTTACCAAACCGCGCAGATGCAAGTGATTTGTCCGGCGTCGAGCTATGACCGGCTGACCGCGCACGGGTACGGCAACATCCTGCGGCTCGAAACCAAAGACTCATCCGAAGGGCACCTCGTTGCTCGTCACATCAACGCGACGCTCAAGCCAAAGAGCGTCGTCGGCCTCTACCAGGACGGCGATTACGGTGCCGACGTGATGGTCGGTTTCCTCGAACAGATGCAGGGCGACAAGGTCTCGACGACGCCGATTTCCTTTCCCTGGCAGAAGCCCGACTTCGCCGTCGTCGCAAAGCAGGCGCTCGCGACGAAACCCGAGGTGGTCTTTCTCGCCGGCATCACGAGCGACATGGGACCGCTACTGCCAGCGCTCGCGACCGCCGGGTACGCGGGGCCGATCTACGCGTCGCAAGGGTTCTTCGATGCCGCGACGATCGCGAAGTACGCCGCCGCGGCCGAGGGGCTGACGATCTCGAGCTCCATGCCGCCGCTGGCGCTCGCGCCGGGCGCGTTTCGCATCAAGAACGATTTCGAGCGGCGCTACGGGGCGCTGACTCCGCTGTCGACCTTCGCTTACGCGGCGGCGCAGATCATCGTCGCGGTCGTTCGCCGCACGAACGCGAGCGACCGTATCGCGATCTCGCGCGCCCTCAACGTCACGACGCCCTTCGACACGGTCATCGGCTCGATCGCTTTCCAGAACGACGGCGATCCGCTCAACGCGAACGTGTACTTCTATACGGTCAAGGACGGGGCGTGGAAATACGTGTCGTCGGCGATCCCAAGCAGCTATATCGTGAAGTGACGCGCGGCGGCGGCTCGAGGCTGTCGTCGTCGAGATCGATCGCCACCCGAAGTCGCCAGCTTCCCAGCACGAGCGAAAACGCGGTCCCGAAAATTTTCATCGCTAGGCTCCCTAAATTTCGACGCGTTTCCAGCTGAGCGCGGCCACCGCGCACGCCACGATTCCGATCGACCACGTGAGCCCGATCGTCTCCAACGACCCAAGGCCCAGCGACGACCGCGGCGTGACCAGATGGCCCGACGTCGTGACGCCGCCGTAGTACGCGAGCGGGTTGAGGTGGTCCACGGCCATCACCGCCGCATGGAACGCCGGACCGAGGTCGATCGCGCTCGCGATCGGTCCCACGACCGATGCCGCAATCCAGCTCAGGCCGATGAACAGGCCGCCCGGAAGCCGGTGCCACGACGTGAACGCCTGGAGCAGGCCGTACCACATGACGGCCGCCCCGAGGCCGCACGCCGCGATCTCGAAGGCGTGCGGATCGATCACGAGGCGCCCAAACAGTCCGATGAGCGCGATACCGGCGACCATGAGCGTGACCGAAAACGCGAAGCATCCGATGATCGCCGCGAGGTCGGCCAGCACGTATCGGATCGCGAGCCGTTCGCGCGAAACGGGTTTGGTAAACGCGAAGCCCGCGCCGTCGTTCTCCTTGTTCATGCTCGGCCCCAGGATCGTTGCGAAGATGATCGCAGCGAACGCGGCGATTCCGGCTAGGAAACCGATCGGAATGGTGAACGGCAAATCCGAAATCGACTTGGCGACCGGAGTCTTCGCGTCGCCCGTGTCGCTCGATATCGAGATGACCGTGACGCGGTCGCTCGAGAAGCCGGGTTCGTGCCCTTGCTGGATTCCCCACAGCGCGGCTGCCATCGCGATCGCCACCAGGAGCACGAGAATCGAACCATAGATGCGGGCGGCGTTGCGGATCCGCAATAACTCGACGTAGTCCACTAGTCTACTCCCTGCTTCGAGCCGTCGTCCGCGACGGCCCCGAGAAAGATGTCTTCGAGTGAAAGGTCGTAGACGCTGACGGCCTTGGGGCCCAGACCTTCGAGCAATCGGACGATGTCGCTCGAACCGGTGCGAACGTAGGCGCGCAGAATACGTCCGCTGCGTTCGATGCGCCGCACGCGCGGATCGCTCGCGAGCCCGTTCGGGGCAACGGCCTCGGCGTCGAACACGGCTTCGATGATCTTCTCGTCGCCCTTGAGCGTGTCGAGATTTCCGTCGAGCACGAGCTTTCCGTTCTTCATGATGACGACGCGGTCGGCCGCGCGCTCGACCTGCCCGATCTGGTGCGAGGAGAACAGGACCGTGGCGCCGCCGGCCGCCGCGTCGATCACGAGATCGAGCATGGTACGCTGGAAGATCGGGTCGAGCCCGCTCGATGGTTCGTCGAGCACGAGCACGCGCGGCCGGATCGCGAATGCGAGCGTGAGCGCGACCGCGCTCTGCTGTCCCTTCGAGAGCCGCTTCACGAGCTTAGCCGAGTCGATCTTGAAGATCGCGAGCAGTTCGGCGGCGCGGGCGGCGTCGTAGTTGCGGTATGCGCGCCGCGTCAACGCGAGATGTTCGCGGACGGTCATCCAGCAGTAGAGATCGTTCTTTTCCGGCACGTACGCGAGCGACTCGAAAGTCTGGGCGGTTACGGGCGCGCCCGAAATGCGCAGCGATCCGCTCGTGGCGTGGGCGAGCCCCAAGAGGCATTTGAACGTCGTCGACTTGCCCGCGCCGTTGGGGCCGAGCAGGCCGCACACCGATCCTGCGTCGACGTCGAGGGTGACGTCGTCGACGGCAGTTTGTGCGCCGTAACGTTTGGTCAGGTTGTGAATCTCGATTGCGCTCACGTGTCCTCCCGGCCGTCGGCCGCAAACCAGCGCGCGAGTTCGCGCTCGAATACCGCTCGGACGGTTTCCCGCTCGAGCCCGAGCGATCGCGCTTCGCGAACCGCGCCGGCCAATACGCCGGCGGCAACGTCTTCAATGGCATGCCGCGCGCCTGCGACCCCGTTTTGGGAGCGCACGAACGAGCCGCGGCCCGGACTCGTTTCGATCACGCGCTCGCGCTCGAGTTCTCGATAGGCACGAGCAACCGTGTTCGGGTTCACCGTCAGATTGAGCGCGAGCGCCTTCACGGTCGGCAACTGCTCGCCGGGCTCGAGGGTCCCCAGGGCGACGCCGCGCTTCACCTGCTCGATGAGCTGGAGGTAGAGCGGAACGCCGCTGCGCGGGTCGATCGAAAAGAGCGTGGGCACGCCGGCGAATCTAGAACCGAACGCCCCAGCCGGGAAAGAGTGGCCCTGATTTCGGGGCCGGGATGACGGTGCGGCGGTCGGACGCGTTATCCGTGAGTCGACGCGGGTTGGGAAGGTGGGATTCCATAGTCAGCTCCTCGGGTGTCACGCCGTACTATCATACTGTCGTACTAGCGTAGTAGTACGATAGTGCAATCACAGCCGCTTGTCAAGGGGCCCGCCATGCATGAGTGGGTCGGTCGGACGTGGGAAGAGGAAGCGACATGCCCAACCCGAGCCTGGGACCGGGCGCGTTCGGGTCGCAGGATCCGACGCGAGTAGCCGATCTCTTTTCGGGACCGGACAGTCTTCGTGTTCCCGGCGAACGCCGATGGCTTTGGGTGTGCGTGCTGTTCGCGCCAACCGTGCTCGGGCTCATTCGCCTCGTCTTTCCGAGCGTGTCGCTTTCGGAGTTCGTGCTGCTCATCGCCGGGGGTCTGGTCTTCGTATCGATCGGCCGCGGCCGGCTGCTGGGGTCGAGCATTCGCATCGAAGGACGACAGTTTCCCGACATCGAGGAGATCACGCGAAGTCTCGCGGCGCGCCTCGGCATTCCGGAGCCGCAAGTGTTCGTGCGCGACGATCCGTTCGTTCCGATCGCGGCGGTCGGCATCGGCGACCCCTACGCGCTGATGATTTCGAGCCAGTACTACGAACATCTGCGCCGCGGCGAACTCCAGTTTCTCATCGCCCGCGAATTAGGCCACATCGTCGCCGGTCACACGCGGCTGACGTCGCTGCTCAGTGCGTCGGGGCGCGAGAATCCCGTCATCGCGCTCGTCTTCGGGGCGTGGCTGCGGCGCACGGAGCTAACCGCGGATCGCGTCGGATACGCGTGCGTCGACGATATCGAGGACGCGCTCGGCGCGATATCGATCACGACCTTTCATGCGATCGGCCGCCGGGTCGACATGCGCGTGCTCGCCGAGCAACGCAGCGATCTGCATGCCGAACCCGCGCTGCGGCTCGGCGAGTGGATCGCGGGGGTTCCCTACGCGACCAACCGGCTCGCCGCGCTGCACGCGTTTGCAGCGCAGCCGCTCGCGCAGCGGTGGCGCGCGCGGCTGGCCCGGCCCGCCGAGGTTCCCTTCGAGCCAACCGACGAGCCGGGGACGATCGTGACGCGACGCGAGTGCGCTCCGCTCGTGCGCCGCTGCTCCGCGGCGCTGCTCGACCTCATGGTGCTCACGGCGATTTTCCAGACGCCCTTCGACATCACGATCAACAAGGCCGCAGCGAACGGCGAAATTCCCAAGGCCGTGCAGACCTTCATCTCGCATTTTCCCGGCATCGCGGTCGACGTCAACGGGCTGCCGGTGCTCGCTGGGTTCTTCCTCTACAGCGCGATTCTCGTCGCGCTCGTCGGTCAGACGCTCGGAATGACCGTGATGGACGTTCGCGTCGTGCGGACTGACTGGGGCCGGCCCACGATCCTGCAAGCGATCTGGCGGTACGTCGTCGCGTTCGTGTGCTCGGCAACGGCGGTCGCGCTGGTGGGCTTCTTCACTCGCGTGCATCCGCACGATCGCCTCTCGCGCACTCGCCTGGTTCGGGCCCGCAGGCTCCGCACGTGATCGCGCGCCGCAAAGCGGACCTGTACCGCGAGCTGTTTCTGCGCAATCCCAAGCCGATGTGGGTTCACGCCGTCGCGGGCGGGAGAATCTTGGACGTAAACGATGCCGCGTGCGAAGCCTACGGTTACGAGCGCGCGGCGTTTCTAGCGCTGACGATCGACGAGCTGCGTCCCGACGGCGTGAGCGAACACGGCAGCGTCGCGATCCTCGATCGTCTCGACGACCGAACGCACGCGACGCTCGAACGGCACCGGCGCGCGGACGGCTCGACGTTCTACGCCGACGTGACGTCGAACCCGTTCGATTTCGGCGCCCGGCCCGCGCGCATCGTGCTCGCGATCGATGCGAGCGCGCGGCTCGCGGTTTCGCGCGCACTTTCGGAAAGCCGCGCGGCGCTCAGCGAAGCGCAGGAGCTCGCGCATCTCGGCAGCTACGAGCGCGACTTGGAAACGGGCGAAATGCGCTGGTCGGCCGAGCTGTTCCGGATCTACGGCATCGACCCGGCCCGCGAGCGACCGACGGTGCTCTACGAATTCGATCATCCCGAGGACGCGGATGCGATTGCACGCGAAGTCGCGCGGGCCCGCGCGGAAGGCAGCTCGTTTACGATCGAGCATCGCATCCGCACCCGCGACGGACGGGAGCGCCACGTCTTCGAGCGCGGCCGCTTCTTTCACGAAGGCGGAAAGCCCAAACGGATCGTCGGTGCCATTTTGGACATCACCGACCGCAAGCGCGACGAAGAACGGCTGCGCCACTTGGCCGAACGCGATCCGCTGACCGAGCTTCCAAACCGGTCGCTGACGCGCGATCAGCTCAGCGCCGCGATCGACCGGGCCGTCGAGCGGGGCACCCGACTCGGCGTTCTGTTCGTCGACCTCGACCGCTTCAAAGCGATCAACGACTCGATCGCCCACGCTGCGGGCGACGAACTGCTCTGCGAAGTGGCGCTGCGGCTGCACGCGACGCTCGAAGGGCGGGGGAGCATCGGCCGGCCGGGGGGCGACGAGTTCATCATCATCCTGGAGAACCTGCGCGACGAAGCGGCCGGAGTTGCGATCGGCTACGAACTGCTCGCGGCGATCGCCGAACCGTTTGCGCTGGAGCAGTCACCGCTCGTCATGACCGCGAGCGTCGGGATGGCGCTCTTCCCGCGCGACGGGTCGACGCCGGACGAGCTCCTGCGCGGCGCCGACAGCGCGATGTACGCGGCCAAGGCGCGCGGCGGCAACGCGGTCGACGTTTTCCGTCCATCGCTGCGGCTTGCGGCCCTCGCCGATCTCGAGCTCGAGCGCGCCCTGCGCGAGGCGCTGAAACGCGACGACGTCGCGGTCGCCTACCAACCGATCGTCGACGCGCAGACGGGTCGCGTCGTCGCATTCGAAGCCCTCGCGCGCTGGACCGAAAACGGCCGCATCATCGCGCCCAACGACTTCATTCCGCTCGCTGAAGCGACCGGCCTCATCGTGCGGCTCGGTACCGCGGTCCTCCACACGGCGTGCGCGCAGATGCGCCGCCTGCGCGACGCCGGGTTCGACAACGTGGTGATGTGCGTCAACATCTCGCCGCGCCAGTTTCGCGAGTTCGATTTCGCGTGGCGCGTTCGCGCCGCGCTCGAGGCGGCCGAGCTGCCGCCGTCCGCGCTTGGCCTCGAAATCACCGAGAGCGCGTACATCAGCGCGGACTCGGGCGTCCGCAACATGGAAGCGCTCAAAGAGATGGGCGTCCACCTCTCGATCGACGATTTCGGAACGGGTTACTCGTCGCTCGGCTACTTGAAACGCCTACCGGTCGACGCGATCAAGATCGATCGCTCGTTCGTCGCCGACGTCTTGCGCGACAGCGCCGACCAAGCAATCATCCGCGCGATCATCGCCGTCGCCAAGAACCTGGGCCTCGTCGTCATCGCCGAGGGCGTCGAAACCGCGCATCAGGCGGACTTCTTGCGGATGCTCGGCTGCACGCAGCTGCAAGGCTATTTCTACGCCCGCCCACTCGAGCCGGCGGAACTCGAACGCTTCCTGCGACAACCTTTGCGGCCATAGCCGGGTCATGGCCGCCATGAAAGCGATTGCGATCGATCGCAACGGCGGTCCCGAGGTCCTCGAAGTTCGCGACGTCGAGGTTCCGTCCCCAAAACGCGGCGAAGCGCTCGTGCACCTCGAGGCGAGCGGCGTCAACTTCATCGACGTGTATTTCCGGACGGGCACCTACAAGGCGCCGGGATTTCCGCTCGTCATCGGCCAGGAAGGCGCCGGAACGGTCGAGTCGGTCGGCGAGGACGTTACGTCGGTTCGCCCCGGCGACCGCGTCGCGTACGCCGGCGTCTTGGGGTCGTACGCCGAATATGCGGCCGTGCCGGCCGATCGCCTGGTCGTCGTTCCGGCCGAGGTTTCCTTGCGCGACGCAGCAGCGCTGATGCTGCAGGGTATGACCGCGCACTATCTCGTCAACAGCACCTTCCCGCTCCAAGCCGGGCAGACGGCGCTCGTGCAAGCGGGGGCAGGCGGCGTCGGCTTGCTGCTCACCCAGCTTGCGAAGGCCAAGGGCGCGACCGTGCTGACGACGGTCTCGAGCGAGGCGAAAGCCGAGCTGTCGCGACGGGCCGGGGCAGATCTCGTGATCGATTACACGCGCGAAGACTTTGCTAAGGCCGCCCGCGATGCGACCAGCGGCAAAGGCGTCGACGTCGTGTACGATTCGGTCGGTAAGACGACGTGGGAGAAGAGCTTGGACGCGCTGCGGCCGCGCGGATACTTCGTGCTCTTCGGCGGCTCGAGCGGACAGGTACCGCCGTTCGATCTTCAAGTCCTCAACCAAAAGGGCGGCTTGTTCGTCACCCGGCCGTCGCTCGGCCAGTACATCGCTACGCGCGAAGAACTCGAGTGGCGGGCGCGCGATCTTTTCGACGCCGTCAGAAACGGTGCGCTTTCGCTGCGAGTCGAGCACCTGTACCCGCTCGCCGACGCGACCCGCGCCCACCAGGATCTCGAAGCGCGCAAGACGACCGGAAAACTGCTCCTGCTCGTCTAGCCGCCACGCGCGCGCGGCTAGCCGAATCGGTGATGCGCGGGGCGCGCGCCGCGCGCATACTCGGCGCATGAATGCAACCTTACCCGGCGGTCTAGCCGCCCTGTCCGCGGACTTGGCGCGCGCGGTTGCGAGCGCCGCGCCGTCGGTCGTCTACGTCGACGCGCATCCGCGGCGCGATGCGAGCGGCATCGCCTGGGACGCGCACCACGTCGTCACGGTCGATCACGCGATCGATCGCGAAGACGACATCGAGATTCTCCTCGGGGATGAGAAGACGGCGCGCGCGACGCTCGTCGGCCGCGACTCCTCGACCGACGTCGCGGTGCTTCGAACCGAAGCGACGCTCGTTCCGATCGAACGCGCCGGTGCCGAACTCGCCGTCGGTCATATCGTGCTTGCGATCGGCCGCGACGAGGATGGGGCGCCGGGCGCGAGCTTCGGCATCGTCAGTTCGCTCGACGGGCCGTGGCGCACGTGGCGCGGCGGTGAAATCGACCGGTTCATTCGGCCCGATCTCAACGTCTATCCGAGCTTTTCGGGCGGCGCGCTCGTCGACGCGGCCGGCCAACTCGTCGGAATGAACACCTGGGGTCTCTCGCGCCGAACCGCGCTCACGCTTCCCGTTTCGACGCTCGAACGCATCGTGTCGGCGCTCTCGAGCGGGCGCCGCATCGCGCGCGGTTATCTCGGGCTCGCGATGCACGCGGTACGATTGCCGGAAGCGCTGCGCTCGAAGACCGGGCGCGACCAAGAAGCCGCCGCGATCGTCGTCGACGTCGCCGCGAACGGGCCCGCCGACCGCGCGGGCGTCGTCATCGGCGACGTGATCTTTGGTCTGGGAAGCGCGGCCATCGAAGATTCGGACGACCTGCAACGAGCGCTCGGTGGCGACAGCGTCGGTACGACCCGCACCCTTCACGTACTGCGCGGCGGCGAAGCGCGCGAGGTCGCGATCACGATCGGCGAGCGGCCCGGCGATGACGACTGAGCTCGACGCCGCGTTCGGCGCGATCGCCGCGAAACTGCGGGCTTCAACCGTCCGCGTCGTCGACGAACGCGAGCGCGGCGCGGGGTCCGGCATCGTCTGGAACGCGGACGGCCTCATCCTCACGAACGCCCACGTCGTTCGCGGCTCCTCGGCGACGATCGAAACCGGGGCCGGGAAAACGGCGCGAGCGCGGCTCGTCGCCCGCGACGCGCAGCGCGATCTGGCAGCGCTGCGCGTGGGCGATGCCATGGGCCTGGTGCCGGCCGATTTGCGCGAAGGCGCACCGTCGGTCGGCGAACTCGTGGTCGCGGCGGGCAACCCGCTCGGCTTCGTCGGCGCCGTGAGCGCGGGGCTCGTGCACCGCTCGAGCGCGCGATGGGTTGTAGCAGATGTGAGGCTCGCGCCGGGTAATTCGGGCGGCCCGCTCGCGGACGCGAGCGGCCGCGTTGTCGGAATCAACAGCATGGTAGCCCGCGGTTTGGCGCTGGCCGTTCCGACGGCCACCGTCGTTTCGTTTCTGGGTAGTCCGGCGCGGCCCGAGCGCCGGCTCGGCGTCGCGCTCGTCCCGACCGCAATCGGACCCGGCCCCCGGCGCGTCGCGGCGCTGCTCGTCGCGAGCGTCGAGCCGGGAAGCGTCGCCGAACGTTCGGGGCTCGCGCTCGGCGACGCGATCTTGGGTTCGGCCGATCCGCGCCGCCAATCGGTGCTCGACGTCGTGCGCGCCGGCCGGCGGCTGACGGTGACGCTACGCTGGCCCGAGGATTCGCGCGCGGCGTGATTCGAACGCTCGTCTGCGCTTCGTCGGCGCCCGTGCGCGCCGACCTCGCGGCAATCGTGCGCGGCGACAGCCGCCTCGAATACGTCGGCGAAGCGTCACCGCTCGAACTCGACCGCAGCGTTGCGGCGTTCGCGCCCGACGTCGTGCTCGAGCAGCGCGACGGCGGCGGCGAAGCGACGGCGGCACCGACGGTCGCGCTCGTCGACGATCCGCGCGCCGCATGGGCCGCCGAAGCCTACGGCGCGGACGACCGTGGCGCGCGCGCAATCCTCGCGCGCGACGCAGCGCCTGAAACGATCGTCGCCGCCGTCGTCGCGGTCGGGGCCGGTTTGGTTGCCATGCAGCCGCGCGCGCTTGCGCCCGCCGCGCGCGCCGACGGCGAACGGCTGACGGCGCGCGAGATCGAAGTGCTCGGCGAACTCGCGCGCGGCGTTCCCAACAAGACGATCGCGGGCCGCCTTGCGATCTCGGAGCACACGGTGAAATTCCACATCGCCTCGATCTTCGCAAAACTCGGCGCCGCGAGCCGCACCGAAGCGGTCACGAAGGGTGTCCGCCGAGGGCTCATAATGCTCTGAGGGAGTTCCGCATTCGCAGCCGTCCAGGGCATCGGGAGGCACGCTGCGAGATCGGTACTCGGGAGGCACCGTGCTCGACGCCGTCTTGGCCTGGATCCACTTCATGTTCATCTTCGCGCTCGTCAGCACGGTCTTCGCCGAAGCGTTCTTCTACCAGCGCACGCTCGCGCTCGCGACGCTGAAACGGCTGCAGCGCGTCGACATCGCGTTCGGCATCCTCGCGGGCGCCGTTGTGCTCAGCGGCATCGCGCGCGTGATGTATTCACCGAAAACGCCGGGTTTCTACCTCCACGATTCGATCTTTTGGACGAAGATGGCGCTGTTCGGGGCACTCGGCATCGCTTCGATCGTGCCGACGATGCACTTCATCCGCTTGGGAAAGCGAGAGCCTACCGGCGACACCGTCGCCGTCGACGAGAAGACCTACACGACGGTCCGCGGCGTCCTGACGCTCGAACTCGTCCTGTTGCTGCTGATCCCGCTCTGCGCCTCACTCATGGCGCACGGCTACGGCTACCGCTAGACTTCGTCGGAGAGGCGCGCGGCCGGTTCGATCTGGTCGGCCCACACGACCATGCTCTTGAAGCTGGGGTCGCCGTAGGTCGTTACCATCGCTACGTCGAGCGCGTCCCGTCCGCGAGCGAGCAACACGCGTCCGCGGCGCCGCTCGTTGTTGCGCGGATCGAACGTCCACCAGCGACCGCCGAGATACGCTTCGAACCACGCGCAAAAGTCCATCGGCAAGTCGGGCGGCGGCACGTCGATATCCGGGAGATAGCCGAACGCGTAACGCGCCGGAATGTTCAGCGCCCGGCAAAAGCTGATCGCAAGGTGCGCGTAGTCGCGGCACACGCCGGTACCGCTCACGTACGCGTCGAGAGCCGTCGTCGTCGAAGAGCTCGATCCATACCCGAACGTGAGATGATCGTGAACGAAGTCGCAGATCCGCTGCACGCACGCCCAGCCGGGCGTCACGTCACCGAATTTTTCGAACGCGACCGGTGCCAAAACGTCCGACAAGCAGAAGCGGCTCGGCAGCGTGTACCCGAGCGCATCGTCGGGCACGTCGGTGACCGAAAGGCGCGGGGCGTTCGGATCGGCCGCATCGATCTCCGCGGTCGTTTCCACGATCGCGTCATAGCGCAGCGTGAACGGGCCCGACGCGAGGGTGACGCGCCGGCACACGTTGCCGTAGACGTCGCGGTAGTCGTGCCACCCGAGCGCGGGAACGGTCGTCCAACGCTCGTCGACAACCGCGCAGTCGCCGTGCGCGCCCGGGCGCACGACGAAGACGCCGGCGAGCGCCTGCGAGGGCTCATACCGAAACTCGCAGCCGACCCGTAAACGAAGCCGAGCCGCAGGCTCAACCGACGCGATCACCCCGTGCAACTCGACCGGCGGACCCCATGCGACCTTTTTCCGAATGGCCAACGCGGCGGGGTTTGACATCGAACATATGTTCGATTACGATGGGTGCCCATGGTTGGCCCCGTTCCGCTCGACCGGCATCCCGAGGCCCTCGAAGGGCTGCGGACGGCGCTCGCCGCGCGGTACCGGGGGGCGTCGCCCGAGGCGTTCACGCTCGCCGAGGAGAGCGTCGTTCGCAGCGGCCTCGAGGCGCTGGATGCGGCGCTCGGCGGCGGGTTTCCACGCGGGATCATCGCGACGCTCGAGGGACCGCCGGGCTCCGGCCGGTCGGCGGTCGCGGCGCGGCTGCTCGCGACCGCCACGGCGGGCGGCGGGCTCGGCGCGCTCGTCGAGGTGCCGGCGGGCCCCGAGGGGTCGTTCTTTCCGCGCGCGCTCGCAGCCGCCGGCGTCGATCTCGACCGGCTGCTCGTCGTGCGCGCCGATCGCGCCGGACAAATCGCGCGCGCGGCCGATATCCTCATGCGCGCCGCGGCGTTCGGCGTCGTCGTCATTCCCGCGACAGCGCTGCGGGCGCCGGTCTGGACGCGCCTCGCGAGCCTGACGCACCGTGCGAACGCGCTGCTCATCGCCGTCGGTTTGGAAGCCTCCGACGAGCTGCGCTACTTCGCTTCGCTGCGCGTGCGGCTGCAATCGTCGAACGCGACCTTCGCGGGCGAGAGCGGCCCGTTCTGCGCGCTCGCCGGGATCGGCGTCGACGCCGCCGTCCTCAAACACAAACGCGCCGCGCCCGGCCGCCACGCGCAGTTCGCGTGCACGACCTTCGAACGCGACGGCGCGCCGCTCGGTACGCTGCGCGAGCGAACGCGGGCCGACGCAGCCGCATTGCGGCCGGAACGTCGCGCGGCGATTCGATAGCGCGATGCCGATCGTGTGCGCGCTCGTTCCTGTCTATGAAGTCGAGGTCGCGCGGCTCGGCGATGTGCGGCTGCGCGAGCGGCCGCTGATCGTCGTCGATCGACTCGAACGCGGGCACGCGATCGCCGTCGATGCGCACGCCTACGAGTCGGGAGCGCGCGCGGGGATGACGCTGGTACAGGCGGCCGCGTGCGCGCGCGAAGCGGCGGTCGCGCTCGACGATCCGGTTCGCAACCGCGCGCTGTGGGAGCGCGCGCTCGATGCGCTCGACGCGGTTTCACCGCTCGTCGAAGATGCCGGCGACGGCATCGCGTTCCTCGAGATGCGCGGTGTCGCGGGCGGCGACGTGCAGTGGTTCGCGAGCGTGCGCGAAGCGTTGGAGAGCGATCCCGAACTCGCGCGGCTCCCGGTACGTACGGCGCTCGGGCCCAACAAGTTCGTCGCCCGCGCGGCCGCGCTCGTGCGCGACGGCACCGTCGTGCGTTCCGGTGAGGAGCGCGCGTTCGTCGCACCGCTCGGCCTAGGGTACTTGGGGCTCGACGAGCCGGAGATCGAACGGCTCGAACTTTTCGGCGTCACGACGCTGCGAGCGCTCGCGGCGCTCCCGCACGGGCCGTTCGTGCGCCGGTTCGGGCCGCAATCGGCGCGCTGGCATGCGCTCGCGGGCGGCACCGACGGCGCGCCGATCGTTCCGCGCGTGCGCCGCGTTGCGATCGAGCGATCGCTATTCGGCGAGGGCACGGCCGAACGCGAAGATCAACTGCTGTTCGCGCTGCGAACGCTCGTTACGGCGGTCTCGGGCGACGTGGCCGTGCGCGGCAAACGCTGCGGAGCGCTGCGGCTCGAACTCGAATGCGAAGACGGCGATCGCGTGGTGCTCGCGCTCGTGTTCGCGCAGCCGACCGCCCAAGCCGCGACGCTGTTCGATCTGGTGCGCGCGCGACTCGAAGGCGTCGAGCTGAAATCGCCGGTGACGGGACTGCGCCTAATCGCCGAACGGCTGGAACCCGGCGGCGCGGAGCTTTCGCTGTTCGCCGGCCGCGATCCCGATCCCGAAATCGTCGGCATTGCGCTGGCGCGGCTTCAAGCGGCGCTCGGGCCACAGGCGGCGCTCCGCGCGCGGGTCGCCTCCGGCAATCGGTTCGAAGCGCAGGCCACCTACGAGCCGTTCACCGCGGGCGGCCTCGCGCGCGCGACCCAAGCCGCGCTCGCGCCGCCGGCCGCGCTCGACGCGCGCGCCGCGACGCTCGCGTACCGCATGCTCGCACCCCGCGCGATCGACGTGCGGTGCGAGCGCGGCCGGCCGGCGTGGGTGGGAACGCATGCGGTGCTCGAAGCGGCCGGCCCTTGGCGCGTCGACGAGACGTGGTGGGCGCACGCGCTCGCGAGCGGCGGCCACCCGATCCAAACCGACGCCTACGACGTGCTGCTCGACGACGGCGCGCTCGTGCGCATCACGAGCGACGGCGGTACCTGGTATCTCTGCGGAACCTACGATTGAAACGCGCCCGCGCGCT
>Ga0073928_10004371_pt1 | contig 21019 bp, 14 predicted proteins | sample PaiPotPPA55metaG_FD_76969 | JGI IMG/M metagenome (GOLD analysis project Ga0073928, IMG submission 76969) | Iron sulfur acid spring bacterial and archeal communities from Banff, Canada, to study Microbial Dark Matter (Phase II) - Paint Pots PPA... ...
ATTCACAAAACCGGCAATTCGTTCGGTGAATCGAAGCGCAAGCGCGGCGCCTGGAGCAAGGCCCTGCCCTTTCCGGTCAAGGACGCGCGCAAGGAGCCGGTCGATGTGCTCTGGTTCGTGGGCGACTATGCGTCCTTCGATCCGCGCAATCAGAAGGTCTCGCAGATTTTCGCCTCGCTGCTGCACGAGGCAGGCATCGATTTCGGGATTCTCTACGACGGCGAGTCCAACGCCGGCAACGACGTGCGCCGGGTCGGCGAGGAAGGACTGTACGAAGTGCTGGCGGCGGCCAATGTCACCGCGCTCTCGAACGCGTCGTTCAAATCCGTGGTGACCACCGATCCGCATTCCTTCAACACCATTCGCAATGAATATCCCGACTTCGGCGGCAAGTTCGAGATCCAGCACTACACGACGCTGGTAAAACAATTGTTCGCAGAGAACCGCTTGCAGGTCACCCGTCCGCTGAAATACCGCGTGACTTTTCACGACCCCTGTCATTTGGGCCGATTCAACAAGGGCTATGATGCGCCGCGGGAAGTCTTGGCCCTGCTCGGCTGCGAGCTGGTCGAGATGGGACGCTGCAAGGCGAACTCCTTCTGTTGCGGCGCCGGCGGCGGCCGGATCTGGATCCCGGATCCGGTGGGTTCGGAAAAGCCGGCACAGAATCGGATGAAAGAAGCGGCGGCGATCCCCGGGCTCGAGGTCTACGTGGTCAGCTGCCCGAAGGATCTCACCATGTTCGAAGACGCGCTCAAAACCACGGGCAACGAGGGCAAGTTCGTGGTCAAGGAACTCATAGAACTCATTCGCGAAGCCGTTCCGGCGCGCCGGACCGAAGAGGTGCCGGCTTGACATCCTCTCACGCCATGAATGACGAAGATTCCCAGCACCAATGCCTGTTATCCGACACGGAGAATTTCGATGAAGATTTTGGTGGCCGTCAAGCAAGTCGCGGCACTCGATGAAGACTTTGCGATCCGCGACGACGGGCGCGATGTCGACCCGGATTTTCTCATTCGTGACTTGAACGAATGGGATGACTTTTCCTTGGAAGAAGCGGTCAAGATCAAAGAGGGCCAGTCTGAGCCGGTGGAAGTGGTCGTGGTCTCCGTAGGATCAGACGAAGTCGATGAGTCGCTGCGCAAGTGCCTGGCAAAGGGTGCGGACCGGGCGATTCGCGTATGGGACTCAGGCGTAGAGGGTTCTGATTCCATCGCCATCGCGCGAGTGCTGGCGGCAGTGGCCAGACGTGAAGCACCGCAGATGCTGTTTGCCGGCGTGCAATCCTCCGATCAGTCATTTGCGTCGACCGGCATCGCTACCGCTTCGTTTCTGGGCTGGCCGCATGCGGCGGTGGTGACCAGCCTGACCTACTCTCCAGGAGCCCAATCAGCCGTCTTCCGGCGCGAGCTGGAGGGCGGTCTCTTGCATGAAGTCGAGATTCAATGTCCCGCGGTGCTGACCATCCAGCTCGGCATCAACACACCGAGATACGCAAGCTTGCGCAGCATCAAGCAGGCCGCGGCAAAGCCGATCGAGGTGTTGTCCTTGGCGGATGTCTCATTGGGCGCCGCCGATGTGGGCGAAGCAGGATCCCTGTCCCGCGTGCGCCGCATGTTCGTTCCGGACAAGGGCCGGGCGCAGCTCATCCACGGAGACGCCGCCCAGCAGGCGGCGCGCCTGGCTGAAATCATTCGAGAATTCAAGGGAGCGGGGGCATGAGCGGCATTCTCGTCATCGCCGAGCAACGGCGCGGGGAACTGCGTCCGGTGTCGCTGGAACTGGTGAGCGCGGCGCAGGTTCTACGTCGCGCGGGGGAGGAAGTCACCGTAGTGGTCCTGAGTGCGGCGCCGGAAGGGTTTGTCAAGGCGCTGAGCGTGGCGGGGGTCGACGAGATCGTGACCATCAAGGTGCCGGCCTCGGAATTCGACCCGGACACCTTCGAATCTGCGGTGGGCGCGCTGATCGCCGGGCGAAGCCCGGATGTGGTGTTGGTCGCTCACAGCGTGGATTCGTTCGGCTATGCAGCAGCGCTCGCAGCACGCCTCGGGCTGGGGTTTGCCACCGATGTATTCAAGGTGGAACGCATCGACGGCGAGCTCGTGGCGACGCGCGGCGGCTACGGTCAGAAAGTCAGTGTCGAGGTGGACTTCCCTAGGCGAGCTACGGTGCTGCTTGCGATTCGCGGCAATGTGTTCAAACCCCCTGAACAGGCTGCCTCCCCGCGAGTAAAGGCTTTCGACGCTCCGCCGGCGGCGAGCCGCTCAGCGGGCCGCGAGTTCATTGAATTGAGCGCCGGCGACGATGTCGACATGACGGCGGCCGAGTTCATTCTGACCATCGGCCGCGGCATCGGCGAAGAGGCCAAGGTCCCGCAATTTCGGGAGTTGGCGGATGCCATCGGCGCAACCCTCGGATGTTCCAGGCCGATCGCGGACGCGGGCTGGCTGCCGAAGAGCCGACAGGTGGGCCAGTCCGGCAAGACGGCGAGCGCCTGTAAGCTGTATATCGCCATGGGTGTTTCCGGCGCCATTCAACACCTCGCGGGCATGAAGCACGTCAGCACCATCGTCGCCGTCAACACTGACGCCGAGGCATCGATTTTTGGGGTGGCTAAATATGGCATCGTGGGAGACGTCTTTGAAATCGCCGATGAACTGCGCCGTTTGTTTTAAACATAGCTATCTGAACACTCTCGGACGGGGTCGCTTCGACCCCGTTGAACCCTGCGCGCAGCGCATTGACAAGGGCGCCGCGACCGAGTTGAACCTCGCACGGAGCGCATAACATGAGTGTTACAGCTGAAGTTGTCGCGGAGGATACCGGCGCCAAGGGCCTGGAGCGCGGCATCGACTGGACCGGGGCCTTCTGGGTGGCCAGCGGCGTGCCGCCCCTGGTACTGTTCTCCATCGGCGCCGTGGCAGCGACCGTGGGCAAATTGTCCTGGGTCATCTGGACGGCCTCGATCGCGATGGGTTTCATACAATCTTTCACCTACGCCGAGATCGCGGGCCTCTTCCCCAACAAAGCGGGCGGCACGTCCATCTATGGTGCAATCGCCTGGGTCCGGTACGGCAAGCTGGTCGCGCCCATTTCCGTCTGGTGCAACTGGTTTGCTTGGTCGCCCGTGCAGGCCACAGGCTCGGCATTGGCAGCGGGCTACATATTGAGCGGCTTGTTCGCTCCGGATGCGGCAATCAATACCTGGCAGCTGACGCTGCTCGATCTCGGATATCTCAAGACGGGACTGAGCTTGCGCATCAACGCCGTCTTCGTGCTCGGCGCCGTCATCCTGTTGGCGGTCAAGTTCATCCAGGACGGCGGCATCCTGCGATCGGCGAACACCACGAAGATCCTAGGCATATCGGCGATGATCCCTCTGCTGCTGATCGGCATCGTGCCCTTGCTGACGGGCGACATCGTCAAGGCCAATTTCTTTCCGCTCGCACCGCTGGCGCACGACGCACTGGGACGCGTCACCGACGGCACCTGGAATATGGGGGGGATTACCGTATTTGCCGCGGGCATGTTCCTCGCTGCCTGGTCTACCTATGGCTTCGAAACCGCGGTGTGCTACACGGGAGAATTCAAGAACCCCAAGACCGATACCTTCAAGGCCATTTTCTATTCCGGACTGCTGTGCGTGGTCGTGTACACCCTGGTGCCGTTCGCTTTCCAGGGCTATCTCGGATTGGGCACTCTGGTGCACCCCGCGGTTGTCGATGCTGCCGGCAATGTCGCCACGCCCGCAGAGTACGGCGGCATGCTGGCGCCCGACATCTACAGCGGGATGGGCGTCGCGGCCATCATGGCCAAGATGGTTCACGCAGGCCGGCTGGTCGGCGTGATCGTGGTGATCATGCTGATTCTTGCGCTCGTGCTCTCGCTCATGACGTCCATGGCCGGCTCCTCGCGCACCCTCTACCAGGCGTCGCTGGACGGTTGGTTGCCGAAATACCTTGCCAAGGTGAACGCGCATGGCGCGCCGACGAATGCCATGCTCACCAATCTCGGATTCAACCTCGTGCTGCTGCTGTTGTCCGATTCGGTCTTCATCATCGGTGCCGCCAACATCGGCTATCTGATCTTCAATTTCCTGAACTTGAACGCGGGCTGGATTCACCGCCTGGACCGCCCGCGGCAGGATAGACCCTGGCGTGCTCCGACCTGGATTCTCGCCGCCGGCGCGGTATTGTCCTTCGTGAATCTCGCCTTCATGGGATTCGGAGCGGACGTTTACGGCGCCGGCACTCTCAAGACCGGCCTGATCTTCGCGGCGCTCATCGTGCCGGTGTTCGTCTACCGCCACTTTATTCAGGACAAGGGGACCTTTCCGCAGGAGATGGCGGACGACTTGGAAATGGTGGATGGAGAACGCATCATCAAGCGGGCCGGCATCTGGCCCTACGTCGTGCTGGCGTTGGGAATCGCCGTGGTTGCCGTCACCCATCGGCTCGCGGTGTACTAACCATGCTGGTCACGGGGATCAAGAGCAAGCCCGTCTACGCACCGCTGAAGGCGGACACTCGCGGCCGCTATCATTTGATGCTCGGGATGGGAGTCGGCGCCGCCCCGCTGCTGCGGGTGATCGACGAAATGCGCATCGCCGCGGCGGCGCAGACGTTGCCGAATACGCGAGTATTGTACGTGCCGGACGGCGGCCACGCGAAAGCGGCAGCGGACCAAGGCAGCACGACACCAGAAGTCGAACGGTTCAGGGCGGCGGTCGGCAATGTGCAGGCCTTCCCCGCCACGGCCGCGCTGCTCGAAGAGTTCAAATCCACTCTGGGAAAATCTCTCATGGGCACGCGCCTTTACGTGGCCGGACCCGAGAGCTTCATCGGTCTCGCCATGAAAATCGCGCTCGAATTCAATCTCAACAAGGATGAGATTCGCGCCGAGGAGTGCGGCAGCCTGGCGCGGCGGGTCTACTGCATTCATTGCCGGGCTACTACCGAAACGGTACGGACCAACATTGTGCAATGTATCGACTGCGATCGATGGCTCCTGGTGCGCGACCACTATTCGCGCCGTCTGGCCGCGTACATGGGCGTCATGGTGGACGCCGAAGCGCCGGGCGAGTTGCCGCCGCTCAAAGAGGTATTCCTGTGAACGACGCGCAAACCCTAGCCGTCGAAGTCGTCGGTGTCGAGCAGGTGACGCCGCTGATCAAGCACTTCAAGCTCGCGGCGGTGGGCGGCGGGAGCCTGCCGGCGTTCTCCGGCGGCTCGCACATCATCGTGGTGATGCAGGGCCCGGAACGCGTGCATCGCAATCCCTATTCATTGCTCGGCTCGCCGCAACAGCTGGACACCTATGAAATCGGCGTCCGTCGGATGGAAGAAAGCCGCGGCGGCTCGCATTTCATGCACGACAGGGTGGCAGTCGGCAGCCGTTTGGAAATTGCGCATCCGGTGAATCTGTTCGGCCTCGATAAGATTGCACGCAAGCATGTGTTGATCGCCGGCGGCATCGGCATCACGCCCTTTCTCGCGCAACTCGAGGACTTGCACGGCGGCGCCGTTCCCTACGAGCTGCACTACTCGGTTCGCTCCGCCGAGCACGCGGCGTTTCTGGAGCGCCTGCGCCGGCGCGAAGGCGAAAGACTTCACATGTACCATGACAGTGAAGGACAGATGATTCCCTTCGAGACGCTGCTCGCGACTCAGCCCTTGGGCACCCATGTCTACGTCTGCGGCCCCGCGGGCATGATCAATCACGTCATCAATACCGCGCGGTCCTGCGGCTGGCCCGACAGCCACATCCATTGGGAGCAATTCAGCGCGCCGCCGGCCGGCGACGCCTTCGAGGTGTTCCTCGCGCGCTCAAAGATCAGTGTGCACGTGCCTCACGACCAAAGCCTGCTCGAAAGCATCGAGGCCGCCGGGGTGGAGGTGCCCTATCTTTGCCGCGGCGGTGTCTGCGGCTTTTGCCATACGCGGGTGCTCGACCTCGACGGCGAACTCGTGCACAACGATCATTTTCTCTCGGACGCGGATAAGGCCAAGGGCAGCAGCATCATGCCCTGCGTATCGCGGGCGCGCTGCAAGCGCCTGGTCCTGGATCTGTAGGAGCACATCATGAGCGCTGTATTCAGTCTGCACGAGACCTTCCGCGACGACTTCAGCTACCGCAACAGTCCGCGGGCGATTCGCCGATTTCCGCTGCCCTTTCCCGAAGACAGCTACATGTACTCGGTGAACATCGAACCGCATCTGCCGGGTCCCCCAGGCGCGGTGACGGAGTTCGCCTTCGACGTGGACGAGCACTATGTCGCGGAATGCCGCGAACGGGCGATCGTCCTCGCCTCCGAACCGCTTCGATACCAGGCCCTGCCGCATATGATGAGTTCGCAATGGGATTGCCTGGAGCTGATCATGGATTCCCTCGCCAGGGACTATCCCGCGCACTTCTCGCTCTCCAAGCAAGGAAATCGCTGGCATTGGATCAATCGGCCGCTCGACATCGATCAGAGATTCACCTTCGGCGATACCGCCACCCTGCCGCGCGAGCCCCTCGACTACATCACCCGCCAGGCGCAGGGCGACTTCGTCGTGATGGACCAGCGCGAGGGCGATTTATGGGCCGAGGCCGGCACGGTCACGACTCAGGCCGACTGGTCCCTGGACTTCGATGTGGGCATGACCTTCAAGGAATGGCATGGGCCGGTGCCGCTCGCGCACGAGCTCGGCGTGTTCGATCGGGCGCTGAAATTCTTGCTCAACCTGAGGTTGGGCCAGCCCGTGCGGCGCTTGAATTGGACCATGACCATCCATCCGCGTCTGGATACGTCGCCCGAAAACTATCCGCACTGGGGGCCGGATCGCGCCGCGGTGACGGCGCAGAATGCCGGCGACCTCGTGCATTTGCGGGTGGAGCTGCAGGGGCTGTGGCGGCTGCCGCGCAGCAATGCCATCGTTTTCGGCATTCGTTGCTATCTGATCAGCCTGCGCGAGTTGGCGACGGTGCCGAAATGGGCGCGCCGCGTGCACCGGGTGCTCCGAGATCTGCACCCCGCGCTGGTCGACTACAAGGGATTGACGCGTTATCGGGACGCGGCGGTGGAATGGCTGGCACCTTTCGATGACGGCTCACCCACCACCCCGGGCACCGCACCGGAATAAACGAGCGCCGACGGCGCTGATACATTGACTCACTCTGGAGGCTTTTATGGCACTTAGCTGGCGTACCTCGGTTTTGGCCGATCGGCATCGGGCACTTGGATCGAAGCTCGAGGATTGGAATGGCATGGGTACGGCGTGGACCTATTCGAAGGATGTGGCCCAGGATCACGTGGCCATCCGCACCAAAGCGGGTCTGATGGACGTGTCGGGCCTGAAAAAGCTGTATCTCACCGGGCCGCATGCCTCCGCCGTGCTGAACTATGCGACCACCCGCGACGTCACCAAGATTTATCCGGGAAAATCCGCCTACGCCTGCATGTTGAACGAGGCCGGACATTTCATCGAAGACTGCATCCTGTATCGCATGGGGCCGAACTCGTGGATGGTGGTGCACGGCAGCGGCGCGGGTCATGAAACCCTGGCCAAGTACGTGGTCGGCCGCAATGCCGCAATGATCGTCGACGACGATCTGCATGATCTGTCGCTGCAAGGCCCTGTGGCGGTCGATTTCCTCGCGAAGCACGTTCCCGGTGTTCGCGACCTCAAATATTTTCATCATATGCCGGCCACGCTGTTCGGCCGTCCCGTGACGATCTCGCGAACCGGCTACACCGGCGAGCGCGGTTATGAGATCTTTTGCAAGGGCGAAGACGCCGGCCTCATCTGGGACACCATTCTCACCGAAGGCAAGCCGCTCGGCATCATCCCCACCTGTTTCACCACACTGGATTACCTGCGCGTCGAAAGCTATCTGCTGTTCTATCCGTACGACATGTCCCAGATGTATCCCTTCGACAAGGATCCGCCCGGCGACAGTCTGTGGGAACTGGGCCTCGACTTCACCGTGAGTCCGGGGAAGAACGACTTCAATGGCGCAGACGCACATTTCCGCTTGAAGGGAAAGGAGCGCTTCAAGATCTTCGGTTTGCTGGTGGACGGCAAGACGCCCGCGGACATGGGCGATCCGGTGTATTCGGGCGACAAGAAGGTGGGCGTCGTCACCTGCGCCATGGTGTCGACGTTGACCGGTAAGTCCATGGCCATCGCACGCCTCGATGTCCCCGCCGCCGTTCATGGCACGCCGCTGCAGATTCGCGGCAAAAATGTCAAAGGTCCCGCGACGGCGCATACTCTGCCCTTCGACGATGTCGACAAGAAAAAGCGCACGGCGGTGGGCTGACATGCAAACCAAACTATTGATCGACGGGGTGCTGGTAGCCGGTGAGGGCCCGGTCGAGCGGATATTGGATCCGGCAACCGGCTTAATGCTCGCCGAGGTTCCGGAAGCCAGTTTAAGCCAAATGAATGCTGCGGTTGCCGCGGCCGAAACGGCCGCGCCTGCGTGGGCCCAGACGGTCCCTAAGGATCGCGCGGCACTGCTGTTGCGGCTCGCCGACCGGATCGAAGCGGACGGCGCCGCCTATGCCAAGCTCGAATCGGACAACACGGGCAAGCCGCTGGCTGCGGCGCTCAACGACGAGATCCCGGCCATAGCCGATGTGTTTCGGTTCTTCGCCGGCGCGGCCCGCGTCCAGCACGGCACCCTGGCCGGCGAATACCTGCCGGGCTACACCAGCATGATCCGGCGCGATCCCGTCGGAGTCGTCGCCTCGATCGCACCCTGGAATTATCCTTTGATGATGGCCGCATGGAAGCTCGGGCCCGCGCTCGCCGCCGGCAACACCGTGATTTTGAAGCCGTCCGAACAAACGCCCTTGACGGCGCTGAAACTGGCGCAAGCGCTCGCGGAGCTCTTTCCCAAGGGAGTCGTCAACATCATCTGCGGCCGCGGCGAGACCGTGGGCGCACCCCTGGTGTCGCACCCGCGCGTTCGCATGGTGTCCCTCACCGGCGATGTGTCGACCGGTCAGAAGATTCTTGCCGCGGCGTCCGGCAATCTCAAGCGCACTCATCTCGAACTCGGCGGCAAGGCACCGGTCATCGTGTTCGACGATGCCGATCTCGACGCCGTGGTCGCGGGTGTGCGGACTTTCGGCTTCTACAATGCCGGCCAGGACTGCACTGCGGCGTGCCGCGTCTACGCCGGCGCCAAGATCTACGACAAGCTGGTTGCCGATCTCAGCGCCGCCGTACGCTCATTGAAAGTCGGTTTGCAAACCGAGGCCGGCGTGGAAATGGGGCCGCTCATTTCCGCCGAGCAACGGACCCGCGTGGCGGGATTTGTCGAGCGCGCCGCAGCAACCCGGCATGTGGAAATCACCACGGGCGGAAAATCCCGCGCGGGCGGGGGCTTCTTCTTCGAACCGACGCTCGTGGCCGGCACCCGGCAATCGGATGAAATCGTGCAGCGCGAGGTGTTCGGCCCAGTCGTATCCGTGACTCGATTCACCGACGCGGACGATGCCGTCGCCTGGGCCAATGACTCCGAATACGGCCTCGCCTCGTCGGTGTGGACACAGAATGTGGGCAAGGCCATGAGCGTGGCGGCGAGACTGCAGTATGGCTGCACCTGGATCAACACTCACTTCATGATAATCAGTGAAATGCCGCATGGCGGCTTCAAGCGCTCGGGATACGGCAAGGATCTGTCGGTCTACGCGCTCGAGGACTACACCGTACCGCGGCACGTGATGGTGAAACTCTAAGCCTAATCCGTGCTGCGACGGCCCCGTTGCTGGCGACGCTCGTGTGACCCCGGATTGGGACGCCGAAGTCCGGTGATTTCCTCGGTGCGGCGGGGCTGCCCGCGCCGATCATCGTGGTGCTTGTACGCACAGGGACAAGAACTGCCCGCGCGGCATTCAGGCAGCGGCAGTCGCGGCGCCTCGTGAGAGAGAAAGCGGATGGCCCGCAGCGCACGAGCTGTGTGACAGCTGGCGTTCGTGGTCACGATGGAGACAGCGTGCCACGGACTCCGTCGGTCGGGTCCCGACGTGCTTCCGGAGGATGCGCCAGTTCGATGCCTCTTCCACATGACCGAAACCGCGGCGCCTCTAAGCGGCGCCCGCCTCGATTGAACTTAAGGATGCAAGGCTAGCCCTGAACAACGCCGGCGGTTATCTCCCGAAAGCGGATTCAGATTGTCAGACGAATCCTAGGATAGAATTACGCCGGCTTGAAGGATTCCCAACCAATGAAAATATTCACGCCCCTTCTCGCAGCGCTGATCTTCCTGCCGGTCGCGGCACAGGCCGGCACGCGCGCCGGCGAACAGTTGGGACAAGTGTCTTTCGCCGTCTCCTGCTCACCGTCGGTGCGCGCACCCTTCGACCGCGGCGTCGCGTTGCTGCACGATTTCTGGTACGACGAGGCGCAGCCGCAGTTCGAAAGGATTGCGAAGCTCGACCCCGAGTGCGCCATGGCGCATTGGGGAATCGCCATGAGCTCGTTTCATCAGATCTGGGATCACCCCGACGAGCATGGGATGGCACGCGGATGGGCGGAGATGCAAGCGGCACGTTCGCACCCGGCGAAAACCGCTCGCGAGCGCGAGTATATCGCTGCGCTCGCCGGCTTCTTCGAGCCCGACAAGCGCCATTATCAGGCTCGCATCGACGAATACGCCGCAGCAATGGCCAGGTTGTACAGCCACTACCCTCGCGACATCGATGCGGGCGCGTTCTACGCCCTGTCGCTGTTGGCGGCCGAAGCTCCGGATGACACCAGCCTGACGCAGGAACACAAGGCGATGGCGGTGCTTACCCCCTTGTTCGTGAAATATCCCGACCATCCGGGAGTGGTGCACTACATCATTCACGCCTGCGACACGCCGTCGCTCGCGCCGGATGGATTGCCTGCGGCCAAGCACTACGGAGAGATCGCCGCGTCGGCCCCCCATGCCGTGCACATGCCGGGACATATATTTGCGCGGCTTGGCATGTGGCAGGCCGACATCGACGCCAATCGTGCTTCGGTGGCGGCGTCACGAGCGGCCGACGCACGGCACCAGAGCGGAGCCATGGATCAGTTTCACTCGGATGACTTCCTGCTCTATGCCTATCTGCAAAGCGGCAACGACGCCGCAGCCAGAGCAGTCATGACGGATGCGGTGGCGGCGCTCGATCACTTCGAGGCCATGCCGAACATGGCTGATCACTACATGACCGGCATGTTTCCGTACTACCGCACGGAGATGCCGGTTTTTTTTGATCTGGAGATGCGCGATTGGAAGTCGGTGTCCGCGCTCGCACCCGCAGCCGGCGCGCCTCCGGAGACTCAGACCCTGACCTACTGGGCCCGTACCATCGCCGCAGGTCATCTACGCCAGGCGCAGCAAGCGCGGGCCGCCCTGGCCGAGTACGACTCGCTGGAGGAGCAGGTGAGAAAGGGCCGGCATGCCTACTTTGCCGACTCTACGGGTGCGCGGATCAATCGAGGCGAGATGCTCGCGTGGATCGCCTTTGCGGAGGGCAACTCGGCCGACGCGCTGACGCAGATGCGCAAGAGCGCCGATCTGCAGGACAAGGTCGGTCAGGGTGAGGTCGATATCCCGGCGCGCGAAATGCTCGCGGACATTCTGTTGGAATTGCGCAAGCCCCAAGAAGCACTGGCTGAGTACAAGGAGGCTCTCAGACTGAGCCCCAACCGCTTCAACGGCCTGTTCAACGCAGGCATGGCGGCCGAAGCGATGGGCGACCGGGCGCAGGCGAAGAGCTACTACGCCGCCCTCCTCGCGTCCACGGACAACGGCTCCCGATCCGCACGGCCCGAATTCGACCATGTAAGGGTCTTCGATTCGTCTACGGCGCTTGCGGAGAAATAGCGGACGGTTTTTGCCGATTCCGCGCTCGCCACACGGTCGCCGCGGATCGCTTAGCGCACCGCTTTCTTCGAAAGGTAGATCGCCGCCACGCCATCCGCAATGCGTTCCGGTGCCGCGTCTCCGAGATTTGTCGGCACAACTACGGTAAGGCCGTCGCTTACATAGCGAGAGATCTGAGTCTCGAACCCCTGCCATTGGCCCTCATGCTCAACGACGCGGCGACCTTTCTTGGTTTTGACGAACCATCCGTAGCCGTATTGGCCGGAATTCGGTTTTCCGTCGCGGAGCGCCGCCACGGTCCACATCTGCTGCAGAGTGGACCGCTTTAGGAGCTTCTCCGTGTAGAGCGCAGCGTCCCATTTGGCGAGGTCCAGAATCGAGAAATAAAGGCTGCCATCCGCGGTGGTGTTCACCGACGGCGAAACCCATTCCTGATTCTTCAGGTCGCCCTTGTCCAATCGGTATCCTGCAGATCGATTCGGAACGATGTCCGCCTCATTGATGATGCGCGTCGTGGACATGTTCAGAGGCTTGAAGATCCTCTGCTGAAGAAAGTCTCCGTAGAACTCGCCGGTTACTCTGTGGATGAGAATTCCAAGCGTCAGATACCCTAGATTGCTGTAGCTAAAGTCGGTGCCCGGCGGATAGGCGAGCGGAATCGCCTCGACGATTTTCAGCAATTGGTCCTCGCTGTAGTCCTTGCGCATATCGAAGTCTTGCGGATAGTCGGTGAAGCCGCCGGTATGGCTCAGCAGTTCACGCACTGAAACGTGACTCCACGACGCGGGCGCCTCTGGAAAATACTTGGTGAGCGGATCTTCCAATCCGATCTTGCCTGCCTCGACGAGCATCATCACGGCGGTTGCGGTGAACTGCTTGCCGACTGAACCCGACTGAAAAATCGTTTCGGGTTTGGCCGCCACTTTCAATTCCACGTTCGACAATCCGTATCCCTCCAGCCGGATCGGCTCGCCGTTCCTGGACACCAACAGAGTCAATCCCGGAATGCGCTGCTTTTCCATCTGCGCACGGACAAATTGAGCAACAACATCGGCCGACTGATTCGCTGCTGTTGCTTGCGACGAAGCCGCCGCCGCTTGCAACGAAAAGATGAAGCCAAGGGCGAGGATGACCAGCCGAGAATATTTCAACGAAAGCCCCCTTATTGACGATACCCTACGACGGTCTCTACCCGACGATTTGCCTGCGACTGCCCCGAGCAGAGGCAACCGCCAGTCCCCCCAGCATGAGCAAGGCCGCGCCGCTGAGCAGCACCGGCAGTCCCCGGCTGGGCCAGAGGTCCATGGCCATGCCGCCCACGCTCGGTCCGATCACACCCCCGAAGCAATACACCATGACGAACAGGGTGTTTGCACTCGCGAGATCTTCGACCGCAAATTCTTCGCCGAGAAGCGCGACTCCCTGGCTGTAGAACGCATACAGGGTGCCGCCCCAGACGAAGAGCAGAGGCCAAAGCAGCAGCGGGACACTCAAGCTCGCCTGCAGCAGCAAAGGTCCGATGCAGCTCGCCACGGCGCAGATTCCCAACAAGGTCCTTCGCCCATAGCGATCGGCGAGCAACCCGATGGGCACCTGCAATACCACATTGCCGGCCATGAACACGGCGACCAACAGCAGCGCCGCCTGTTCATCCAACCCCGAGTGCAGTCCGAACAGCGGCAATAGCGTCAGATCCGCGGACTCGACCAAACCGGCAACGAGGGCCGCCAGCATCACGATGGGCGCAGTTTTCAATGCGCCGGACATTCCCCGAAGCGGTGTGAATTCCTGCGCCGCGCTCGTGACCCGGCGCAGCACCGCGAGGGGCAGCAGCGTCAGGATGAGGCAGGCGGCGCCGATCGCGAAGGGTTTCGCGCCCTGGGTTCCGGTGAACTCCAGGAGAACCGGACCTGCGACGATGCCGAGCGAAAAGACCGTACCGTATATCCCCATCACCGTACCGCGGGACTCGGTGCCGCTGACGCTGTTCATCCAAATCTCGCTGGCGATCCAGACCAGCCCAAGCGCGCATCCGGCAATGAATCTCAATGCCAGCCAGAGCGGCACGCTGGGCCAAAGCGGCATGAGCAGCAATATGACGGCGGCAAAGACGATTCCGCCGACGATGCAGCGCTTGAGGCCGAGGCGGGCTATGGCGCGAGGGTAAAAGGGTCCGCATAGGATCACCGCGATCAAGCTCGCGGCGGTCACGGCGCCGATCGCAAAGCTCGAATAGCCCATCCGGCTCAACGCAAGCGCAATGAGCGGCGGCTGAAAGCCGAAGATCAGGCCCACCCCTAGGCTGCTGGAGAATACCGCCGCAAGGATTAGGCGGCGCGACGGGGGTTGCACGCTTGATCCCAGGGCCTGGAATGAGGGGCGCGCCCCGCAACCGTGCGGCCAAGCGCACTGCGAATCACCGTCGACAAATTTGCTCCTCAGGATCTCGGCACAAACCATGCATTAGACACCACCTGGGCCGGTCGCGGACTGCGGCATTTCAGCAACACCGACGCCGGCTTTTGCGTGCCTGTTGTGCAATAAACTTGCGTGTCAGTAAACCCTATGTTACGAATTGAGTCTACCGATCGCTTGCGGGTCGTGAATAAGCACGAGGGGATCAATTAGACGGGCGAATTTCCGTCGCAATCAAGCGTTGCGCAGCCGTTTTTGTTTACTTCAGGGAGAATCGGACATGAAAAGAATGTTGTGTGCAGCACACGCACGCGTGGGAATCGGAGCGTCGATGATTCCGGCGCTTGTGTGCGCCATGACCCTGGGTGGCTCGGCGTTGGCAGCGCCGGCCGGCAACACGCCGGCCGAGAACACCGGGTTGGAAGAGATCATCGTCACTGCAGAAAAGCGCGAGTCGACCGTCCAGGCAACGCCGATCGCGATGACGGCCTTGAGCGCCGGCGATCTCACCGAGCAAAACATCACATCGATCCAGGACCTCGTCGGCGCCATCCCCGGTATCTCCCTGCGCACGGCGGGTCCGGGCCAGACCGAGTACGAGATGCGCGGCTTGGCCTCCTCCGGCGGCTCCGTGGCGACGGTAGGCTTCTATCTCGATGAGACGCCCCTGTCGGCGTCCGCAGTGGCGCTGAACGGCCGCACGGTCATCGACGCCGACCTCTTCGATCTCAATCGCACCGAGATACTGCGTGGACCTCAGGGAACGCTGTACGGCGCAGGGTCGATGGGCGGCACGATCAAACTGGTAACCAATCCGCCCAAGCTCCACACCTTGGAAGGTTCGGCTGAGGTGGACGCTTCTCAAACCACCGGCGGCAGCACGAACGGCCACGGCAGCTTGATGCTCAATTTTCCTATCGGCGACATCGCGGCGCTGCGCTTTGTCACGACGGACAAGTACATCAGCGGCTTTATCCATCGCTACGTCATCGCGCCCGGGCAGTTTCCGTTTCCCACGAATTTCAATTGCGGAGTTTACTACTGTAATCGAGGCGATGTTCAGGACGCACCCATCGCCCAAGACCACGCGAACTCCAATATCGAGCGCTTCATTTCGTCGCGAGCATCGTTGCTCGTTCAACCGAGCGATGCTCTGTCCATCACCGGTAACTTCATGTATCAGCGTATCGACGCGGACGGATACAACAATTATCAGGCCCCGCCCAACAACCAAGCGATCTATCAACCTTACGATATCAAAGAACCGTACTACGATTCTTTCCATCTGTGGAGCCTCAAAGTCAGCTACGACATGTCGTTCGCGAATCTGACCTCGGCATCGTCCTATTGGAAGCGCGATGTATATCAATCGACGGATTCGACGGAAGCCCTGCAGAACATCTTCAATTACACGGCATTTGTCCCAAACCTCTACGAGGACAACGATACGACGACGCAGATCGCCCAGGAACTGCGGCTCACGTCGCGGGGTGAAGGGGACTTCCAGTGGGTGGCCGGCCTGTACTATTCGAACCTGCACTCGGGCTACATCACGAAGAATCAGACGGTTGGGTTTGTAACAACCCCGGCCTGTCCTCAGACGGTCCCCTATCCGTTGGGCGGTCATTGCCCGCCAGGCGATCAGTTCCTCTTCGCGCCACCCGTGACGGGCCCGAATCCCGAAGGCATCATGTTCAACGACAACAATCCGAACATCCTCAAGCAGAAGGCGATCTTCGGCGAGGCGAGCTACAAGCTGACGCCCACCCTCAAGCTCACGGCGGGCGTGCGGTTCTATAAATTCAACATCAGCAACAACGCCAATCAGCGCGGCCTCGGCACGGCATCGGGAGATGCCACACCCACGATTGACAGCGCATCCGGGAGCAATACCAGTCTGTTGCCGAAGGTGAATCTGTCGTATGAACCCAGCGCCGATCTCACGGTATACAGCACGATCTCCAAGGGTTCCCGGCCCGGCGGCGTCAATCTGCCGATCCCGCTGACCCCGTTCAGCCAGGGCGCCTTTTATTACTGCGGGCCGGGCACCGGACCGAGCTACCTCACCAGTCAGCCGTCGTACTATGCGCCGGACAGTATCTGGAGCGTCGAAATGGGCGAGAAGGCCAGGTTCGCCGATCGGCGCTTTACGATCAATGCGGACGTTTTCTACGTCAAATGGCACAACATCCAGCAGTTGATCGTGCTCTCCTGCGGCTATCCCTACAATACCAATGTGGGCGATGCCAAGACGTACGGCCCGGAACTTGAAATGGCGGCGAAAATCACCGATGCGATCACGGCCGATCTTTCCGCCGCGTATACCCAGGCGTACATCAGCAGCCCGAAAGGCACTCCAGGACTTCCGGTCTTTTCCGGTACGCGTGTCACCAGCATTCCCAAATACACGGGCAACCTGGCCGTGACCTACGAAACGATGCTGCCCCAGGAGTATAAAATGACGTTCCGGGTCGCGGAATCCTACGTCGGCCCGGTTTTTGACACTGCCTATTACGCCGAGACCTTGGGCGCGTACGGCTTGATGGACTTCAGGTTGGGCGTGGGTAAGCAGGCCTGGACAGCGTCCCTGTTCGGCACCAATTTGACCAACAAACACGCCGGACTGACCATCGACAATACCGTATTCGCGTGGCAGCAGCCGACGATCACGCGTGTCTCGACCAATCAGCCGCGCACGATTGGATTGGCGTTCGAAACGAAGTTCTGAGTCGAGCGCTGTCGGACCGACGCTTGGAGCATCTTCGGGGGGCACGGGCCCCCCGATTTTCGTAAGATGACGCTTAGGCTTTGGGGGCACGGGCGATCGTTCTGTTTTGAGGGAGACCACTGGGTGACCGACAATTCCGGCATGGGCGTAGATCAAGACGCCGAGCAACTGAAAGCCTTGGGTTACGTCTCGCATTTCGATCGGACCATGTCGAAGTGGGAAAACTTCTCGCTGGGGTTCACGTACCTGTCGCCGGTAGTCGGCGTATACACACTGTTCGCCACCTCCTTCGTCGCCGGCGGCCCACCCATGTGGTGGACCTATATTTTGGTCGGCGTGGGCCAGCTCATGGTGAGTTTGGTGTTCGGCGAAATCGTCTCGCAGTTTCCGATCTCCGGCGGCCTGTATCCCTGGGCACGCCGTCTGGTGGGGAAACGCTGGGCGTGGATGGCCGGATGGGTTTACGCCTGGGCTCTGTGCTGCACCATGGCGGGCGTGGCGACCGGCGTGGCGCCGTTTCTCGCGCAACTGTTCGGCGTCGACAGCACTCCCATCGCCACCACCATCATTGCGCTGGTGCTCATCGTCATGACCACGGGGCTGAATTTGAGCGGTACGCGCCTGCTCGCGCGGGTCGCGATGTTCGGCTTCGTCTGCGAACTGGTGGGCGCCATCGTGGTCGGCGTTTATCTCCTGCTGTTTGCCCGCCATCAGCCGCTCAAAGCGCTGATCGATACCACTATCGTGCACACGAACGGCAATTATTTGCCTGCCTTCCTCGCCTCTTCGCTCGCCGCCATGTTCTGCTACTACGGCTTCGAAGCCTGCGGCGACGTGGCCGAAGAGACACCGGACGCGAGCCGCATGATCCCGAAGGCCATGCGCATGACCATCTACATCGGCGGCGCTGCCGCCACTTGGGTCTGCCTTGCGTTCATCCTGTCGATCCCGGACATGGGTGCGGTGATGTCGGGCGCGGACAAGGATCCCATCGTCACACTGCTGCGCGCGGCCATGGGCGAAGCCGGCTTTCGGGCCGTCATCGTGGTTGTGTTGGTGTCCTTCATTTCCTGTCTCTTGAGTCTGCAGGCAGCCGCCAGCCGGCTGATCTTCGCTTACGCGCGGGATCAGATGATCTTCGCCAGTAGTTTCTTGAGCCGGATGTCGCCGGGACGCCACGTCCCGGCCAATGCACTCATCATGATGGGTGCGATCCCGGCGTTGATCGCGCTCTCGGCGCTGTGGCTGCAGGACGCCATCGCCACCATCATCAGTTTTGCGGCCATCGGGATCTACATCTCGTTTCAAATGATCGTGCTGGGCGCATTGATTGCCCGCGCCAAGGGCTGGCGGCCGGCGGGCCCCTTCACGCTGGGTACTCGGGGCTGGCTGGTGAACGGGTTGGCCCTCGCCTACGGCGTCAGCGCCATCGTCAACATTTTATGGCCGCGCAGCCCCAATGATCCGTGGTACGTCAACTATGCAATGCTGGTGACGACCATCGGCGTCTTGGTGCTGGGCGGCTTGTACATGATCACTGCCAAGCCTTATGAACATGGGCATGCGCCGGCCGGCGATGCGCACAGTCTTGGTACCGCCAAATCTCAGCCCATCGCGGACATCATCGGTTGAGCGCTATCAGTCTCAAGGGTAGGGACCCGCCGTGGCATCATTTCCGCCGTCGACGCTCAAGTTCGCACCCGTCACGTAGCTCGCAAGATCGGACGCCAGGAAATGCACGCAACGCGCGACTTCACTGGGATGTGCCAAGCGCCGCATCGGGATACCCGCCGCGAGGTCCCGCAGATTGCGCGCAGGATCGCCGCCGCGCTTGGCGAGAATGTCATCCACCATTCGAGTGTGGATCTCGCCGGGGCACACCGAGTTGACGCGAATATTGTCGCCCGCATGATCCAAGGCCATGCAACGCGTGATCTGAATCACCGCTCCCTTGCTGGCGCAGTAGGCGACATGATTGGCTTCGCCGTTGAGGCCCCATTCCGAGGCGATATTCACGATGGCTCCCTTACCGGCGGTCTTCATATGCTTGACCGCCGCGCGGCTCAGGTAAAACAACGCGTTGACGTTCACCGCCATGGTGTCGAGCCACTGCTCGTCGCTGGTGCCGAGCGCATCGGCCGTGTAGAGAATGCCGGCATTGTTGACCAGAATGTCTAGCCCTCCCCAGCGCTCGATGGTATCGGCGACAAGGCGGTCACAGGCGCCCGCGGCGCGCAAATCCACCGCGGCGAATTGCGCTTGGCCGCCCTTCGCTCGGATGGCCTCGACCACGGCGCGTCCGCGCGGCTCATGGCGGCCGGAGACCATGACCTTGGCTCCCGATTCTGCGAAGACTTGCGCGCAGGCCTCACCGATCCCGGTGGTAGAGCCCGTGACCAACACGATTTTTTCCGCAAAGATCATAGAATTTGTCCTGCTGGCGAGGCGACAATTATATAGGGGAACAGAAATATGTCCCGAGATCCCAAGCACGACGTATTGTTCGAGCCCGTCAAGATCGGCCCCAAGAAGCTTCGCAACCGCTTCTGGCAAACCTCGCACTGCGCCGGGCCCGGCGCGGAGAGACCTGGTGCCCAGGCCCATTTGCGCGGCATGAAGGCCGAGGGCGGCTGGGGCGCGGTCTTTACGGAGTTCTGCTCCATCCATCCCGAATCTGACGAATATCCCTACATCTCCGCGCGCATCTGGGATGAGGGAGACGTCCTCAACTTGGGATACATGTGCGAGGTGGCGCACAAGTATCAGAGCCTTGCGGGTATTCAACTGTGGTACAGCGGTGGGAACGCACCCTCGCTCGAGTCGCGCGAGTTCGGCCGCGCTCCGAGCCAGTGGTTGTCGCCGATATTTGCCACGCGTTCGGTGTACGGCTGTGAAATGGACGAGCGGGACATCCGGTCCGTGATCAACATGTACGTCGAAGCCGGAAAACGCGCCGAACAGGCGGGATTCGATCTTCTGGAAGTCTCCGCAGGGGATGACACGCTGCCGATGCAGTTTCTCGAGCCGCGCTTCAACCGGCGCACGGATAACTACGGGGGCAGCTTCGAAAACCGGTCCAGATTTTTCATCGAACTGCTGCACGCGCTGAAGCGCGCTGTCGGCGATCGATGCGGCATTACGACGCGCTTCGAGATCGACACTTTGCACGGATCCGAAGGGGTCGAGGCCCGCGAAGACGGCGTGCGAATGCTCGAATTGTTCCGCAAAGAAGGGGTGGTCGACGCGGTGGCGTTGAAGATCGGCGACTACGCGGAGTGGGGCGAGGACGCCGGCGCATCGCGCTTTCGCAAGTCCGGCTGGATGACGCCATTCATCAAACAAGGAAAGTCCATTCTAGGCGCCGGTATACCCGTAGTGGGCAACGGCCGGCTCACCAGCCCCGACGACATGGTCGGTTTGATTCGCGCCGGCGTGCTGGACATCATCGGCGCCGCCCGTCCGTCGATCGCCGATCCCTTCCTGCCGACCAAGATTTCGGAGGGCCGGGTCGAGGACATCCGCGAGTGCATCGGCTGCAACATCTGTGTCTCCAAGTTCCAGCAGGGCGGCCAGATCATGTGCACGCAGAACGTCACCATCGGCGAGGAGTATCGCCGCGGCTGGCATCCGGAGAAATTCGCGAAGACCACGCAGCCCTGTTCCGTGCTGGTGGTAGGCGGCGGTCCCGCGGGCATGGAATGCGCGCGCATTCTGGGCGAGCGCGGCTACGTGGTTCACCTTCGCGAAGCGGACAAGGAGCTGGGCGGCCACTGGAAGGCCGTGGCGACCCTGCCGCGCTTGAACGAATGGGGGCGCGTGATCACGTACCGGCAGATCCAGCTCGCCAAGCTGAAGAAAGCAGTCCAAGTCCATCTCGGCGTCGGCCCCATGACGGCCGATGAAGTTCTCCGTTACGGCGCCGACCGCGTCGTCATCGCCACGGGCTCGCACTGGAGCAGCGACGGCCGGGGCGCCAATTTCGGACCGATTCCCGGCGCCGACCATTCCCTGCCCCATGTGCTGACA
>Ga0073928_10004373_pt1 | contig 21019 bp, 21 predicted proteins | sample PaiPotPPA55metaG_FD_76969 | JGI IMG/M metagenome (GOLD analysis project Ga0073928, IMG submission 76969) | Iron sulfur acid spring bacterial and archeal communities from Banff, Canada, to study Microbial Dark Matter (Phase II) - Paint Pots PPA... ...
CACGCCGCCGAAAAGAGGGTCGCGCGTGCCGCGAATTTCCTCGCATTCAATTCCATTGCGGCGAAAGAGGTCGCGCAAAAGCCTGCGCCCTGCCCCGTGCATCGGATCGATAAGAAACCGAAACTTCGCCGCGCGCAAACGGTCCCAATCCACCAGTCCTGCCAGCGTTTCCAGATACGGCGTACGCACATCGAGCGAGCGAATCAAATTTTCTCGTGGCGGAAGTGCAGGAACACCATCGTGCAGAACCTTGGCAAGTTCCGCTTCTATCTGAGCAACAATCGCAGGAGAAGCCGAACTAGCGTAACTCGCCTTAAATTTCACGCCATTCCAGCGGAAAGGATTGTGGCTCGCCGTGATTTGAATTCCCCCAGCTGCCCCTCGCAGCCGCACAAGCAAGGAAAGCGCCGGCGTGGGACATGCTTCAGTCGCAAGTGATACGGAAATCCCCGCAGCCGAAAGAGCTTCGGCTGCCACTCGCGCGAATTTCTCGGAACCGAAGCGCGTATCAAATCCCACCAATACTTCCGCTCCCGGTTTCTCCGCGCGAACTACATAGCGGGCGATAGCAAGCGTCACCGTCCGGACATTCTCGTACGTGAAGTCGTCAGCGATAACGCCGCGCCAACCATCGGTGCCGAACTTAATCCGGGTCACGGCTCAGAGTATAAGCGATGCATTTTGCACGGGGAAGGAAGTGTTACAGAGCCACGCCAATATAAGCAGCCAAAATGGGAGGACCTATTCGCCGCCAACTCTACAGCAATCGTCTTAACTTTTTCTCCTCAAGCCATTTCACGATTTTTCCAACGTCCTGCGATCTCTCGCGCGGGCAAAGAAGAATCGCATCATCGGTTTCAACCAGCACCAAATTATGCACACCGATCGCAGCTACAAATTTCTTCGGGCTCCTAAAATAATTTCCGCTAGCATCCGCCGCAAACAGCGGTCCCGCTGAAACGTTTGCGCCAGGTTTCAGAGCCCGCAGTTCATATACCGCCGCCCACGACCCTATATCGCTCCAGCCCACCTTAGCGGGAATCACAGAAACACGGGGGAAAGAAGAAGATGAGCCCGCCCGCTTGGAAGCTAAGCTGGAGCGCAACTGCGCCGCCGGTTCCATCACCGCATAGTCCACGGAAATATTTTCAAGACGCGCATAAGTCTTCTTTAACGCTGAAGGGTATCGGCGGGTCCCAATGGTTTTCGCTAGCTCAGTCAAAGCCGCATGTGTCGGCGGAAGAAAACGCTTCAAGACTTCCAGGAAAGTTGATGCACGCCAGAAAAACATCCCCGCATTCCAAAGATGTCTTCCGGACGCCACATATTTCCGTGCGCCAGCCAGCGATGGTTTTTCGGTGAATCGTTTAACTTCGTAAGCCGTTACTCCGCGAGGTCGCGCAAACGCTCCACTTTGCTCGATATATCCGTAACCGGTTTCAGGACGTGTCGGTGGCACGCCAAGCACCACCATATTCCCAGGGGTTCGCGCCAGATCGCGCGCCGCCCTCACGAGACTGCGATATCGCGCCGCATCGCTAATGTAACTGTCTGCTGGAAGCACAGCCATCAGTGCGTCGCCATGTTTGCGCGTCAGATGAATCGCGGCCAGACCAATCGCCGCAGCCGTGTTGCGCCCAACCGGCTCAGCCAAAATGTGGGTTGCTGGAACGCCACGAAGCTCGCGCCGCACTGCCGCCGACTGTTCCGCATTGGTAACCACCCAAAAATTCTTCAACGGAACGACGGGTTCAAGCCGCTCCACTGTTTCGCGCAACATCGTCTTGTTCCCAACGATGTTCAGGAGCTGTTTAGGTGTCTGCATGCGACTGCGTGGCCAGAAACGCGTGCCGCGTCCTCCCGCGAGAAGCACCGCGCACGTAGGGAGCATTTCTTTCTTGGCCAAATGTTTTCCGGTGCCACTCACAAATGCACCAGCCGCGACCAGTCCGTCTTGCTGATTCCTTGATCTGTCATCTGCCGCCCGAATTCGCCGACGTCCGCGGGCACGTAGGTGCGCAATACCTCCGAACGAAAGTCCGCCTTCAATTCGTATTTTCCGAGCGTTGCAGGAATCAACCAAACTTGCGCCGGTCCGTACTGAACGTCTTGGCCACCCCAACGAATCTCGCCACTCCCTTCTAAAAAAATCAGTAGCTCGAACCGCTCGGGCAACACATCCCGGTTAACGGTCCGATCAAATTCCCATTTCTCGGTAAAAAAATATTTGCACGCTGCAAAATAAATCGTGGTCAACGGATCGCGCTCTACGCGAATGGGCTCGATCTTCCCGCCAGTTTGATCGCCGAACCGAATCGTCTCCAACGCTTTTTCAACGTGCAATGCGCGTGCCTGGCCTTTTGCATCGCGCCGGTTGTAGTCATACACACGGTAGGTAATGTCGGAGTGCTCCTGAATCTCGCAAAGCACAAAGCCTGCTCCAATCGTATGGGCGGTGCCGGCCGGAACAAAGATCGCTTCTCCAGCGCGAAGTGTGATGTGACGAAGACACTCTTCAGCACTTCCATCGGTAATTGCGCGACGGAATTTCTCACGATCCACGCCTGCCTTCAGCCCGACCATCACTTCCGAGCCTTCGCGCGCCCGCATCGCATACCACATTTCCGTTTTGCCGCGACCTCCAGCCGCATGTTCATACCGTGCAGCATAATCGTCATCCGGATGCACTTGTACCGAGAGCTTGTCTTCCACGAACAGGAATTTCACTAGAAGGGGAAACCCGGCATCTCGTGGCGCTGAAGTTCCGGTCCATTCCACCGGCATTTTTCGCCAGGCATCCGCAAGCTTTTCGCCGGCGTAAGGTCCAGTGGCGAAAACACAATCGTTGCCAGTCAGCCACGCTTCGCCAAGTAGCTCCGCCAAATTAGATTTTTCAGGGAAGAACGGCGCCAAAGACCTCGCGCCCCAAGGACGCGGGCTGAAAACCGGATCCAGTCGCGCCGGACAAAGTTTCACGCCGCACGGCCGAAGAAGCGCCCGAGCCGTCGCAGGCCTTCCTGGATTCGCGCGATAGACGTCGCATACGAAATGCGAATGTGTCCTGGCGCTCCAAAGGGTTCACCTGGAACAACGGCAACATGCTCCCGTTCCAGAAGCTGCTTGGCGACAGCCACGTCGTCCGGCATTTGCTTATGGAAGTGCGCGCTTACGTCAGGGAAAGCGTAGAACGCTCCATACGGCGTAGCGCAAGTAATTCCCGATATCGCGCGCAACCCCGCCAAAATACTTTCGCGACGCCGAGCATATTCCGCCAGCATCGTCACAACCGTGTCCATACCTCCGCGCATCGCTTCTAACGCAGCATATTGTGCGATGGAATTTGGATTCGAAGTGGACTGGCTCTGCAATTTCGCCACAGCATCCACTAGCAGCTTCGGCGCCAGCACATACCCCATCCGCCAACCGGTCATCGCAAACGTTTTCGAGAACGATCCCGCAATAATCGTCCGCTCCCTGGCACCCGGCAGGCTCGCTACCGAAAATGGCTTTGCTTCGCCGTAAGTGAAATGCGAATAGCACTCGTCGGAAAGCAGCCAAAGATGCTTCCGCTTGCATACATCCAGAATCATCGCGAATTCATCAGGCGGGACGACCGCGCCCGTCGGATTGCTCGGAGAATTCACAATCACCATGCGCGTTCGTGCGGTGATCGCCTTTTCCACCTCGGCAGCTTGCAAAACAAATTCTTCTTCGGCCCGCGTCGGGACCACCACCGGTTTCCCGCCCGCATACTTAATGATGTCCGGATAGCTGACCCAGTAAGGCGCGCCGATAATTACTTCATCGCCGGAATTAATTAGCGAACACAGTGCATTGAAAATGGCGTGTTTGCCGCCGGAATTCACCACGCACTCCGCTGGCTGATAGGACGAACCCAACTGCGCGCTATGCCAGTCGCAAATTGCCTGCCGCAGCGGAGCGATGCCCGCCACTGGAGTGTATTTCGTGCGATTTTCTTCTAGCGCCTTGATCGCCGCGCGCTTGATATGGTCCGGAGTCGGAAAATCCGGCTCTCCCGGACCGAAATCCGCCACGTCAACGCCTTGCGCCTTCAGCTTCTCCGCTTCCTGCAGCACCACCATCGTCTGCGAGACGCTGATGCGATTCACGCGGTCTGCAAGTTGGAAGGCCTCTTCCATTTTTCTCCCCGTCGCAAGTTCCATTTTCCGTCCTTTAGCTCACTTTCGCGCGCAGCCGCTCTTCCACAATCGGCGGCACCAAATCTTTAATCGCCCCGCCTAGTCGCGCTAGTTCCTTCACCAAACGCGAGCTCAGATAGCTGTACTGCTGCGCCGGCAACATAAACACAGTCTCCACCAGCGGCTCGATATGCCGATTCATCATCGCCATCTGCAATTCATATTCGTAATCTGAAACGGCGCGGATGCCGCGGACCACCACACGTGCATTCTTCGAGCGGGCATAGTCCATCAGCAAGCCGTCGAACACGTCCACTTCGACGTTTTTCCAGTCGAAGGTGGTCGTTTCCAGCAGTTCAACGCGTTCCTTCACTGCAAACAGCGGATCTTTCTCCAGATTGTGCGCCACCGCGACGATGAGCTGATCGAATATCATCGCCCCGCGCCCAATCAGGTCCAGGTGGCCGTTGGTTACCGGATCGAACGAGCCCGGATAGATCGCAATCACCGGTTTGTTGCTTTCAGAAGTCATTTAGGCGACATTCTAACTTATTTTCTAAAAACAGGTTTACCATCTTTTCGCAGACGAGATACAATTCGCCTGTGGCTGATTGCGCGCGCTGGTTCCAGTTCTGGCGCGCCGTTATCTCGCGATCGTCTCAAGGAATCTGACGATGTTTCAGCTCCAGTAAGTAAGCCCCTTTCGCCGATCCCTATCCGCTGATAAAAATTCGTCCACTTCACCGATTCTAACGGCCTCATCCGAGTTTTGGTTTGTTTAGCGCGATGAAGCAGAAAGTCGCACTGGTTATGCAAGCTTCGCAAGCAGCTACAGCGGCGCCCTCTCTTTGGTCCTCGATCCGAGAAGCTATTCTCGGGTCGCACCAGGATTTCACCACCGGCAGTCTGAACCGCGCCATTCTGCTCCTCGCTATCCCCATGGTCCTGGAAATGGTGCTTGAGTCTCTATTCGCCGTAGTTGACGTCTTTTGGGTAGGTCGCATCGGTGCCAACGCCGTCGCTACCGTCGGTTTGACTGAATCGATGCTTAGCCTCGTGTTCGCCGTGGCTATGGGATTGAGCTTGTCCACCACCGCGATGGTGGCCAGGCGTGTCGGTGAGAAAGACCCGGAGGGAGCTGCGGTTGCCGGTGTACAGGCCATCGCCATAGGAGCTGCGGTTTCAATCCTGCTTGGCATGCCGTGTTTCTTTTTCGCGCCAGACTTGCTCCGCTTGATGGGCGCTTCACCAGATATCGTGTCTTTGGGCAGCGGCTATACCAGGATTGCTCTGGGCGGCAGCGGAGTTGTGCTGCTGCTTTTTCTGAACAACGCGATCTTCCGGGGCGCAGGTGACGCCGCCATCGCCATGCGGCTACTATGGGTCTCCAATATCATCAACCTCGTCTTGGATCCGTGCTTAATCTTTGGCTGGGGACCTTTTCCGCGCATGGGCGTCACCGGGGCCGCCGTCGCCACCTTCACCGGCCGCAGCATTGGAGTGGCCTATCAATTCTATCGGCTCTTGCGCGGTACCGAGCGCATCCGTATCCTGCGCCGGCAAATTCGTTTGAACCTTGGGGTTTTTGTGCGTCTTCTCCGCGTCTCGTTAACCGGCATTTTGCAGTTCGCTATCGCCCACACAAGCTGGATCGGACTCGTGCGCATCGTGAGCTTGTTCGGCGCGGCGGCTCTTGCCGGCTACACAATTGCCATTCGCATCGTGATATTCGTTATTCTCCCATCCTGGGGACTCAGCAATGCCGCCGCAACACTGGTGGGCCAGAACCTCGGAGCCAAACAGCCCGACCGCGCTGCAGCATCAGTATGGCGAACAGCTTTCTACAACATGGTTTTCCTCGGTACCGTCGGAGTAATTTTCATCGTGTTCGCGGAACCGGTTGTGCGTCTTTTCACTCAAGATCCGGCAGTCGTTCCGTTAGCGGCCTCCTGCCTCCGTATCATCAGCTACGGCAACATCGGTTACGCCTGTGGCATGGTCATGCTGCAAGCGTTCAACGGTGCCGGCGACACCGTAACGCCTACCGTAGTGAATTTCTTCGGCTTCTGGTTGCTGGAAATTCCCCTGGCTTACTGGCTGGCCATCCGCGTGGGGATGCGTTCGAACGGCGTGTTTTGCTCGATCGTGATCGCCGAAGCCGCAATCGCCGCAGCAAGCGTGCTCCTGTTCAAACTTGGCCGATGGAAGCGTCAGCGAATCTAATACCTCGCCTGACTGCAAGCCTTGCGCCTACGCCGTACCGTTCAGCTTGCGATCTTGCCGTTCAACCTTGCTTTCCAGCCATTAGCTGCGCGAAGTTTGACTAAGGCGACTAGAATGGTCGTGTATTAACCTATTGTGTCGTCAAGGCTTGCGGGTGTATCTGAACTTGACAACCCGAGACGGTAGCATTACAATTCAAGTGCGACTTATTCAGTCGTATTTAACTCTAAATGATGAAGCTCTCAAAAAAGGCGGATTATGGTCTTATCGCGCTGAAGCATTTGGCGATTCACAACGGCCATGGGTCGTGCAGCGCGTCCGATATCGCCGAGGTCTATAAAATGTCCACGCCGCTCATGGCTAAAGTGCTCCAGAAGTTGGCCAAGGCTGGACTGGTTGCAGCGCGGCATGGTTCGAGCGGAGGTTACACACTGGCCCGCGACGCATCAATGATTTCCGCACTCGATGTAATTCGCGCGATAGACGGACCTTTGTTCATCACCTCCTGCATCACATCGCGAGGCGCGTGCGGCGTCACCACTACATGTTCGGTTCGGGAGCCGCTCCGGAGAGTAAACGACAGTATTCTCGAAGTCCTGGGAAAGGTAACAATTTCACAGATGACCGACGAAGCTCCCATGTCTGAGGTCGTCGAGTTGAGAGTCTAGGAGAATAGAATGGCAATTAAGCTTCCGATTTATATGGACAATCACGCGACCACCCCGGTGGACCCGCGCGTTGTCGACGCAATGCAGCCCTATTTCACAGAGAAATTCGGCAACGCCGCCAGCCGCAACCATGAATTCGGCTGGGTAGCGGAAGAAGCCGTTGAAAATGCGCGCGCCCAAATTGCCAAGCTCATTAACGCCACGCCCAAGGAAATCATTTTCACCAGCGGCGCCACGGAATCCACTAACCTGGCGATCAAAGGCGCTGCGGAAATGTACCGCGAAAAGGGCAATCATATTATTACGCAGGTCACTGAACACAAGGCCACGCTCGACACCTGCAAGCGCCTCGAGAAGTACGGCTACGAAGTCACTTATCTGCCAGTGCAGAAAGATGGCCGCATCAATCTCGACGAATTGCGCAAAGCCATTACCCCCAAGACCATCTTGATCTCGATCATGTATGCCAACAACGAAATCGGCGTCGTGCAGCCCATCGCCGAGATTGGCAAGATTGCAAAAGAGAAAGGCATCTTCTTCCATGTGGATGGCGTGCAAGCCGTCGGCAAGATTCCCGTGGACGTCCAACAAGACGGCATCGATCTGATGTCAATCTCCGGACACAAGATCTACGGGCCGAAGGGTATTGGTGCTCTATACGTGCGCAGAAAAAATCCTCGCGTGCAACTTGCCGCCCAAATCGATGGTGGCGGCCACGAACGCGGCATGCGCTCTGGCACACTCAACGTTACCGGCATCGTAGGACTCGGCAAGGCGTGCGAAATTTGTCAGAACGAGATGGCCGCCGAGAGCGAAAAACTGCGCAAGCTCCGCGAGCGTCTCACCGAAAGCATCATGTCGCGCCTCGATGAAACATTCATCAACGGCTCGATGGAGCATCGCTTGCCCCATAACATCAACATCAGTTTCGCTTTCGTGGAAGGCGAATCGCTTCTGATGGGTATCAACGACATCGCGGTTTCTAGCGGCTCTGCCTGCACCTCGGCTACACTCGAGCCGAGTTACGTTCTGAAGGCGCTCGGTGTCGGTGAAGATTTGGCGCACACTTCCATCCGCTTCGGTATCGGTCGATTCAACACCGCGGAAGAAGTTGACTATGTCGCCGACCGCGTCGTCGAAACCGTGCAACGCTTGCGAGAACTTTCTCCTCTATATGAAATGGCCAAAGAAGGCGTGGACGTGAGCAAAATGACCTGGCAGGTTAGCGCAGAACACTAGAATGAAATATCAAGGAACAATCGGAGTTCATGCCACGGTGAGCGAAGACACGCCGGTCTTTGACGTGTTCTTTGCGCCGAACATGAACAAAAGCGAGTGCAACTCGCGGCGATTTCGCGAGCTGCAAGAATTGGGTGAGTTCCTTGAATCTCTAGAAGTGAAGCATGAAGTCGTTGCGCGAACACTCGACGAAGTTCGCAAAGGGCGTTCGGCGTCCATTGAAAATATCGTTCTTTCAGACGAAGTGATCTTTGATGAAGGTTTAGATAGCACTATTACTTTGAATAGGAGAATCAACTAATGGCTTACAGCGATAAAGTAATCGAGCATTACAACAATCCGCGTAACGTGGGCTCGCTCGACAAGAAAGATCCCAACGTCGGCACGGGCATGGTGGGCGCTCCGGAATGCGGCGACGTCATGAAACTGCAAATGAAAGTCAATCCGGATACCCGCATCATTGAAGAGGCCAAGTTCAAGACCTTCGGTTGCGGCTCCGCAATCGCCAGCTCCTCGCTCGCCACGGAATGGGTAAAAGGCAAGACGGTTGAAGAAGCTCTCGCGATTAAAAACACCGACATCGTGCGCGAATTGTCCCTCCCTCCCGTGAAGATTCACTGCTCGGTTCTTGCCGAGGATGCAATCAAGGCCGCTCTCAACGATTGGAAGAAGAAGCAGGGTGACGCCGAAGCAAAGCCGGTCGAACCCGCAGCTGCAGCAAGTCACTAAGTTTTTTTGGGGCGCAGGCCATTGGCTCGCGCTCCGTTCCGGTCGCGTGAATTTTTGAGCGGCGATATCGCCGCCGTCTCGGCGGCCTAAGGTTGAAACGGATCTCTCTATGATTCACGTAAGCGAAAAAGCAGCAGCGAAAATCCGCGAATTGTTAACAAAAGAAGGCGTACCTACTGAGTCCGGTGGCTTGCGTGTCGGTGTGCAGGGAGGCGGCTGCTCCGGATTGACTTATGCGATGCGCCTCGATACTGAATCGCGTAACCGTGACAAGGTCTTCGAAGAGAATGGCGCTCGTATTTTTGTGGACCCAAAAAGTTATCTCTACCTTCACAACACCACGCTCGATTATCTCGAAGACCTGATGAAGCAGGGCTTCGTATTTCAGAATCCGCAGGCCACGCGTAGTTGTGGTTGCGGAAGCTCGTTCACCGCTTGAGATTCTGATGGGTCGTATCCGCTCAGCCCAAACTGTCCGCAGCGCCTTGGGGCCCAGCTGTGTCCATCATCTGGCTACGATATGAGTGTCACGCAAACACAACGCGACGAAACTGGCCACGCTCCCAGCGCGAAGTGCTGGAATTGCCAGGCCGCAGTCGCCGGCGCGCACTTTTGCACCGCGTGCGGAAAGATTCAGCCGCTCCCCGCCGGCACCGATTATTTTACCTTTTTCGGGTTGCCGGAAAAGTTGTCGCTCGATGCTACGCAACTCGAATCCGAGTTTCACAAGCTCAGCTGGAAACTCCATCCGGATAATTTCGTTCGTGCCACTGAATTCGAACGCGATCTTTCCCTCAATCGTTCCTCGGAATTGAATGACGCCTATCGCACCCTGCGCGAGTCGATTTCGCGGGTGGAATATTTGCTCTTGCGCCGCGGCCTCAGAAAAGAAGGCACAACTAAGCAGCAAGCACCGGCTGAACTGCTCGAAGAAGTTTTTGAATTGAACGAACAGCTCGACGAGTTGCGCGAAGCGCGCGCCGAAGGCGGCAACTTAGCCGCATTGCGCGCCCCGCTCGATGCTGCGCAGAAAAACTTTCAGGAAAAGCTGGAAGAAGTGGATGCAGAGCTGGCGCAAATCGGCCGCGAGTGGGATGCCGCTCTAGACGCAGGCGCGGATGCGACGAAGCAGCAAGCGTTTCTTGCTCGAATGAACGTAGTGCTAAACCGCCGCAGTTACATTCGCAACTTGGTTGCCGGTGTGCAAAAAGAACTAGCCGAAGCCTAGATGCTCTTAAATTGTCATCCCGAGCCCGCCGTGGCAGACAAGGGATCTGCTCTAAGCGGCAACAGGCAACAATGAAGAGTTCGGCACAAGAGTTTTACGTAGAGGACAAATGGGACGCGTAGTCGGCATTGATCTCGGCACAACTTTCAGTCTGATCGCTTACCTCGATCCGCAAACAAGGTCGCCCCAGTGTATCCCCGGCCCGTATGGCTCCACGCTCTGCCCATCCGTCGTTCATGTCGATGAAGACGGCAAAATAATCGTCGGCGAGCCCGCCCGCGCGCTCCTTCTCACCAAACCCGAACGCACAATTTATTCGGTCAAGCGCTTGATGGGCCGCGGCGTCGCTGACGTTCAAGAAGAGCTGAAAATCTTTCCGTTTCGGATCGATCCCTCCGGACGCAACGTAATCCGTGTCAGCCTGGGCCATAAATGGTTCACGCCTCCGGAAATTTCCGCATTTATCCTGCGCGAATTAAAATCCTGGGCTGAAAAGTATTTCAAGGAGCCCGTTGACCGCGCGGTCATCACCGTCCCCGCTTATTTCAACGACGCGCAACGCCAGGCAACCAAGGACGCCGGCCGCATCGCAGGCCTCGAAGTTTTGCGTCTTGTAAACGAGCCCACCGCGGCGGCGCTCGCTTATGGCTTGCACAAACAAAAACGCGGCTACGTAGCCGTGTACGATTTTGGCGGCGGCACATTCGACATCTCAATACTCAAGCTCGTTTCCACCACCGAAGGCGACATTTACCAGGTTCTTTCCACTAACGGCGACACCCACCTCGGCGGCGACGACATCGACAACGAAATGCAGCGCCGTACGCGCGAAAGAATGCTCCAGTTATTTCAAGCTGACCTCGCGAATCGCCAGGAAGATATCCAGGAACTGCGCCAGATTCTGATTGCGGCGAAACACGCTCTCTCAGCGGAAGACAGCGTGATGCTCCGGTTCAATGTTTCCGGCGGCAAAATGTTCGAAGAACTCCTCACCCGCACCGAATTCGAGAAATGGATCGAGCCCATCGTGGCCCGAACCATGACTCCGGTGAAAATGGCTCTCGCCGATGCAAAGCTAACGCCCAAGCAGATCGAAGAAGTTGTTTTGGTTGGCGGCTCCACACGTATTCCGCTCGTGCGCAAGACGGTCGGGGATTATTTCGGCCGCGCTCCGCATTGCGAGCTCAATCCTGATGAAGTTGTCGCGCTGGGCGCTGCCGTGCAAGCCGACATCCTCGAGTCCGGCGTGAAAACCATGCTGCTTCTCGACGTGACACCGCTGTCGCTCGGTATTGAAACCATGGGTGGCGTAGTCGCAAAAATTATTCCGCGTAACTCAACAATTCCCGCAAGCGCTCAGGAGCTCTTCACTACCGGGGTGGAAAATCAAACTGGCATTGACGTGCACGTCCTGCAAGGCGAACGCGAACTCGCCAAAGATTGCCGCTCGCTTGCAAAGTTTCAACTAAGAGTTCCGCCGGGTCCCGCTGGTCTGACTCGCCTCGAAGTGAAATTTCTGATCGATGCCAATGGCATTCTACAAGTCTCCGCCCGCGATTTACGCACGAACGCCGAGCACACCATTGAAGTTCAGCCCAGCTACGGCTTGTCGGATGACGAAGTCGAACGCATGCTCGAAGAATCCATCGAGTTTGCCGAACAGGATTTCTCCGAACGTCAGGTAATCGAAGCGCGCACCGAAGCCGAAACCATCCTAGCGGCCACTGAAAAGACTTTGGCCAACCCCCGCGCGAACGAGCTTGCTGCCGAAGAACGTCGCGCCATCGACGATTCCGCGGCACAACTGCGCGCTGCAATGATCGGCTCGGACTACAAGCTGATGCGCGAACGTATCGACGCTCTAAATCAAGCCACTATGCACTTGGCCGAAATTCTGATGAATGGCGCGCTGCAAACTGCGCTGGAAGGCAAGCGCCTCGAAGATGTTTAACGTTGCTGCGCCTCGAGAATTTCTCACCCTGTGGTGGGGGACATGCTTTTGGTTTTTGAAAGGGCGGGGTTTTAACCCCGCCGTAACGGTATCGGTTTTAAAGAAGCTTCAGCCCCTGAAGCCAATCGCTGTTGGCAGCGCAAGGAGTGTTCAAGAATGGGCGGCAAGAATCCCTACATCGAAGAAACAAAATTCACGCCCGCGACGAAGAAATATAAAATCACCTTCGTCAAGGACGGCCAAGCGATCGAAGTCGATCCGGAAAAAATTCCTTATGGGCACGACGGTCTACCGGGCAGCATTCTCGATATTTCTCAGGGCTATCACAAGGGCCTGGACCACGCCTGCGGCGGCGTTTGCGCCTGCTCCACCTGCCACGTGATCGTTCACGAAGGTCTGGACACCTGCAACGAAGCTACCGACGCCGAGCTCGATCAACTCGACGAAGCCCCGGGCGTAACGCCGAAATCGCGTCTCGGCTGTCAATGCGTCCCTGACGGCACCAAAGATATTGTGGTCGAAATCCCCGAGTGGAACAAAAATTACGCGAAAGAAGCCGAGCACTAGAGCTTTAGCTTTTGTAGCGGCGACCTCTTGCCCTGAGTGCCTTAGCGAAGGGTTTCAGGCCGGCGAAATATCTTGGTGGTGCTAGCACAAAATCGGCGTTCTAGTTTTCAGGAGAGACCGTGCCGCAAACATTCGATTGGGACAACCCGGAAGAGATCGGCATCGAGCTCGTCGAAAAACACCCAGGCGTCGATCCTCTCACGGTGCGCTTTACCGACCTGCATAAATGGGTAATTGAGCTCCCCGGTTTTTCCGGCGATCCCAAGCTCTCGAACGAAGGCAAACTCGAAGCCATCCAAATGGCCTGGCATGAGGAATTCCAGGACAGCCAGTCATAACCGTAACGCCCTGGTCCGTTCCTGCATACTCTTGCGATTATTTTAATTTTGTCGAATCTTGTTTTCTCAACCATCATCCGATAGCCATAGAGTGGTAGAAAACGTGGCAAGAATTCAAATTCGATATAGGAAGGAACTCGAATGGAAGCCGACCTGCGTTATCCGCTGGGAAAATTTCAGCGTCCTGGAGCAGCATTGACCGCCGACCAGCGCCGCGAATTCATCGCTGACATCGAACAAGCTCCCGCGCGCCTGGTCTCCGCCCTAAAAAATCTCAAGGCCGAGCAGCTCGATACACCCTATCGTCCAGGCGGATGGACCGTTCGCCAAGTCGTGCATCATGTTCCTGACAGCCACATGAACGCCTACGTGCGCATGAAACTCGCGCTCACGGAAGACGAGCCTCAGATCAAACCATACGACGAAGCGCGTTGGGCCGAGCTACCAGACGGCAAAACCTCGCCCATCGAGCCGTCCCTGGCCATCCTGGAGAATTTGCACAAACGCTGGGTCCTCATGCTGAAGTCGCTCACACCCGCTGAGTTCTCACGAAAATTTCACCATCCCGATTGGGAAAAGCCCATGTCCATTGACGACTCGCTTGCCCTTTACGCTTGGCACGGCAAACATCACGTGGCCCACATCGCCGCGCTGCGCGAACGCAACGCTTGGAAGTGATTTCCTTTGATGCGCGACTAAGGTCTCATCGCATGATCTGCGGCCGTGGCATCGATTGATTCTTATAGCAGACACAACAGGGCATTCGCGTAACGCGCCCTGCGATTTAACTAGGTCGTTTCTATCAAGCATGCCCACTCGCAATCCGCCATTCGTTTTGAAAGGATTTCTTCGCACTTCTTTACACACTCATACCTGGAGCAGCGCGTTCGATCCGACGATTTTTGTGGTTTCAGTTCAGGGAAATAAAAGAGGAAACAGCAGGCTTTGGTAGCGCTAACGGGATTGACTACCTACCTCGAAGAACCTCAATAAAATCGGGGCTTTTGTTGCATTCGCTACAGTTACCGATTGCGAATCCGTCACACACTATCGCCAATTGTCACTCGTAGTCAAGTCTTGGGTCACAGTTGGGCAACAGTGGCATACGTTGGTTGGTAGCAGGGCATGCAATGCACCGAAGGCGTTCGTCCTGCCGTTTTGCTATAGATTGTCTTTGAGCGGCGCTCGCAGGCGTGGGGCAAGCTTGTAGGTAGTACTTCCGTCAAGCTAGCATCGCAACCTCGTGCCGACCACCGAAAAAGTGGGCTACACGTTTCCATGGTATGAGGATGGAATGAGTCGTGACCTCAATCCACACCGGCCTCTATACACATCCCCAGTGCAAGCGTTTTGTGACATCTCATGAACCAACAAACCGAAAAACCAATCAGCCTCACCGACACTCTCCCTGCGTTCGCAACCGAGCTTCGATAACTTCTCGTCGAGAAGGGCGAACCCGAATTGGCTACACAGGTGCCGAGGCTAATGATGCGCCGTGATGCGGGCACAATCCTAAGAGGCACCGATGATCGACTGCAAGCGAGGTCACTTCCACGTGTGGTCGAGCAAGTCAGTAAACACTGGGTTGTAGAACGCAGAAATTCCACGGTCTGCGACGGCTTACTGTCGCATCTTCCGAGGCTTCTTCACTTTCAACAGTTTGGCACACTCTTCCTCAATATCCTTTTCCAGGCCTGTTGGTCGCAAAACCTGTGCGTCTGCGCCGAAACCAATAAGCCAGCGTTTGACCTCCCACAGGTTCGCGACATTCATTGTTAGCTCGATGCCTCCGTCGGCACGCTTTTCGATTTTCTGGCTGGGGTGCCAAGTGCGCTCCCGAATGTAAGGTGCTTGTTCCGGCGAGAACCGGATTTTGACTTCCTGCGGCTCGCCCCAGATGACGTTAAACGCACTCTCAGAGAACTTCTCGAAATCAAAATCCGCCGGCATCTCGAACCTGCGATTGGTCGGCTTGGCTGCCGATATTCTCTCCACGGCGAACGGACGTATTTGGCCGCTTCGCTGATCGTACGCAATCAAATAGATTCCGTTGTTCACGTACCAGAGGCGGTAGGGGTTAACCTCCCGGTTGATGCCTTTCTCAAATGGTGGCGTGCGGTGATTGATCCGCGTCGTAAATCTGTGCAGCACAGAGCGTGTGAGAACATTGATCACGCCCTAAACGATTGCCGTGCGGCAAGCAGATCGGCAGCTATGTCGGACTGATTCCGTCGGAAGACTCCAGTGCCGGTCATCAGCGTTTGGGACACATCAGCAAGCAAGGTAGTTCTCTATTGCTTTTCTTGCTGGGAGAAGCAGCACAAGCCGCAGCACATTATGATGCGGACTGGAGGTACGTGCACCTGGCGATGCGTCGACAAAGGAACATCGCCAAGGTGGCCATGGCCCGAAGACTCGCGGTTCGGCTGTACTGGATGTGGCGGAAGGGTTGGGAATATGCAGAGTGGGTCAGGTTCGGTTCGCACGCGGGACAGCTCGAAACCGGACATGGCGTGCAGTAGAACGCCGTGCACTTGAATGGGCATCCCGCTCCTTCGCAAGAAGGAGTTTGAAGTAGTAATCATGGTCTGAAGTTCGGATCGGAGAGATGTTTAGGTCGGACTGAAACCGACCGAAAGATTACAGGCGAGCCGTGGTCGTCGACGCAGGGTCAAAGAACACGACGAAAAGCAATCATTCTTCGGAGTGAATATGGAAGTGCGCTTAAAAATAGGTTGACAGAGTCGGCGTTGTTAGAGATGACAGAGTCGGCTTTGAGCCTCATGCGCTACGGAAAGTTACGGCTCGGCGGATCTGCGGATAGTGTTCCAAAATGAGCGCTCCTACTTCTTCGAAAGCTCGCCCCTGAAATGGCTTTCAACATCTTCACGACCAAGCGGGTTTCTCGCTCTGGCCAATACGACCGAATAGACGACCGCATTCCCCGCAATCTGCGCGGTGATAAACGCCCCGTCTTCCGGCAGTTCTTGATAGAAGAATTTCACTCTTCTGCCGTCTTCAAGCGTTTTGATCCACTCTTCGTCTGGCATTTTCCTATCTCTTCAGGCGAGATCAATGTATGACACGAGTATACGTTAGTTGGTGAAATCACAGATGGGGAACGAAAAGTCGACTTCCCGGGCATTCGAACGGCCATAGGTTGCCGCCTCCCAACGGACGGGCGGCAGGTGGCAACTGGGCTAGTGAAGGCCGCAAGGGACATTCTCATTGTGAGGTAATCCGACTACCATCTGCAAATCAGTTAATCGAGTCAAGACGGAGCGGCAGGGGCGGGAGCGCTCAGGACTCGCGCGATAATTTAGAAGGGGAACGCTAGAGTGAGTCTCACGAGCCGAGTTCGAGAAAGGCGCGGAGCCGGTTCGAGCGCCCAGGATGCCTCAACTTGCGCAGTGCCTTGGCTTCGATCTGACGGATTCGCTCGCGGGTGACGGCGAATGTTTGGCCCACTTGTTCGAGCGTGTGCTCGTTGCCGTCCTCAAAACCGAACCGCAGTTTGATGATTTTCTCTTCGCGTGGCGTGAGAGTCTTCAAAAGCGAGGATATCTGCTCTTGGAGGCTCAGGTAGGTGGCTGTATCCGAGGGTGACACGGCAGTCTTGTCCTCAAGAAAGTCTCCTAGATGCGATTCTTCCTCTTCGCCGATGGGCGTTTCAAGCGAGATTGGTTGCTGCGCGATCTTTTTGATCTTGCGCACCTTTTCGACGCTTATATCCATGCGCTTGGCAATTTCTTCGGAACTAGGCTCGTGGCCTAATTCCTGTACGAGCTGTCGCTGAGTCCGCACAACCTTGTTGATTGACTCGATCATGTGCACCGGAACGCGGATTGTGCGTGCCTGATCTGCGAGGGCACGGGTGACGGCCTGGCGGATCCACCAAGTCGCATATGTTGAGAACTTGTATCCACGCCGCCACTCGAATTTATCCGCTCCTTTCATCAGACCGATATTGCCTTCCTGAATCAGATCGAGAAACTGCAGGCCGTGGTTGTTGTACTTTTTCGCGATGGAAATGACGAGGCGGAGGTTAGCTTCGACCAATTCCTTTTTGGCCTGTTCGGCTTCTGCTTCGCCCCGCAGGATGATCTGGAGCATCCGTTTCAGCTCCGTCAGGGTGACCTCACTAGCGATTTCAATCTCATTCAACTCCTGCCGGCGGCCTTTCAGGTCCTTGCGCGCCTCGGCCTGGCCATCGGCTTTCGATGCATCGACGCGGCGCTCGAGCTTTTCGATTTCGCGCTCTAGGAATTGAACGTGCCCGATCGTGTTGCGAATCTTGTCGATCAGCCGCTTCTTCTCGGACAACTTGAAATCAAGTTCTCGGACGCGTCTCGACATCTCGACGCGGGTCCGTGCGAGAGCATAGCGAGCACGGAGGTAAGAGCGCTTCTTGGAACGCGGAACACGCTGGAGCTTCGCAGCTTGCTTCGTCGCCAACAAAAAGAGCGTGGCGATCTTATCGATCTGCTTGAGCGTTTTCTTTGTCTTCGCTTCGATCTTTTCCTCGGACAGCTCCTCGTCGTCAAACTGGACGATTTCCTTGATCGACCGGGAGTCGTTACGCAAGTCCTCTCCAACCTGCAACAGTTCCTTCAGCACGAGCGGCGCGCGCGTAATGGTTTTCAGAACGAGCAGATGCCCGCGCTCGAATCGCTTCGCAATCACCACTTCACTTTCACGCGTCAGTAGTGGAACGGTGCTCATTTCGCGAAGGTACAAGCGAACCGGATCGTTCGTCTTCTCCAAGGTTCCGGGCGTCACATCTAGTTCGCTGCCCTCGGATGTAAATTCCCCTTTTGGCTCTACGGCACGGAAATCGGCAGCTTCCGGGGCATCACCAGCGGCCTCGGCACTGGTGGCATCTTCGTAGATATTGATGCCGTAGTGCTCGAAGGCGGAAAGCATTTCGTCAATCTCGTCGGAACTGTGCACTTCTGGAGGGAGAATGGCGTTCACCTCGTCATAGAGCAGATAGCCGCGTTCCTTGCCAATAGCGATGAGTTGGCGTACCTGGTCGTACTTTTCCTCGATCACCAGTGCCAAGGTTTCCTCCATGTTAGGCTGCCGTCTGGGCGGCCAGGATTGCCCAAACGCTATTGTGCGGTCTAGAGACTCCCGGAACCTCTCGTTGTTGGCGAGTATAGCGGGGAAAACTTTTCACGACTTTGCTTTTTGTTTCTTGCCCTGGCTGCCTTTGTTCCCTGCCCAACGCTGTAATGCCTTCTTCCTGCCGTCGAGCTGAAGTTGTCTATTAATGTCATCAACCTCCCGATATTTGTGCATCGGGGCGACTGACCCTTCGGGCTGGGACTGGCCCCGTATTTTCATTTGGGGGGTCTGGGTCATGAGCGGTCGAAAATGGAGCGGGTCTCTGAGGTCTTGTAATTGCCGGTAATAATAGAGCGGAGTGGGTTGTTTCCCCTTGAACCTCAGCTTCTTCAGAAACTCAATTTCTTCTTCGGTGGCAGTTCCGCTGAGGGAACTATCCTTGAGGAATTCTGTGAGCCCTGGCTCTTCCTCAGGTTGGTGAGATTCCCGTTCGACGAACTCAAATTTCTTCGGGTGCCCGGGGGCCAAGGTCCGGTTTAGGACAATTTCCATGCTAAAAGTGGTGAGGTTGATGTCCCAAGATTCAATCAACGGATTCAAGAAAGAGGCGCAGTTTTCAATCGACACATTGAAGACATCCGTGTCCAAAAACTCGAGGATGATGACCCGCATCTCTTCATAGCTCCGGCCGCTAAGTTGAGCCACCATGTGTAGCCAGTCTTCACTTCCCAATTCTTCTTTGGCGACTCTTTTGGCCACGTCCAAGAGCTTTTGAGTGGCTAGGCGTTCGAGTTCACCGAAGGGCTGCTTCTCAAAAATCGCCCGTATTTGTTCTGTCGCATCGGGTGCGCACTTGCCAAGAATGAACTCTCGAACTTCTTTAAACAAGGGCGCGGGCACCTCACCCCAGCTTCTCTTCAATTCTTCCTTACGCTGGAGGTCCGCCAGCTTCGAGAGCTTACCGCTCGGGAGCCTCAGGAATTTTCCCATCTTTTCATAGATATCTGTCCGATCAGGCGCAGGGGGCAATTTCTTCCGAGTCAGAAGCTGAGAAATGTAAGACTCCGTAACTTCAGCCGCAGCCGCCAGTTCTCTCTGCTCAACTCCCATTTGTTCCAGCCGCTGCTTGATCGCTAGACAAACGTCCACGGGGCGCTCCTCCTTATTTAACTAGATAGATTAACTATAGTAATTATTTCAGATTATGATTGACAAAGCAAGTAAAGTGAACTAGCGTAGTTAACTGACTGAGGGATTCATAAGGTAATCTAAACTAAGCAGGTTATCTAGAATTGCCCCTTGGCCAAGACAACCAAGGAGGTTGCCAATGTTTGCACGCAAAGTTTCTATGCATTTGAAGCCGAACAGCGTTACGGAATTCACCCAAAGTATCGAAAAGGACGTTCTTCCCCTGCTCCGTAAACAGAAGGGGTTCCAAGACGAGATCACGTGCGTCACCACGGGGGAAAAGGAAGCGTTCGGAATCAGTTTGTGGGAAAACAAAGAGAACGCCGAAGCCTACAACCGCGGAACGTATTCCGAAGTGACGAAGATCCTGGCCAGAGTCGTTGAGGGAACTCCTCAAGTTGAAACGTATGAAGTTTCCAATTCGACCTTCCACAAGATTGCCGCTGCCGTAGCAGTGTAGAACCCGGAGGTCTTTTCGTTCGGTGGGGGCCGGCTAAATACGTCCCCCTCACCTCTCCGGCGAAGGGAAAACGGGACGTGGAACGAGGTTGTTCCAACCCGGCGAGGCGAGTCACTGTAAAGCTATGAGCATGGCGGTTCTCCACGCCACTGCAAACGCAGCGGAGACGCTAATGACAGGCACAATAAAAACGCGAACGATGCTGATCGAGGAAGGCAAATTCATGCCGGAATCGTTGCAATTCGAAAGCGAACCCTGGACCTCTTTCTACATGGCTGGTGAAATCATTAGAGAATCGCGGCAGGCATCAGGAAAACAAAACAAATACACGAGCGAAGGGAGCATGGCTCATTCGGACAAAGTGATTGATCACCATGATAACCCGTGCGATGTAGGCGGCCTACCGAAGGATGACGCGAATAGCGGAACCGGCCTCCTCGGCGCGCCCGAGTGCGGCGACGTAATGAAGCTGCAGATCGAGAGCGATTCCGAAACGCAAGTCATCGAGGAAACGGGGCCAACACCGAGTGGTCAAGGGCAAGAGCTCGAGAAAACGCTGGCCATCACGAACACGAATATCGTCCGCAAGTTCGACCTTCCCCCGTGCAACCCTGGTCGATTCAACAAGATACTTCAGCAACGGGAGGCTACACCTGGCGAGTAGCCCCATTTTCTGATGGAGCCTCTGGTGTGAATCCTGCTGTACGAGTTGTTCCTGAACCGAAGCATAGGGCTCGCAGGCAGCAAGGGGATGCTGAAAGTAACAATGATACAAGCCAACGTGGAACCGATCGTGAAACGTTGATCGGAGGAGATATTCAAATGAAAATGATGCGCAATATAGTTATTTCCCTTTCCATTATCCTGCTTTCAGCTCCCTTGATTTCCGGTCAGGATCTGTCCAAGTATCGAACATTCTCGCTCGGAACGAGTTTAGCCGAACTCTCGAAGCAGGTCGGCCCATACTCGCACTCGACGTCTCTAATTCACCAGCGCCCAGCAGTCATTCAAGAGTTGACGTTTTGGACGTTGAACTCCTCTTCTTCAGACCGAGCGGACCCGTTTTCGCAAATTTTATTCAGTTTCTACAATGGAGAGCTGTACAGGATTGTGGTGACTTATGAGCAAGACGCCACAGCGGGACTAACTGAGGACGACATGGTCCGAGCCATGTCGGTGCGGTACGGAACGGCAACCAGGG